>ERZ840407.1120-NODE-1120-length-13262-cov-4.387900_pt1 | contig 13262 bp, 9 predicted proteins | sample MGYA00519877_ERZ840407 | MGnify/ENA primary metagenome ERZ840407 (study PRJEB31850, sample SAMEA3708875) | human gut metagenome | biome: human gut; feature: human-associated habitat; material: faeces | place: China | collected 2014 ...
ATTTTGTTGGTGCCATATTAGGTAAAGCAAACAGGCGTAACTCTGCCCAGCCGGTTACTTCTCATCCTCATCCCACGTGCGGTCACTGATGATGTAGCGGGGGCGGCGCTTGGTTTCCATGTAGATCTTGCCGATGTACTCGCCGATCACGCCCAGGCAGATCAGCTGTACGCCGGAAACAAAGCAGATGATGCTGGTCATGCTGGCCCAGCCGGATACGGTGGCACCCAGCAGCGCTTCCACAATGGCCCAGATCACGCCGATAAAGCTGATGAGCGCCACAATAACGCCAAACCCGGTAATGAACCGGATAGGCTTGACGGAAAGGCTGGTGATGCCGTCAAACGCAAGGGACAGCATTTTGGACAGGGGATAGTGGCTTTCACCCGCAATGCGCTCGTGGCGCTCGTAAGCAACGCTGGTGGATTTAAAGCCCACCAGCGGCACCATGCCGCGCAGGAACAGGTTGACCTCCTTGAAATTGGCAAACTCATGCAGCACGCGAGCGCTCATCAGGCGGTAGTCCGCGTGGTTGTAAACGACCTCGGCACCCATGGCGTTCAGCAGCTTGTAGAAGCTTTCTGCCGTAAAGCGCTTGAAGAAGGTATCCGTATCGCGCTTGGAGCGCACGCCGTACACAACTTCGCAGCCATCGTTCACATAGGCATCTACCATGGCGTCCATGGCGTTGATATCGTCCTGACCGTCGCAGTCAATGGAGATGGTGATATCGCACTTGTCCTTGGCTTCCATCAAACCGGCCAGCACTGCGTTCTGGTGACCGCGGTTGCGGCTCTGGCTGATGCCGATGTAGTGCTTGTCGCTCTTGGCCAGGTCGCAGATGATGGACCAGGTTTTGTCCTTGGAGCCATCGTTGACAAACAGCACGCGGCTGTTATCGCTGATTTTACCGGTGGCAACCAGGTCGGTGATCTTTTTCAAAAACAGCTTGCTGGTAATGGGCAGAACCTCCTGCTCGTTATAGCAGGGGATCACGATGTACAGGATCGGATTTTCGCGGGTAGCCTTCATGGTTTACAGCACCTCTTTTTTGCTTTTTCTGCTGCGCCGCCCGGCCAGCAGGTAAATTGCCGTCAGCAGAATGCTGATGGCGCTGACCCCGATCCCGCACCAGAGCGGGGTGGGGGAGTAGTGGAAACGAATACAGTTTTTACCGGCATCCACCTTGACGGCCATCAGACCGTTGATGTTCAGGATCTCTGCAGATTTGCCGTTGACCGTGGCGCTCCACGCTTTGTCATAGGGAACACTGAAAAACGCGTACTGCTCGCTGCCGGATGTGATTTCGGAATAAAAATAGTCTGTGCCATAATCAAACACATCGGTGCAGGCTTCGCGGCGCTTGTCCATGTCGGCATACTTGTTTTCCTGGCTGATCTCACCATCCAGCGCGGCATCATAGTGGCGCAGTATGGTGGAAACCGTGGCTTCGTCCTCGTCTGCCACCACAAGGGTCTTTAACATGGAGTGGGCGCGCTCGGCGGGGTCAATCTCGTCAAACTCACTGCGGGTCATGTAGGTATCATAGCAGAAGCCGATGGGCAGGGCGTGGGAATCCTGATAGACGTTGATCTGCTTGTGACCGTTGGAAAAACTGGTGTAGATTTCATCCGGCCAGTCGGAGTTGTTGCGGATATAATACCCAACGGAAAGCAACTCATTGGTGCCCTCCGGCCCGGCGGGGGTAATGGCGTGGCGCTCGTCCCCCAGGGCATCATACAGTGTAAAGATGGAGGGGGAAAGCGTGCTCAAAAAGGAGGTACGGTCCGGCAGGTAAGCCGCCATGCCGCGGTTGGAATACGGCTCCCAGAAATAATAGCGGTAGGGCAGGGCATCAGGCAGGCCGTCGCCGCTGTGGATAACGTCACCATAAATTTCTGTGGTGGTCAGGCCGATCGTCTGGGTGTAGGCACGCTGATAGGTGCCCACGGTAAAACCGGTGGTCAGTGCAGCAACCAGAGCAGTGCAGGCCGTCAGGGCAGCCATGGGGCGGCGCAGGCGCAGCCGCCGCACCCCGCCCAGGGCAGCAAACAGCAGAACCACGCCGCCGATGGCAATCAATGTCAACACAACCAGCCAGTATTTGCGGTACACTATGGTATCGCGCTTGACGTACAGATACAGCGTGATAGCGGCGATGACTGCAGCCGAAATACCGCAGCCAGCGCACCATGGGTAGTCCTGCAGATGGTCCAGTACCTTGATGGTGGCCAGCACCAGCAGGAACACCAGCATGTAATACCAGCGGCGGTACGGCTCGCTGGTGAACATGACGAACAGACTGTTGCTGACCGGGCTGGCTGCTACAAGGAACAGCCCCACCAGCAGCACATGCAGCCAGTCCCACTTCCAGCGCAGCAGATAAGCCAGAACCAGGCAGACGCCTACCAAGGGCAGGTACGCCGCGATGGAATACCAGTTATCATGCACCACAGCGGAAAAATTGAACATATTCTCCGCCGGGAAGAAGAGCGCCCGCAGCATTTGCAGGTAATTGGGCCAGTCAAAGGTCAGTTGGCTCAAGCTGATGTGATCCGATACGCGGGGATTATTGAGAACCGCCGCAATGGAGGGGATGAACAGTACCCCCGCCATGCCGACGCCCAGACAGCCTTCCAGGATGCAGGCCGGAATTTTGCGGGCATTTTTGCGCAGGTCTGCCCAGGGGCGGGCGTCCTCGCCGCCAAAAAGATACCGCGCAACATAGTAAAACACCAGGAAGAAAACTTCCCCGATAAAGAAGTAATAGTTGACCAGCGCGTTGATGGTAACGGCAAAAAGGAACGGAGCTTTTTTGCCCTCCTGCATGCGTTTGTCCAGCCCCAGCATCAAAAGCGGGAACAGGGCAATCACATCATGGAAGTGATAGAACACCGCGTTGATGCAGGAAAAACCGGAAAATGCGTACAACACACTGCCAAGCAGGGCGCTTTTCTCGCTGGCACTGCGGCGGAAGTAGGCAAACGAGGTCAGCCCGGCAACAGCATATTTGAGCATATAGATCCAGCCGACCAGATAGGGAAACGCGCTGGCGGGGAAGAGAAAGCTCAGCCAGAAAAACGGGCTGCCAAGGGTGTAAAAGCTGAACGAGGATACAAAGTCCGAACCAATATCAATGCGCCAATTCCACAGCACCTCGCCGCTTTTGATGGCGTTGTTGCACAGCATGTTGTAGGAGAGCTGTTCTGCGTCAAAATCCGCCGCAACCAACAGCAGGCCGCCGTCCCGTATCATGTAGGGCAGCAGTGCAGCCGCGGCAATGGCAAAGTTCAGCACAAAAGCCAGCAGCAGCCACCGGCGCGGGAAACGGTTTTGCAGTGTTTGTTTCATGTAGCAGCCTCGCGGCATCAGCCCTGACCGTTAGAAAGTTCGATCCCGCGGGTGGGCATGTTTGCCATGTTGTTCAGGGTAGAGTTGTATTTTTCACTCAGGGATTCCATAGCCCAGTCAGTGCAGTCCATAAAGGTATTGTCAAAAATATCATTCATGAACGCATCTTCGCCCATAAACACCCCGGCGTAATGCCCGCCGGAAATGGTGTTGCGGGCAATGATGTTCTCATAGCAGGGGGTAAAATCCAGGCCCTGCACGGCTTCGTCCGCGTTCAGGTCAGTGCTGAGCTCAATACCGAAGAAGTGGAAGGTATCGCTGGCACCCCGGTTGTTGTCAATGATCTGGTTGCACAGAATGGTGTTGCTGAACGCCGAGCGCACAGCCTTGATGCCGGAACCGTAATTGTCCCGCACAATGTTGCCGTAAATGGTGTTGTAGGCGGTGTTATCCAGCGAGATGCCGGGCAGCTTGGCGGGGGAGGAACCATCCGCCATGCGGCCCTGATCCAGAATAAAGTCAGCTTCCAGATCCTCATCACTCATGCGGTTGCGGCCGCCGTTCTGGCGGATCTCACATCCGGTAATGTAGTTGCCGAAGGAGCCGTAATCCAGGCACATGCCCTCTTTTTCGTTCTTGTAGATCGTGTTCTCTACATAATAGTTCAGGTAGCCGCTTTCCGAATAAATGCCGGAGGAATGGTTCTGCGCAACCGTGTTGCCGCGCACCACCAGCTGATGGGGAGACTGTAAAATATCGTACAGCATTTCATCCGGGAACGGATTGTAGGCGGTCTCAATGTCCTCAATGGGCATGGAGCAGAGCACCAGCCCGGCGGTCAGGTTGCGGGCACCGGAGTTATTTTCAATGCGGTTGCCCTCGATTACGCCGTCGCTGATTTCGCCATTCAGGAAGATGGCACCGTTCTGATTTTCATGGATGCTGTTATTGACCAGTGCAAAGCCGGTGTTCTCCCCCATAACGCAAAGGCCCTTGAGGGAAACATTGCTGATGTCAAGGTCAGCCAGATAGAAACTGCTGGAATTCTTGACATACACACCGTAATTGCACCCGCCGTTGATGACAAAGCCGGTCACGGCGGTATTTTCCGCCTGGTCCAGAACAATGGCTTTGTCCAGCGTTTCATTGCCGGGGGTCAGCACTGCGCCGTTGCCGTGCAGGATCGTACCAGTGGGTACCACCAGGGTGGCATCCATCACCAGAGCAGGGGAGATGACCTCCACCGTGCTGCCGGGGTTGGCTGCCAGAAAATCATTCAGTTCTGCCAGGCTGGAACCGGTAAAATTCACAGCCTGGGCGGTTTCGGCGGTGGCCAGGGGGGCCAGCCGGGTCATGACAGAGTTGTACAGGTTTTTCCAGTTGGCCTCCGGGGTATCAAAGGTGGCAGGGTCAATAGCGAGGGTCTGAATGCGCTGGATGACCTGCAAAGGGGCAATCAGGCTTTCGGTGTCGGACTGGGTCATCCGCTCCAAAGCGGGCAGGGCATAGCGCTCGGTCAGGCTCTGGCTGTCGGTATCCAGCAGGGAAACATATTCCTCTGCGCCGGGATTCGCAAAATCCACAACCTGCCCGGTACCGGCCAGCACGCAGCCGATGGGCTCCGGCTCAGCGGTAGCCTGTGGTTCTGCGTTGGGGGCCAGGCTGAAAATCACATGCGGGGCAGGGGTCAGATTGACCCCGACCACGCCGATCACGGTGGCAGCAGTAATGCCCGCAATGGTAAGAACAAACGAATTTGCCTTTTTTTTGGCCATAAGTGTAAGATTCCTTTCCAGGGAAAACCGGGGATAGACCCGGTAAAATTACTTGTCCAGGTTCAGATACTTTTTCCAGAAGTCCAGACTGCGCACTTCGCCGCAGCGCTCGCGGTAGCTCTGGGCGGCAGCGTCAAACTGGGCGTCGATCTCCTTCATGCAGGCTTTCATCTCGCGCACGCAGCGGCTGTATTCTTCCTTGCTGCGCTCGGTCACAAAGCCTTTCTGGGAGTTGGAATCATAGTTCAGCACCTTCTGCACGCGGTAAGCATTGTAGGCGGTCATGTGCATCATGCTCACAACGGTGTTTTCGCGGGTGGGGGGCACCAGCCAGCCGTTGCGGGTCAGCTTGACCTTGAGTTTTTTCAGCTTGCCCTTGCTTTTTTCTTCCTCTTTGGTGGCGTACAGGTAGCGGGAATAATCAAACGGAACATCCAGCTGGTCCACCGGCTGGGCCTTGTAGCCATATGCCATAATCTCTTTGTGCAGGGCTTCGGCATCGGTCTGTTCCAGCCAGTCAATGCCTTTCAAAAAGTCGCGCACGCCGCGGATCAGCAGGTCAGCATTCTTATAGCGGTAGCGGTTCACTTCGCCCATCACCTGGCTGCGCAGGTCGGCTTTCAGGGCGTTGGCATCATAGCCGGGGCAGTGCATGCTGTTGTCAATGCACTGGTTGCGCAGGATGTAGTAGTACATCGAGGAAGAATACTTGCTCTCAAACGGCTCATGCCATACGCAGATGCCGTTCAGGGTGACCAGGCGTTTGCAGTTGCGTAGGCCGTATTCAATGTCATCGCCGCGGATAAAGATGGGCATGGGCAGGTTGTCCGGCCGCACAACGGCAATGGGGATGCAGCAGTACCACCAGGCGTTATACTCATGGCGTTCTTCCAGCTCATTGGCAACGCACAGGTCAACCTTGGTCAGATCAAAGTTGGCTTTGTGGCTGATCAACTGGCCCTGATTCCAGGCGGCGCCGTTTTCTACCTGAATGTTAGGGCGGTCCAGCCGCAGCATGGCACCGCCGACAAATACATCCGCATATTCCGGCTTGCGCAGGCTCAGCAGAGTGTAGGTGCGCAGCAGCACATCGGTATCCAGCACAATGTCATCATCCATGACCAGTACATGGGTAACGCCTGCGCCATTTTCGTTGGCTTTCAGGATCTCGATCATGCCGCGGGTAAAGCCGCCGGCACCGCCCACATTGGCGTTGGGCACAACATGCACGGTATCGCTGTTCAGCTTATCGTAATCCAGCGTCTGGCCGTTATCGGAAACAAACACTTCCAGGTGGTTGTGCAGCGGGCTGGCGGCGTTTTCCAAAATATCGCTGCGCATGCGGGCAATGTTGCCCATAACGAACGGCTCCCGGCGGAAGGTGCAGATATCCACGCCGATTTTGACGGGCTGCACATCCTTTTCAGCGGCATCACACTCATAAGCGCCGCCGCAATAGGCGGCATTGCCGCTCAGGGCCTGCAGCTCAAAAAACAGCATGCCGTCAGCGCCCTTGGGAAAATCGAAGCAGAATTCCTGCACGGAATCCGCCTGCACTACTTTTTCGGCCAGCACGGCGCGCACGCTCTGGCTGTTGATGAAATGGCGGCTGCACAGCACAACGCGCAGCTTGCCGCTCAGTTTCAGCCGCAGTGAAAAATTCTGCGCGGCGGTGTAGCGGCGCCATTTGTCTGCGCTGACGCTGTTAAAGTAGGTATCAAAGCAGACGCGTTCGCCCTGCTCAATGCGCAGGATATCCCCCTCATCGCGGAAGCTGGGGGCTTTCATACGGTAATACAGTCGGTCCTCGGTGCATATGCCCACGCGGGGCCAAAGCAGCTTTTGCAGCAGCATACGGTATTCTCCTTTCACTTTTTGCCTTATCATATCCGGCAAAGTATTCAAGTATCCGGCACAGCATTATAAAATGCCGCCGTTGGATTGTTTTCCGCGCGCCCATGCGCTCAATGTGCGGTAGGGCAGGTAACGCCCGGCTCGCAGCAGACGGGTGTTTTTGTTGGTCATCATGGCAGCGATGTGTGGGTAAGTCTGGCACAGCATCTCGTCATACCGGCGCAGGGCCAGGCCGGTTTCACGGTCGGGGGGAAAGCGCAGGTACAGCTCAATCAGGTACTGCGCCACATCCCGCGCCCGCTGCACCAGCAGCAGGTCCCGCCCGGCGGGAGCAGGCTGTGCGGCCAGCGGTTCGGCAGCATCCAACAGAATGCGCGCTACGCGGATGTAATCCTGCGTGTGGGCGCGGTAGCTGGCCATGCTCACGCTCTGGCCATCCCGCCCCAGGCGGTACTGGTACAGAACCACCGGCACAAAGCAGATGGTCTGCGCCGCAGCCATGCCAACAAACGTATAGCCCATATCCGTGTAGCTGCAATGCTCCGGCATGGGGCGCCATGCGGCGCGCAGAGTTTTGGTGCAGAGGGTCAGCGCGTGCATCTCCATGCACAAATCAGGTGTGGCCTGCTGCACTTCACCCACAGCATACACACGGTTTGTATCAAATTTGCAGCAGACATCAAAGGCCTTTCCGCTGCCGTTTTCCTGCACGGTGCGGTAGTTGGTGTATACCGCATCCGCCGTGCAGTTTTGCAGGCGGCGCAAAAGGGTCTGCAAAGCATTGGTGTCAAACCAGTCATCGCAGTCCAGCGTGCGAAAATACCGCCCGGAGGCCAGCTCTACCGCGGTATTCAGCGTGGAGCCGTACCCGCCGTTCACCTTGCTCACCAGCCGGAAACTGCCGGGGTGTGCCTGCACAAAGGCCTGCGCCAGCGCGGCGGTACCATCGGTGGAGCCATCATCAATAATGATCACATCCAGCAGCGCCTGCAGGCTTTCATCCGCCACCAGGCAGGATTCAAGCGCTTTTTGCAGCGTGGCAGCGCCGTTATAGGCGGCAACCGAAACCGTCAGCAGCTTTTCCATCAGGTTTCACCGGCCTCCATAGCGCGCACATAGTCCGCGCAGACTTCACGCGATGGCCCATCCCCGCGCAGAACACCGTGATCCAGCCAGATGGAGCGCTGGCACAGCTGCTGCACCTGGTTGATATCATGGCTGACGAACAGCAGCGTGGTGCCGTTGGAAAGCATCTCTTCCATGCGGCGGTGGCATTTCTGCTGGAACATAAAGTCGCCAACGGCCAGCACTTCGTCACAAACCAGAATGTCGGCCTGTACTTCAGTGGCAATGGAAAAGCCCAAACGAGCGATCATGCCGCTGGAAAAGTTTTTGACCGGAACATCCACAAAATCTTTCAGCTCCGAAAATTCAATGATGCGGTCAAAATGCTCCATCATATAGTCCCGGTCGTGGCCAAGCACCGCGCCGTTCAGGAAAATGTTTTCCCGCGCGGTCAGATCCATGTCAAAACCGGCGCCCAGCTCGATCATGGGGGCAATTTCGCCGTTGACGGCAACGCTGCCGCCGGAGGGGTACATCACGCCGGAAATCACTTTCAGCATGGTGCTTTTGCCGCTGCCGTTGCGCCCGATCAGCGCCAGGGATTCGCCGCGCTTCATGCTGAAAGAAACATGTTTCAGTGCGTAAAATTCGTTAAAAAACAGCTTGTGGGTCAGCAGTTTTACAGTGTATTCTTTCAGGGTCTCAGTTTTTTCCTGCGCAAGGTTAAAGCGCATGGAAACGTCATTGACTTTAATAATCTCGTCCATACGTTACCTCACGTCAGATATACAGGATAAAGTTCTTTTGCAGCTTACGGAACACCAACAGGCCAATAGCCATAGAGGCAACGGCGCAAAAAATGCAGGCAATCCAGGTGTTGGGGCCGGGAATGTTGCCGTACATCATCAGGTTGCGGAACAGGTTGATGTAGTGGTACAGCGGGTTCAGCTTCAGCAGTTTCTGCAGGGTTTCCGGCAGGGCGGTGATGGGGTAGAACAGCGGGGTGGCGTACATCCAACCCATGGTAAGGATACTGTACAGGTGCATCATATCACGGAAATACACCGCCAGCGCGGAAAGCAGCAGCCCCAGCCCGCAGCTGAAAAAGAAGAGCAGCACCAGCGGCAGCCAGCTCAAAAAGATGGTCCAATAGAAGGTGGCACGGGTAAAGATCATGACCAGCAGAACCGCACCAAAGCTGAACAGCATGGTGACAAAGCGGGAAACCGCCTGGCTGACGGGGAAGATGAACTTGGGAATGTACACCTTTTTGATCAGCGGGGCGTTCTGGATAACAGAAGTCAGGCCCATGCTGGTGGTCTCATTGAAAAAGGTAAACAAGGTGTTGCCGCAGATCAGGTAAAGCGGGAAGTTTGGGATATCGTTGCGGAACATGTACGAAAAGATGATGCTTTGCAGCAGCATCATCAGCAGCGGGTTCAAAATGCTCCAGATGTAACCCAGAAAGCTGCGGCGGTATTTGACTTTCAGATCGCGGCTGACAAGTTCATGGATCAGCGGTTGGTATTTTTTCAGGTGGGTCCAGGCGCGCTGCGCGGAGACCTGCATTGTTTCGGCCATGTTTGGCTCCCTCCAGATTTATGGCCCGCATAAAACGTCAGAACGCTGTTTTGTGCGGCACTTGTATCAACACCCCGCGCGGCAGCCGCCGCCAAGGCACAATTTACACTATTATACAATAAAAGACATTAAAATGCAATTCGAACCGGGCGGCAAAAAATCATGGGTGTGCGATGTTTTTTGCCGCCCGGTACCGCTCTTTTTGTGCAACAGTGAAAAGGAACGCAAAATATGAGCGCAGTTTGTGTAAAAATCGTTGAAACCAGGACGAAAATACGGTACAATAAATATGACATAACAAACCCTGCGGCGGGCCATGATCTGGTTTTGCCCGTGGGGCCAGAAAAGAGAGGTAGATGTTATGGAACATTTTAACCCCCTGCTCCTGCATAACGACAGCCCGGCTAAATTTATTACGATTGGTGAGGTCATGCTGCGCCTGACCCCGCCGAACTATGAAAAGATCCGTATGGCTTCCAACTTTGAAGCCAGCTATGGAGGCAGCGAGGCCAACATTGCCCTGGCTCTTGCCAACCTGGGTGTGGACAGCACGTTTTTCAGTGTGGTGCCCAACAACTCTTTGGGCAAAAGTGCGGTGCGCTGGCTGCGCTCCAATGATGTGCACTGCACCCCGATGATCCTTTCCACCCCGGATGAAACCCCGACCCACCGTCTGGGCACCTATTACCTGGAAACCGGTTACGGCATCCGCCCCAGCAAGGTTACTTACGACCGCAAGCACTCCGCTTTTACGGAGTATGACCTTTCCAAAGTGGATCTGGACGCCCTGCTGGACGGCTTTGACTGGCTGCATCTTTCCGGCATTACCCCGGCTTTGGGCCAGAACTGCGCCGATTTTGTGATGGCCTGCCTGAAAAAAGCCAAGGAAAAGGGCCTGACCGTCAGCTTTGACGGCAACTTCCGCTCCACCCTGTGGACTTGGGAAGAAGCCCGTGACTACTGCACCAAGTGCCTGCCCTATGTGGATGTTCTGTTTGGCATTGAGCCTTACCACCTGTGGAAAGACGATGCCGACCACGCCCAGGGCGACTGGAAAGACGGCGTGCCCCTACAGCCCAGCTATGAACAGCAGGATGAGATCTTCCAGCGCTTTGTGGAGCGTTACCCCAACATCAAGTGCATTGCCCGCCATGTGCGTTATGCCCATTCCGGCTCCGAGAACAGCCTGAAAGCCTTTATGTGGTATGAGGACCATACCTTTGAAAGCAAGCTGTTTACCTTTAATATTCTGGACCGTGTAGGCGGCGGCGATGCATTTGCCAGCGGCCTGATTTACGCCATGCTGCACAACTACAAGCCGATGGATATGGTCAACTTTGCGGTGGCAAGCTCCGCCATCAAGCACACCATCCATGGCGATGCCAACATCACCGATGATGTTTCCACCATCCGCAACCTGATGAACATGAATTACGATATCAAGCGCTGAGAATAAGTTTGTTTTCAGCAGTGCCCCAAAACGGTGCAGCAGGCTGCGGCTTTGCTGCACCGTTTTTGTATTTGGGGTAAGATTGGTTTAGAACCGTTTAAGAATGTACAAACCTTGCATCCCGTGTTATAATAATGCCGGATCAGTAAATGAAAAAGGTGGGTAGATTATGGAAAAAAACACCGTTCAAAAACCGGATTGCGCCGCCATTACGGCGCAGGCACACCAGGCAGCGGAAGAACTGCTGGCGGCTGCACACCTGCGCGCCGGGGATATTTTTGTGGTCGGCTGCTCTTCCAGCGAGATCGTTGGCGGGCATATTGGCAAGGACAGCAGCATGGAAGCCGCCGCGGCTGTGCTGGCGGGTATTCTGCCGGTGCTCAAAGCGCAGGGCGTCTATCTGGCGGCCCAGTGCTGCGAGCATTTAAACCGTGCACTGATTCTGGAGACAGAAGCGGCAGAAAAGTATGGCTATGAGCCGGTCAATGTTATGCCGCAGCCAAAAGCAGGCGGATCCTTTGCAACAGCGGCATGGCAGGCATTTGCTGATCCTGTGGCAGTGGAGCATATTGCGGCACATGCAGGAATGGATATCGGAGATACGCTGATCGGGATGCATCTAAAGGATGTGGCGGTTCCGGTCAGACTGTCCATTCGACAGATCGGGGAGGCACATCTGGTATGCGCACGGACGCGGCGGAAATTTGTCGGCGGGGTTCGGGCGGTTTATGACGAAAGATACCTGTAAACAGCATATGAAATAAGGCTGCCGGCATTTTCGCGGGAACGCCTGCAGAAATCAGGAGAAGGATAAAAGAGGGAGCATGGTATGGTGTTGGAAAAAATAGCCGTTTTGAAGGAGCTGACCATTTTTTCCGTGCTGCTGAGAACTGTGCTTGCGATGGTTTTCAGTGGAATTTTAGGGTATGAAAGGGAAAAGAAAGGGCGTCCGGCAGGATTTCGGACGTATATGGTTGTCTGTATCGGCTCGGAAATTGCGATGATGACGGGAATTTTTCTGAGCCGGGAGCTTGGAAGCACTGACCCGAGCCGGATTGCTGCGCAGGTGATCAGCGGGATCGGATTTCTGGGAGCCGGGACGATCCTGGTGACCCGGCAGAACCAGGTAAAGGGGCTGACCACCGCAGCGGGGCTGTGGGCGGATGCCTGTCTGGGACTGGCACTTGGTTCCGGCTTCTACTCCGGAGCAATTGTCGGCTTTGCAGCCATCTGGTGTTCTCTGAAAATCCTGAGCACAGTAGATAAGAGGCTTGGAAAAACAGCGCGTGTTTTTGGAGCTTACGTGGAGTTTGTAAGTATCAAGGATCTGAGTGCCTTTTTGGCATATGGACGGGGACATGGCTGTAAAATGGACGGGCTGGAGATTGTACGCAGCAAGGATGTGGATGGAAACAGGGTGGTTGGTGCAACAATGACCCTTCATTTTGATACACCTGTATCCCATGAGAAGGTGATAGAAGAGTTCGGCAGACTGGAGGGCGTGCAGTTTATCAAAGAAATTTAAGCGCGGCATGTGAACGTGCCGGAGTCGAACGCTGATCATGGATTTGCATGCGCGCGATCCGTGCCGTATCCATCTGGCTGGCGGCACGAAGCTGCGAAATCCCTTATTTTGTGCGGGGTGCAACCAACGGTTGACAAATTTCAAGCCGCCGTTTGGTGGCGGGAAACTGTCAAAATCCATATACTGAAACAAAAAACAAATGGAGGCAGGATGTATGATTTTGGCAGATAAGATTGTCCGGCTGAGAAAGAAAAACGGCTGGTCGCAAGAAGAGCTTGCGCAGAAGATGAATGTATCGAGACAGGCAGTCTCAAAATGGGAAAGCGCGCAGACCGTCCCGGAGCTGGAAAAAATTTTGCAGCTTGGAGCGTTGTTTGGAGTTACGACAGATTACCTTTTAAAGGATGACATGGAGCTGGAGGAGTTTACATCGGAAACGATAGACAGCGGCGTGCGCCAGATTTCCATAGAAGAGGCGGGAACCTATCTCGTACAGAGCAGGGAATCCGCAAAACGGATTGCTGTCGGGACGTTTCTGTGCGTGTTATCCCCGATCCCGTTACTTTTATTAGGCGCGGCATCGGAGTATGAAAAACTGAACATTTCGGAAAATCTGGCAGGTTGTCTTGGAATAATGCTGTTGCTGTTTTTTGTAATCGCG
>ERZ840407.1123-NODE-1123-length-13242-cov-3.516645_pt1 | contig 13242 bp, 10 predicted proteins | sample MGYA00519877_ERZ840407 | MGnify/ENA primary metagenome ERZ840407 (study PRJEB31850, sample SAMEA3708875) | human gut metagenome | biome: human gut; feature: human-associated habitat; material: faeces | place: China | collected 2014 ...
ATGGTGATAAATCTAATAACGTGCTTGATGATGAATACAGTTATATAGGCGAACACGTCTGTCAGGTTAAGGATTGGGATAAATATCCAGCCAATATGGGTGTAAGAGAGTTCTATGGTGGCGATTTGCAGGGCGTGCTTGATAAGCTTGATTATCTTAGCGAGCTTGGTGTCGAGGTCATTTATTTTAATCCGTTGTTTGTTTCGCCATCTAATCATAAGTACGATATACAGGACTATGATTATATAGACCCACATTTGGGTGTTATAGTAAAAGATGATGGGGAACTTTTAAAAGAAGGTGACCAGAACAATACTAATGCAACACGATATATTAACAGGGTTACAAGTAAGGAAAATCTTAAAGCGAGTAATGAGTTCTTTGCCAAGGCGGTAGAACAGATACACAGCAGAGGAATGAAAGTCATAATAGACGGAGTGTTTAACCATTGTGGTTCATTTAACAAATGGATGGACAGGGAACACATTTACAGTTCTAGTGATGACGATTATGCCTGCGGTGCATATGAGAAGTATGAAAGTCCATACCACAGCTTCTTTAAATTCTATGGTAATCAGTGGCCGGATAATGGTTCATATGACGGCTGGTGGGGACACGATACACTTCCTAAGCTGAATTATGAAGACTCAGATACACTTGAAAAGTATATTATAGATATTGGAAAGAAATGGGTATCTCCACCGTACAATGTAGATGGCTGGAGGCTTGATGTTGCAGCTGACCTTGGGTACAGCAAGGAATATAACCATACATTCTGGAAAAAGTTCAGACAGGCTGTTAAGGAAGCTAATCCGGAGGCAATAATACTTGCAGAGAATTATGGTGATTCATATGACTGGCTTCAGGGTGATGAATGGGATACGATTATGAATTATGATGCCTTTATGGAGCCTGTAACGTGGTTTCTTACAGGAATGGAGAAGCATAGTGATGAAATGCGCCCTGATTCATTAGGTAATCCTGATTATTTTTTTGGTGCTATGCACCATAATATGGCAAGAATGGGTGGACAAAGTTATTCTATATCTATGAATGAGCTTTCTAACCACGACCATTCAAGATTTCTTACAAGAACTAACCATATTGTTGGCAGGGTTGATAAGCTTGGATCAGAAGTGGCTAATCAGAATGTGAATAAGTTTGTATTTATGGAGGCTGTCATTATTCAGATGACGTGGCCGGGTGCACCAACTGTATATTATGGAGATGAAGCGGGAGTGTGTGGTTTCACAGACCCTGATAACAGAAGAACTTATCCATGGGGACATGAAGATAAGGAGCTTATAGACTTTCATAAGGCAGCAATAAAGATGCACAAGGAGAATGAGGTATTAAGAACCGGCTCGTATAAGCAGCTTTATTCAGCACATAATGTTATTGCATATGGAAGATTTACATCAGATGATGCAGTGATAGTTGTTGTTAATAATGGGGAAGATGAGATAAGAGTTAATATACCTGCCTGGGAGACTGGACTTGCTATGGATGATGATGTCGAGCAGATAATGGTAACATTTGAGGGCGGATATTCAACAGACAGACAAGGTTACAGACTTAAAGACGGAATTCTTAATATAGGCTTAAGAAAGACTTCAGCTACAGTGTTAAGACGTCTTAGATGGTAGATAATGCTGTTAAAATATAATACACAGAAGTAAGAATGAGGAGTAATGTATAATGGCAGTAGATAATAACGAGGAAAAGAATAAAATAGTTCTTAACCGTAAGATGAGATTATGGAACAAGTATAAGAAGCCGGTAATAGGTGTTATTTTGGCTGTAGTAGTTATTGCAGTTGTTGCAATTGTTCTTAAATTATGCAGTATTGGAAAGCCAGTGGAAGATAAGGCGACAACACTTGCCAATAACAATAATAATAACAATGATATAATTATTACACAGTCATCTATAGAGATGTCTAACAATGAAACAACAAGTGCAACTGATACAGAGAGTACAACATCAGCTGTAACAGAAAGCACAACAAGCAGTACAACATCAGCAGCTCAGGTATCAGGCGGAGTTGCCAGGATTACAACTAAGGCAGAGATACAGGAATACACATCACGTTCTAATTATGATGATGCAGTATTCTTTGGTGATATGATTGTATCAGGTATAGGTGAATATGGTTATCTTGACACATCACGCATATTCTCAGATAATAACCTTACAACAGATAAGGCACTTAATTCAGTGTCAAGTGTTGCGGCGGCTAATCCATCTAAGGTATATGTCCTTGTTGGACTTAACGACCTTAACTATGGAACAAGGTCAGGAGAGAATGTAGCTGAGAGAATAGGTTCAATAGTAGAATCGCTTAAGGAAGCAATTCCATCAGTAAAGGTATATGTAGTGTCACTTCTTCCTATAACACAGAGCTTTGAGGCAAAGTCAAATGTAAAGATAACACAGGCGGCCATTGATGAAGCTAACAGCACACTTGCAGCCAGGGCGACAGAGTATGGAATGACATTTATAGATATAGCAGATGCATTTAAGGATGAGTCTGGATATCTTAATACAGATGTATCAACAGGTGGATATAACCTTAATCATAACTATTACCCATTCTTCCTTAATAATATATCGGGAGCGTCTAACTAATGAAATTTTATGTAATGTCACTATTTCCACAGATGATTTTGGATGGGTTGAATACAAGTATAACAGGCAGGGCTATAGATTCAGGAGTATTGTCTATAGAAGCTGTTGATATAAGGGATTTTTCCAATAATAAGCATATGAAGGTAGATGATTACCCATATGGCGGAGGAGCAGGAATGGTTATGCAGCCGGGACCCGTGTGCGATGCTTATGAGAGCATAGCATCAAGATGTTCAGGCAGACCAAGGGTTGTGTATATGACACCACAGGGGCATACATTTAACCAGCATATGGCAGAAGAATTTGCCAAAGAAGAAGAACTTGTAATTCTGTGTGGACATTATGAGGGAATTGATGAGAGAGCACTTGAAAGCATAGTTACAGACTATGTGTCAATCGGAGATTATGTCCTGACAGGTGGAGAACTTCCAGCGATGGTTGTTATTGACTCAGTGTCAAGATTGGTTCCGGGAGTACTTAATAATGATGAGTCAGCCCAGACAGAGAGCTTTTCAGATGGTTTATTAGAATATCCACAGTACACAAGACCAGCCAATTACAAAGGTATGGAAGTGCCAGAAGTATTATTATCAGGGCACCACGGCAATATAGAGAAGTGGAGGCACGAGAAGTCGTTAGAACGTACTAAGAAGTACAGACCGGATTTATATGAGAAATATATGGCTGAGAACAATAATAACAGTTAAAATAATTGTTGACGGATAAGATATTTATGTGGTAAACTAATCAAGTCTTTTGGTGAATAACTTGATTGTTTACTACAGGATATTATGATGTGAAGTCACAATAAGCCTAGATAGCTCAGTCGGTAGAGCAGAGGACTGAAAATCCTCGTGTCACTGGTTCGATTCCGGTTCTAGGCACTTATTTATACCATAGGTATTACGTTATGTAGTATCTATGGTTTTTTTGTATCCCAATAATAAATAACAGTAAATAAAAGATGAGAGTGTAACAATGAATTGGAATGAAGATAAGAGTATAAAGATGAATTTAGATAAAACAGGAAAATCGGATAAAACAGGAATTACAAATAAGGATATTAAATATGATGATATATTATTGAATGGCAATGCAGGAACTACAAATAAAAATTCAGACATTAAACCAAATGTTAAATATAATGATATATTGTCTAAGCTAGATAAATATAAAGATGAAAATATAGTACCTATGCATATGCCGGGGGCTAAGAGAAATAAAGAATTAATTGAGTTATATATGGGTGATATGGGAAATCCATATGAGAAAGATATAACGGAGATTAATGGTTTTGATAATATGCACAATGCCGAAACTATTATTAAAGATGCGTTTGATGAGGCGGCGGAGCTTTATGGAGCTGATGAGAGCTGGTATCTGGTAAATGGAAGTACTGCAGGTAATATGTCGGCAATATGCGGAGTTACCCATAAAAATGATGTTGTTATAATGGCAAGAAACTGTCATATATCAGTGTATAATGCAGTTATCCTCAATGAACTGAATCCTGTGTATATTTATCCAGAATATGATGAGGAATATGGTTATTATAAGGGGATAACATTAAAAGAAATTAAGTTCATTGTGGATAAATACAGCTCAGACCATGACAGAAATGATATTAAAGCCGTGATACTTACATCACCAACTTATGAGGGAAATGTATCTGATATTAAATCAATAGCAGAGTATCTTCATCAATATAATATTCCATTGATTGTTGATGAGGCTCATGGTGCACATTTTAATTTCTCAGAAAGCTTTCCTCAGTCAGCAGTTAAGAGTGGGGCTGATGTAGTAATTAACAGTGTGCATAAGACCCTTCCATCACTTACACAGACAGCGATTATGCATATTAATTATGGAATAGTTGATGTAGAACGCATAAGAAGGTATTGGAATATATACCAGTCGACAAGCCCATCGTATATATTAATGTCTTCCATAGCAAGAAGCTTAAGCATTGTTAAGAATGACGGTGATAAATTATTTGCTGAATATGTTGATAAGCTCACTATTTTAAGAAATGGATTGTCAGAATTAAAGCACATCAGGTTAATAAATACAGACGACATATCAAAGCTTGTATTAGGATATAAAGATGCAAAATGGTTATATGACACTCTATTTTATAAATATAAAATCCAGCTTGAAATGTCATCTATAAAATATGTAATAGCGATGACATCAATATTTGACTCGCAGGAGTATTATGATAGATTTCTTGCGGCATTAAAAGAGATAGACGAAGAATTAGATAATAGAGTTCTTGCGGCATTAAAGGAGATAGACGAAGAAATAGATGAGAGTATCAGTAAATATGATAGGGAAGATATACTAAATTCAAAAGTAGACAAGGATTTAGATAATAGATTTAATAGCATACATAATGGTGAGGCAGACAATAGATTAAATTATAGTTCAATTAATAATCAGGATAATGGTAATAAGATAAATGTTGCTGATTTCAGGGATGAGCAGACTTTAACGATTGCGGAAGCATTTAACAGGCGGGATTTATCAGGTTGTGATGAAATTCAGATGAATAATGAGAAGATATATGGTAAGATAAGTGGAGAGTCAGTGTATGTATATCCACCGGGAATACCGATATTGTGTCCGGGAGAGGTTATTACACGAAAGATTATTGCAATACTTGAGGCGGCCGGTGAGGCAGGTCTGGAGGTTGTAGGTGTAAAAGAAGGAGCTTTGTTATGCCTGAGATAGCATTTTTAATGGGAAAAAGTTCAAGTGGTAAAGATAATATATTTAAGGCTTTAGTTGGTGATAAGGAGCTAAATCTTAAGACTGTTATTATGTATACAACAAGACCTATGAGAGCTGGAGAAAAAGAAGGTGTAGAGTATTATTATGTAGATAATGAGAAGGCATTGGAGCTTGAAGCGGCTGATAAAGTAATAGAAATGAGGACATATAACACGGTATATGGTGAATGGAAATATTTTACAGTTGATGATGGTCAGATTAGGCTTGGAAGCGGTGATAAGTATATTGTCATAGGTACTATTGAGGCTTACAATAAATTTTGCGCATACTTTGGAAAAGAAGCAATATTACCGATATATATAGAAGTCGATGATGGAATAAGGCTTATGAGAGCTATCAACAGGGAACAGAAGCAGGAAGTACCACAGTATGAGGAAATGTGCAGGCGTTTTCTTGCAGACAGTAAAGATTTTTCGGAGGAAAAGATTAAGGAAGCCGGAATTAATCAGAGATTTAGCAACGATGGAACAATAGAGGATTGTATAAGGGACATCAAAGAGGCAATTAAACAGCAGCTTTTATAAATGCAGTAAGAGTGAGTTGGCTTGAATTGTATTAATGATATTTATATGATACAATTACATGATGGTGGACACGAAAGAGAGTAAAGTTATGGATATAAAGATTAATGATATACAGACATCATCTTCAGTTCAGCAGGTGAAGAATACAGAGAGTACGGACAGTAGTTTTAAGTTTACTCTTATTAGTAATATAGAAGAAAAGGATCTTCAGGAAAAGCTTGGCAGTATGATGGAACAGATTACTGAGCAGGGTGAGAAGATTGCAAAGCATATGGATATTAAGGATATGCGAAAGTACAGGGATCTTGTTAAGGGATTTCTTAACGAGGTTGTTAACCGTTCCCATAAGTTCTCAAGAGAGAACTTTCTTGATAGACGAGGCAGACACAGAGTATATGGCATTGTTAAACTTGTGGATAAGAATCTTGATGAGCTGGCAGGAGAACTTGTTAAAGAAGAGAAAAATCATCTTGAGATTGTAGGAAGAATTGATGATATCAGGGGTTTATTGCTTGATATATCAGCATAAGATTGGAGTATATAATGAGCACATTTTCAGATATTTATGGATACGATACAATTAAAGAGCATTTACAGAACGCAATTAAATTAGATAAGGTATCACACGCTTACATTATCAATGGAGGGCTTGGTGCTGGAAAGAAGATGATTGCCAAGATATTTGCAAAAGCATTACAGTGTGAGGCAGAAGGCGATAATAAGCCTTGTAATAAATGTCATTCCTGTATACAGACAGAGTCAGGCAATCAGCCTGATATAATATGGGTACGACACGAGAAGCCTGCAAGTATAGGTGTAGATGATGTAAGAGATCAGATAATATCAGATATGCTTATTAAACCATACTCAAGCCGTTATAAGATATACATTATAGATGAGGCTGAGAAGCTTACAGTGCAGGCACAGAATGCACTTCTTAAGACTATAGAAGAGCCACCAGCGTATGGTATTGTTATATTTCTTACGACTAACGCAGACATTTTCTTACAGACTATTATATCAAGATGTGTGCTTCTTGATTTAAAGCCATTAAAGGAAAGCGTAGTTATGGATTATCTTAAGGATAACTATGACGTGTCAGAATATGAACGTAAGTTTGCGGCTGATTTTGCACAGGGTAAGATTGGACGTGCTAAGACTATTATAGAAAGTACGGAATTCGCACATTTAAAGAATGATGTTATGCACGTTATCAAGAATGTGAAGGATATGACGGCGGCAGACATAATGGCAGTTGTTAAAGATGTGACTAATTACAAGCTTACAATAGACGATTATCTTGATCTTATGGCTATGTGGTTCAGGGACGTGCTTATGTTTAAGAGTACCAATGATACGAATTATCTAATATTTAGTGATGAGATTTCGCTTATCAAATCGCAGGCTGAGGTTATGTCATACGAAGGAATTCAGGATATACTTAATTCTATAGATAAAGTAAAGGTAAGACTTAAGGCCAATGTTAATTTTGACTTATGCATAGAACTTCTTATTATGGCTATGAAAGAGGATATGTAGGCAGTTAGTGAATAATTGGCTGATGTTAGGAATTAATATTTGGCAGGATTGGAGATTAAAAATAGATGACTAAAGTTGTTGGTGTTAGATTCAGGCAGGTGGGCAAAATATATTTCTTTGCACCGGGACAGTATAATGTTGAGGTTGGTCAGCACGTTATTGTTGAAACAGCAAGAGGAATTGAGTATGGCCACGTTGTTCTTGGTGAAAGAGAGGTTGAGGATTCAGCAGTTGTACAGCCGCTTAAGGCTATTATCAGAATATCGACACCTGATGATGATGAAAGGGAAGCTAAGAACAGGGAAAAGGAAAAAGAAGCGTATAAGATATGTCTTGAGAAGATTAAGAAGCATAATCTTGAAATGAAGCTTATAAAGGTTGAGTATACATTTGACAATAATAAAGTATTGTTCTACTTTACAGCGGATGGAAGAATTGATTTCAGAGAGCTTGTAAAGGATCTGGCAGCAGTATTTAAGACAAGAATTGAACTTCGTCAGATTGGTGTAAGAGATGAAACTAAGATATTAGGCGGAATTGGTTCTTGTGGAAGACCATTGTGCTGTGCAACATATATGCCAGAGTTCATACCAGTGTCAATTAAGATGGCAAAGGAACAGAATTTATCGCTTAATCCATCAAAGATATCGGGTGTGTGTGGAAGACTTATGTGCTGTCTTAAGAATGAGCAGGAAACTTACGAGGAGCTTAACAGCCACCTTCCTAATGTGGGAGATTATGTTACTACACCTGAGAAGTTAAAGGGTGAGGTATCAAGCGTTAATGTGTTAAGACAGCTTGTTAAGGTAATTGTCACACTTGATGGAGATGAGAAAGAGATAAGAGAGTATCCAGTTGCTGAGCTTAGATTTAAGCCTAAGAGAAGAAACGACAGAATGAATATAGATGATAAAGAGTTAAAAGAACTCGAAGAGCTTGAGAAAAAGGAAGGAAAAGCCCATATTAATGATGACTGATGTTAAGATTAATGCAGGTATTAATGCCAATGAGAGAATTGATGACTTATGCAGGGATAATCTCAGACTAATCCAGAATACAGATGTGTTCTGTTTTGGAATGGATGCTGTGTTGTTGTCTACATTTGCGAAGGCCGGAAAGAACCAGAAGGTGCTTGATATGGGTACTGGAAATGGTGTAATACCAATTCTTATGCAGGCGAAAAATCCAGGCAGTATGTATACAGGCTTGGAAATTCAGGATATCAGTTATGACCTTGCTGTCAGAAATGTTGAACTTAATAGTCTGTCAGACAAGGTTAATATTGTAAAAGGTGATATTAAAGAAGCTTCACATATTTTAGGTGGGGCTTCTTTTAATGTGGTTACAAGCAATCCACCATATATGAATGAAAATCACGGAATTGTTAATCCTGAGAGTGCCAAGGCAATCGCAAGACACGAGCTTCTATGCAGTCTTGAGGACGTTGTAAGGGAAGCTTCAAAGTGCCTTAAGGTTAAGGGACATATGTATATGGTTCACAGACCATCAAGACTTGTAGATATATTTACTTCTATGAAGAATAACCACCTTGAGCCAAAGCGTATAAGGCTTGTGTATCCGCATATAGATAAGCCAGCTAATATGGTGCTTATAGAGGCGGTAAAGGGCGGACGTTCACAGCTTATAGTGGAAGAACCACTTATTGTATACAATAGCGATGGAAGTTACACGGAAGAACTTTTAAAAATGTACAATTAGTATGAATTTAAGAGAGGAGCAGTATGGAAGATAATATTACAGATATTGATTATGATAGTGTGCAGGCACTTGAAGAATTTAATGGCTCTCATAATAATAGCGGAGTTGGGCAGTTATATTTGTGTGCAACTCCGATTGGTAATCTTGAGGATATTACGTTCAGGGTGTTAAGGATATTAAAGGAAGTTGATATTATTGCGGCGGAGGATACGAGAAACAGCATAAAGCTGCTTAATCATTTTGAGATTAATACGCCGATGACAAGCTATCATGAATATAACAAGTATGATAAGGCAAAGGTGCTTGTTGAGAAGATGCTTAAAGGAATGTCAGTCGCTGTAATAACTGATGCTGGAACACCTGGAATATCTGACCCGGGAGAGGAGCTTGTAAGGCAGGCACTTGCATCAGGAATTAAGGTATCATCAGTTCCTGGTGCGGCAGCGTGTATAACGGCACTTACAATGTCGGGACAGGCAACAAGACGTTTTGCATTTGAAGCATTTCTTCCGGCGGACAAGAATGAGCGTAAAGACATATTAAAAGAGCTTGAAGATGAAACAAGAACAATGATTATATACGAAGCTCCACATAGGCTTTTAAAGACACTTAAAGAGCTTTCTGAGGTGTTAGGAGGAAGCAGGGCAGTTACTATATGCAAGGAACTTACCAAACGCTATGAGAATAGTATGGTTACAACGCTTGCAGAGGCGTGCAGTTATTATGAGAATAACCAGCCAAGGGGCGAGTATGTTCTTGTAATTGCTGGAAAAGACAGAAATGAGCTTAAAGAGGAAGCACAGGCACAGTGGCTTACTATGTCTGAGCAGGAACACGTTGATATGTATATAGCACAGGGACTTGATAAAAAAGAGGCTATGAAGGCAGCAGCCAGGGACAGGGGCGTATCTAAGAGGGATATATATAATAAGCTTCTTGGAAATTAGTTTTTAAAAGAAAAATGTTACACAAATGTTAAAAACTTATATAAAAGAGTGATTAAAAAAGAGAGTCTTAGCTAAAATAAATTTAAGAGTAAATTTAAAAATATATAGGTGAAGTGGTACAAATCCCCTTCTTTATCAGATGATATTTCTGGTAAGGAAGGGGATTTCTTATCTTCTAATCTTCTATTGTATGTTCATTGATAATTGCCTTAATGGTCTTATAAAGGTAAGGCTTGAGCCTGTCAATATCAGCTGGTTCTTTGTAAAGGATTGAGCTGTAGCAGGTTGAGCTTATAAGCTCGACAATCATAAACAGCATAATCTCAGGCTCGTTGAGGTTAAGACCAGAGTCTTCAAGCATTTCATAGTATATATCTTTAAAATTAATGTCGTCATCAGCGACATTGGTTGTAAGAGCCTCTTTAAATATTCCCCACGACAGGTTCTTTGATATAAATGTAAGAAGTGTCTGGTTGGTGTTAAGCACATTAATTATGTTGTCAGCAATAAATATAATCTCCTCGGTAAATGTAATTGTAAACGAAGGGTCACTAATCTGCTGTTCTTTTATATGAAGCTCTAATGCATTCACTGCATTTTTAAAGAGCTTGCTTGCCTCGTGAGAAATGAGTTTATTTCTTATATCATATTTATCTTTGAAATACAGATAAAAAGTTCCCTTGGCAATTCCAGCTTTCTGAGAAATCTCGGCAATTGATGTCTTGGAAACACCCTGCGTTGTAAAGAGCTTAAAAGCTGTATCTAAGAGGGAAGTCCTTTTCTGTTGTTTGTTGTTCTCAAGTTTTCCCATAAAATCTCCAATCTAATGCAGGCATAAATAACATTATTCATGCGGTTATAAATGACGTATTATGTACTTCATTTATCAGATGCAAATATTTTGTCAATAAATTCAAGTTTAATATTAGTTATTCTGTCAATTAATATTCTACCATATTGAAAATAAAAAATCTATAAAAAAATGACTTTTAGTCATTTTGAGTATTGACTATCGGTCATTTTGTGCTAGAATAACACTTGCAAAGAAAATGACCATAAGTCATATTTGAGAGATGACGGTCATATGTATTGAATTGATAATAAATGTAATTAATTAAGAGAGTTATTAATTATTGAGAGGTTATCAGTCCAATCAAAGTAAAATTACGTCGCAGACGTAGAAATGAGGCGAGTTATGGAAAAGTTTGGAAAAGTAATTGTTAAACTCAGAATTCCAATTCTTATTCTGAGTTTCCTGCTTCTTATTCCATCTGCAATCGGATACTTTAATACAAGAGTTAATTACGATATTCTGTATTATCTTCCGAATGAGATAGAAACTATGCAGGGTCAGGACATTCTTATGGATGACTTCAATAAGGGTGCATACGCGATGGTCGTTGTCCAGAATATGGATACCAAGTCTACTGACAGACTTATTAAGAAAGTAGAGAATGTAGACCACGTTGCACAGGTTATTTCTTACACAGGAATAGTTGGTGAAGATGTTCCATCTGAGATTGTTCCATCAAAATTCAGAAAGTATTTCGAGAATGACAGCACAGATACAACTTTATTTGCAATATTCTTCGATAATACAACTTCAAGTGATGATACTATGAATGCTATCACACAGATAAGAGAGAAGACAGAGGGTCAGGCGTTTATAAGTGGTATGTCAGCAGTAGTTACGGATACTAAGAATCTTTCGGAGAAAGAGACACCACTTTATGTACTTATAGCAGTAGTTCTTGTATGTATCGTGCTTGCTATATTTATGGATTCATTTCTTGTACCAGTATTTTTTATGATAAGTATAGGAATGGCAATTGTATACAACCTGGGTTCTAACATTTTATTAGGTGAGGTTTCATATATAACTAAAGCTCTTGCGGCTGTACTTCAGTTAGGTGTTACACTGGATTATTCGATCTTCTTATGGCACAGCTACAAGGAAATGAAGGAAATATATCCGGATGACCACAAGGAAGCGATGGCGGTTGCCATTGGTAATACACTTACATCTGTAGTTGGTTCTTCTATAACAACAGTAGCAGGGTTCATTGCACTTTGCTTTATGAGCTTCACACTTGGTCTTGACCTTGGTATCGTTATGGCAAAGGGTGTTGTATTTGGTGTTATTGGTTGTGTAACAATCCTTCCATCACTGATACTTACATTTGACAGGGCATTAGAGAAGACAATGCATCGTGAGATTATGCCAAACTTCGATAAGCTTGCTACATTTATAGTAAATCACTCATGGATATTTGTAATTATCTTCGTTGTACTATTAGGACCTGCTATATATGGACAGAATCATACATCAGTATATTATGATTTATCTGATACACTTCCAGATGACCTTGCCTGCTCACAGGCTAACAAGAAGCTGGAAGAAAACTTTGATATGAATTCAATCTATATGATACTTGCTGACTCTGGTATGTCTACAGATACAGCTAACGAAATGCTTGATAAGTTAGGTGATGTAGATGGTGTACAGTTCGCACTTGGACTTGACACAGCACTTAAGTCTGGTATTCCGCAGGAATTCTTACCGGCTAAGACAGTATCAGAGCTTAAGGGTGAAGATTATCAGATAATGATGATTGCTACAGATTACAAAATAGCATCAGATGAAATTAACAATCAGATTAGTAAGGTAAATGATATTGTAAAGTCTTACGATTCTAAGGCAATGGTAGTTGGTGAAGCTCCTTGTACCAAGGATCTTATCACTATAACAGATAAGGACTTTAAGACAGTCAGTGCGGTATCAATAGTAGCTATATTTGTTATTATCCTGTTCGTACTTAAATCAATATCGCTTCCAATTATACTTGTTTCAGCAATCGAATTTGCTATCTTTGTTAATATGGGTATTCCATATTTTACTCATACACAGATACCATTTATTGCATCAGTAGTTATAGGTACTATCCAGCTTGGTGCAACAGTCGATTATGCTATTCTTATGACAACAAGATATAAGAAGGAAAGAAGCCAGGGATACGCTAAGAAGGAAGCAATTCAGATAGCTCTTTCAACATCAATACCATCAATTATTGTTAGTGCACTTGGTTTCTTTGCCG
>ERZ840407.1129-NODE-1129-length-13165-cov-2.774447_pt1 | contig 13165 bp, 12 predicted proteins | sample MGYA00519877_ERZ840407 | MGnify/ENA primary metagenome ERZ840407 (study PRJEB31850, sample SAMEA3708875) | human gut metagenome | biome: human gut; feature: human-associated habitat; material: faeces | place: China | collected 2014 ...
CATAAAAGTCAGGGCGTGTACCTGACTTTTATACCTCTGCCCGCGCCGCGGCGGCGCGGCCTCGTCCGCCGTGCGGACGAGAGGGGGGTATCCCCTCCGGTTTCTCCGGAACCGGAGGGGTATCTAGGGGGGACGGAGTCCCCCCTAGAGGATATGCCGCGGCATATCCAGATTATACCCAAGGAGGGTACGAAGGCGTTTCCTCCCCCTCGTCTTGTGCCGCGATACCGCGCTCGGCGTGATGCCCAGCCGCGCCGCAATCTCCTTCCCCGTCATGCCCTCGACCTCGCCCATCCACAGCACCTCGTACTGCCGCCCGGTCAGCTCCTCGTGCATCGCCTGAAAAAACGCCGTCCGAAACGAATGCCGAAAACCGTCCTCCTCCTCGCTCAGCTTCCGCAGATAGCTGTCGTACGCGCTTCGCTCAAACTGCTTCTCTGCCGCCATTCGCTCCCTCCTCCCTGTCGTAGTAGTGCTCAAGCTCGTATACCGTCAGTCGGCTCTCGTTTATCATGTCGTTCAGTACCCGGATGCGCTGCTTGAGGCGGTATTTTACTTCGTACTGCCCGGCGCGGCGTTTGGCCGCCTGAAGCTCTCTGACGCGCAGCTCCAGCAGCGCCGTGTTGCGTCTGTATTCTCTGGCCATCTCGTACAAATTCATTTTCTGCCTCCTCATGCATTTTCGGTATATCGAACGTTTGTTCGATTTTCTATATTTCCATAATACTGCATCTTGGAGCAAATGTCAACACCAATCTATATCTTGTGTTCTATCTTCCGTCCGCGCGGCATATCCTGCCTTATGGAAAAGAAAGGAGGACGAACGCCGTGCGCCGACTGCTGTTTTTCGCCGCGCTGCTTGTGATGGCGCTCTGCCTGCTGCCCGGCCTCCGGCCGCAGGAAAACGCCGCCGTACCCGAGGAATACGCCTCTGCCCTGCCGGACGCGCAGACCGTTACCGTTTCGATTGACGGCACACCGACCGAACTGCCGCTCGAAAGCTATGTCGAGGGCGTAGTTTCCGCCGAGATCCCGGCGGATTTTCCGCGCGAGGCGCTGCGTGCGCAGGCGGTCGCCGCACGAACCTATGCGCTGTGCAAGCTGTCCCGCGGACGCCCGGACGCCCATCCCGACGCCGATCTGTGCGACGATTACCGCCACTGCGCCGCCTACCGCAGTCCCGCCGACTCGGTTTTCGCCTCCGGCGAACAGTCCGCTGTCCGCGCCGCCGTGCAGGACACCGAGGGCGAAATCCTGACGAGTGAGGGTGCGCCCATCGCGGCGGTTTTCCACTGCGTCAGCGGCCCGCGCACCGAGTCCGCCGCTGACGTCTGGGGCGAGGACGTCCCCTACCTGCAAAGCGTGGTCAGCCCCGGCGGAACCGCGTTCGACGGCTACGAAAGCGCGGTCACGGTTTCCGCCGACGAATTCCGCGAAAGAGCGGGCGGCGCGTACCCCGACGCCGATCTCTCCGGTGCGCCCGACACGTGGTTCAGGGCGTCCGTCCGCTCGGCCGCCGGCGGCATCAAAACCGTGCGGCTCGGCGGCGTGACGGTCGAGGGAACCGCCGTGCGCGAGCTGTTCGGCCTGCGCTCGACCAACTTCACCGTCACCACGACCGCCGACTCCCTGACCTTCCACACCATCGGCTACGGCCACGGTGTCGGTCTTTCCCAGTACGGCGCGAAGTATATGGCAGAAAACGGCGCGGACTATCAGGAAATCCTCGCGCACTACTATCCCGGCACCGAACTCACCCGGCTGGGCGCATGAAAAAAAGCCGCCCCGACCGAAAAAAGTCGAAGCGGCTGTAAAAAGGCTTGTCGGCGGAACCGTGGTTCCGCGACAGTTCTTTAGGCGTTTTCGGAAAACTCAGCCAGGCGCAGACCCTCGTTGTGGTCGGTCGCGTAGGTGATGTTCCACGGCGAGGTGAACAGGAGCAGCGTGTTGCCCTTGAGGTCCTCGACGATCTTGGTGTCGCTCGTCAGCTGGAGGCGCTTGACGTCGAAATCCTCCTCGTCGTTCTCAACCCAGCGGACGTGCTCATACGGCAGGTTCTCGCGGATGATTTCAACGTTGTACTCGTTCTTCAGACGGTACTCGAGCACTTCGAACTGAAGCACGCCGACTACGCCGACGATGACCGACTCCATGCCGGCATTCGGCTCACGGAAAATCTGGATAGCGCCCTCCTGCGCGATCTGCTCCACGCCCTTGACGAACTGCTTGCGCTTGAGGGTATCCTTCTGGCGAACGATTGCGAACAGCTCGGGCGCGAAGGTCGGGATACCCGAGAACACGCACTTGTGCTTGGGGTCGCAGACGGTGTCGCCAATCGAGAACACACCCGGGTCGAAGATGCCGATGATGTCGCCGGCATACGCCTCGTCAACGATGGAGCGGTCCTGCGCCATCAGCTGCTGCGGTGCGGCGAGCGACATTTTCTTGCCGGACTGCACGTGCAGAACGTCCTGACCGCGCTCAAACTTGCCCGAGCAGATACGCATGAATGCAACACGGTCGCGATGCGCCTTGTTCATGTTCGCCTGAATTTTGAACACGAACGCAGAGAAATGCGGGTCGAATGGGTCGATCACGCCAATATCGGCGGTGCGTGCAGTCGGCGGCGGCGTCATCTGAAGGAACTTCTTCAGGAACGGCTCTACGCCGAAGTTGGTCAGCGCCGAGCCGAAGAACACCGGCGAAAGTCTGCCTTCGTGAACGGCCTTGAGGTCAAACTCGTCGCCCGCGCCGGAGAGCAGCTCCACATCGTCAATGAGCGTCTGGTACTGGTCCTCGGGCAGCAGGCCCTCGAGGATGGGGTCGTCAATGGACATACGCTGTGCCTTGACCTCGTGGCGGAAATCCGCGCCCTCGAAGGCGATAACCTCATCGTCCATGCGGTCGTATACGCCCTTGAAACGCTTGCCCGAGCCGATCGGCCAGTTGACGGCATAGGTGCCGATGCCGAGCTCGTTCTCAATGTCCTCAAGCAGCTCGTACGGGTCGCGCGCCTCGCGGTCCATCTTGTTGATAAAGGTGAAGATCGGCACGCCGCGCATCGCGCAGACCTTGAACAGCTTGCGGGTCTGCGCCTCGACGCCCTTGGAAGCGTCGATGACCATGACGGCCGCGTCCGCCGCCATCAGCGTGCGGTAGGTATCCTCCGAGAAGTCCTGATGGCCCGGCGTGTCCAGAATGTTGATGCACTTGCCTTCGTAGCGGAACTGAAGAACGGACGAAGTGACCGAAATACCGCGCTGCTTCTCGATTTCCATCCAGTCGGAAACCGCGTGGCGGCTGTTCTTCTTGCCCTTGACCATGCCGGCCTCCTGAATCGCTCCGCCGTACAGCAGGAATTTCTCGGTTATGGTCGTTTTACCGGCGTCAGGATGCGAAATAATCGCAAATGTGCGGCGATTTTCAATTTCTTTCTTCAGATCAGCCACAGGCTTTTTTCCTCCCATTGATATTTTTCATTAAAATGTTCACAGAATGTACACAATAATTCCGTATGATAAAGACGTGGAAAGCGTAAGATCCCCCCACATGTTCTTGCTTTCTACTCTCTATCCTACCTTTTATTGCGGGAGCGGTCGGACGAAAGTCCGGCTGTTCCTGTTTTTTTGCGCTCTTCGCGCGCGATAGGGGGTATCCAATACCCCCTATCTACAAAATCCGGTTCCGCAGAAACCGAATTTTGATACCCCCGGACGCGCCCCAAGGGCGCTGAGTCGAGGTATAAAATGACCGGCAAAGCTGGTCATTTTATAATATTACACAATATACAGCAAGATTGAGAGCCGCTTACAGCTCGCGGCGTCCTTCGAGGGCGCGGGTCAGCGTGACCTCATCGACGAACTCCAGATGTCCGCCGACCGGAATGCCGTAGGCAAGGCGCGTGATTTTGATGTCGAACGGCTGAAGCAGTCGCGAAATATACATCGCGGTCGCCTCGCCCTCGGTGTCCGGGTTGGTCGCAAGAATGACCTCCCGGGTGTCCTCGTCCGCGATGCGCTGCACCAGCTCGCGGATGCGAATGTCGTCCGGGCCGACGTGCCCCATGGGCGACAGCGTGCCGTGCAGCACGTGATACAGGCCGTGGTATTCCTTTGTGCGCTCGAACGCGATAACGTCGCGCGGGTCGGCCACGACGCAGATGGTTTTCTGGTCGCGCGACTTGTCCGCGCAGATCGGGCACTCCTCGCTGTCGGTCAGGTTCTGGCAGCGCTTGCAGGTGAAGGTCTTGGCCTTGGCCTCGCGAATCGCGTCAGCGAAGCGCTCTGCGTCCTCCTTCGGCATATCGAGCACGTGGAACGCGAGGCGCTGCGCGGTTTTCTGGCCGATGCCGGGCAGCTTCGCGAACTCCTCGATCAGCCGCTCGACCGGCGGTGCGAAATAATCCATTACAGCAGGCCGCCCAGACCGCCGCCGAGGCCGCCCGTCAGCGCGGACATCTGGCTCTGCGACTTCTCGGTTGCCGCCTTGAGCGCCTCGTTGACCGCCGCAACGACAAGGTCCTGAAGCATATCAATATCGTCCGGGTCAACAACGTCCGGCTTGATCTCGATGCTCTTGAGGGTCGAGGTGCCGGTAACGACAGCCGTTACCATGCCGCCGCCCGCCGTGCCGGTGGTCTCCATGACCGCGATCTCCTCCTGCGCCTTGAGCATATTCTCCTGCATCTTCTGCGCCTGCTTCATCATTGCCTGCATGTTCATGCCGCCGAAGCCGCCGAAATTCTTACCCTTTGCCATTTTAAGTGTCCTCCTTAAAGTGTCTTTATGTCAACGTCTAAATCCTTCGCATGGTCGATGAGTTCCTCTACCATGTCGTTTTTTTCCTGAATGATTTCGTCCCCGGCCTCGCGCACGCGTACCTTGAGCGGCGCGCCGGCGAGCTTTGCCGCCTGTTCGCGGATGACCGCGAGCGTCTTGTCGTTCTGCGCGAGAATGAAGGTCATTCTGTCCTCGCAGAGAATAACGAGCGCGTCATCCTCCATAACGCCCTTTGCGCCGAGCTTGAGGTTGGTGTGCGTGCCGATGTTGATTTTGCCGGTCAGAGCTTCGAGCAGCCTCGGCCACTGCGGCCAAAGCGTCAGCGTCGGCCCGGCGGGCTTTTTCGGCGCCTGCTGCGTCGGCACGCCGTCTATCTCGGGCGGCGCGTCTTCATCGCCCGGCGGAGGGGGCGCGTCCTCGTCCCCCGGCGGAGGCGGCGTGCTGCCGACCTGCGGCGCCTGCACCATCTGCACCGGAACGCCGTTTTTGAGTTTTTCTTCGAGCGCTTCCACGCGGCCGCCGAGCGTATCATAGCTTTCCGCGCCCAGACTGCACAGCCGCACGGCGCACAGCTCGGCCTCGACACGGCGGTTCGCCGCCGAGCGCATCCGGTCGAGCGAGTCCCCGATGATGCGGCTCCATGCGATGAGCGTAGACGCGGCGAGTCCGTCGCACAGAGCTTGCAGCGTTTTCACAGTGTAGGCCGGTGAAATGAGGGCGGAAACGTCCGTCCGGCTGGTCTTGACGAGCAGCGCGTCGCGGATAAGGCCGAGCATCTGGTCGAACACCGCCGCGAGGTCGCGTCCGGCGTTGTAGTATTCTTCGAGCAGCGTCACCGCCGCGGCGAGGTCGCCCGCCTTGAAGTGCTCCGCGAGATGCACGCCGTCGTCCTGCCCCATCACGCCGAGCGCCGCCGTGACCGTCTGCTCGTCTACCGCACCGGCTGCCGCCGCGCGGTCGAGCATGGAGAGCGCGTCGCGCATTGCGCCGTCCGCGAGCCGCGCGATCAGCCGCGCCGCCCCTTCGGTCAGTTCGATGTTCTCGCCCGCCGCAACATCAAGCAGCCGCCGCGCGATGTCCTCCGCGCCGATGCGGCGGAAGTCGAAGCGCTGACAGCGCGAAAGGATGGTCGCCGGAACCTTGTGCAGCTCGGTCGTCGCGAGGATGAACAGCACGTGCTCGGGCGGCTCTTCGAGCGTTTTGAGCAGCGCGTTGAACGCGCCGATGGACAGCATATGCACCTCGTCGATGATGAACACGCGCTTTTTGACCTGCGCCGGGGTGTAGCGCGTTTCGTCGCGCAGGTCTCGGATGTTGTCCACGCCGTTGTTGGACGCCGCGTCGATTTCGGTCACGTCGAGCACCGAGCCGTCCAGAATGCCACGGCAGGCCGCGCACTCGTTGCACGGATCGCCGTTCACCGGATGCTCGCAGTTGACTGCGCGCGCGAGGATCTTCGCACAGGTGGTCTTGCCGGTGCCGCGCGTGCCTGTAAACAGATATGCATGGCTCAAACGTCCAGACTGCAGCTGCGCGCGCAGCGTGTCCGTAATATGCTGCTGCCCGATCACATCCGCAAACGTCTGCGGCCGCCATTTGCGGTATAAAGCCTGATACATGGCGAAAACTCCTCCTCTCGCGCCTGTCGCTGTCCTGTAAATCATCAATCAGGGGGCATTTCAATCCACGCCCCGCGTAAAAAAAGAGGCGGGCGCAAGCCCGCCTCAAAGCGTTCTCCCGCGAACCTCGTTCGCGAATAAAATCGAACCATCGGCGCAGCCGAGGGTTCATAAAAACCCGCGACATGCGCGTGGGTTTTTATACAAGTCGGAGCAAAAGTTTCGACCGAAGAGAGGAACTTTTGTCTCGCCGGGATATATCCGAGCCGTCAGGATCGGTATATCCCTTTTCGATTGAAAGCGTGGTTTCAATCGAAAATTTTTTCAGTGCTCCACAAGACCGCACGCAGGCAATTCGAACACACGCACCCGGCTGCCTTTCCGCATTTCGGACTCAAAATCGGCAGCTCTGCGGCACACGATGGTTTCTGCTTAATGCTGCTCGGTTCCCCGCCTGACATGGTTCACAGTCCTCCGTTGCGCAGTACCGGTCTCTCATCGTCCTGTGAGTGGCTGCCTCGCCGCATACGTGCTCCTCTTTGCCTGCATCATCCCTGCTGAAGCGGATTGCAGGTACAAGGCACCGCTAACGCCCCGACTGTGCGGCCTTGTGCAGCACTGAAACTTTTTCCGGGAGGGAAACCGCATTTTCTCGGCTTCCACCCCGTTTTCAGTATTTACTTGTCTTTTAGCGAGAAACTCAGCTCTCAGGGTCTCCCTCCGAAGCGCCCGGGTCGGGTGCTGGCGTCGGTTCCGGTGTCGGTTCCGGTGTCGGTTCCGGTGTCGGCGTTATGTTGCCGCCGCCTTCGTCATCGTTATCGCCGCCGCTGTTGTCGTCGTCCGAGTGGTTGCCGTCATTGCTCGTATCGCCGCCGCTGCTGTCAGTCGAGCTGCTGTCCGAGTTATCCGAGCTGCTGCTATCCTCATCGTCGTCGTCTTCGTAGTAATAATCGTCCATGCCGCTCGTTTCGAAGTCGTACTTCTCCTCGATGTTCTCATGGTCGCAGGTCCGCGTCGGCGCCTGACCCTTCCAGAAACGGCCGGTCGCAGCGCGTCCCGCCTCACGGCAGGCACCCGATGCCAGAAGGCCGGTGTCCATGCAGTAGGTCACTTCTTCGAAGTCGTTCGGATGTGAGTCAAAGACCAGTCCGCTGTCGCCTGCGTGGACCTTCTCCATGACCTTCAGCCAGATTTCGGCTGCGTTACGGCCATACAGACCATCCAGACGATAGTTGTGTTCATAGCCTACCCATACTGCCGCAGAGTATTCCGGCGTTACGCCGCAGAACCAGATATCCGTGTTCGAGCTCGTGGTACCGGTCTTGCCCGCGGTCTCCACGCCGTCGATCTGAATGCCGTAGGCGGTACCGTGTGCGGTAACGTTCTGCAGGCAGTCGAGCATATCATATACGGTATGGACGTTGGTAAAGCCCTTGTCGGTATAAGGAGTGTTTTCAAGAACGGTGTTGCCCTCGTTGTCGAGCACCTTCGTATAGGTGCGCGTACCGCCGAACACGCCGTCGTCGATGAAGGTAGAGTAGGCGCCGGCCATTTCGCGGACCGTCACGCCGTCGGTCAGCGCGCCGAGCGCCAGAGGCGCCAGAGCAATATCCGACTGGACTGTGCCGTCCTCATTGGTACGGTTGCCGACCAGCTTGATGTCGAGCTGGCTGGTGAGGAAATCATAGGAAGCCTGCGGTGTCAGTGCGTTGAGCACCTGTACCGAGACGGTGTTGAGCGAGCGCGTAATACCTTCCTTGATGGTCAGGGAACGGCCGGTCGGGTATTTGCCGTCGTTCATCGGCCACGGCATGCCGTCCTCGCCCTCGGAGAAGGCGCGGTCGTAGATCGTCGTGCTCGGAACGATGATTCCCGCATCCATCGCCGGGCCGTAGCTGGCCAGCGGCTTGAACGAAGAACCCGGCTGACGCCGCGCATCGGTCGCGAAGGAGAACGAGCGGCTGAGTGTTTTCTGGCCGCGTCCGCCCGCGATGGCAACGATGTCGCCCTGCTTGTCCGTGATGACCATGGCGCTTTCCGGCACTTCGCCGTACTTTTCGGTGTTCGGGAACACGGAGTCGTCGGTGTATACGCTGTCCAGCGTATCCTGGACCTTGGTGTTGATGGTTGCGTAGATCTTGAGGCCGCCGGAGTAAACCATGTTCTCCGCGACAAGCTCGGAATATCCCTTCTGCTCCTTCAGGTCGCCGATGACGTCCTTGATGACCTCGTCGGTGAAGTAGCTGTAAGTGGACTTGACTTCCTTCTGATATTCCTCGTAGGGACGGTAGTTCAGCTGCTCTGCGACAGCGGTGTTGTACTCGTCCTCGGTGATCATTTTCTGATCGAGCATCTGCGACAGAATGATCTCCTGACGCGATTTTACCTTGTCGGGATGGTTATAGACGTCGTAGATGGACGGATTGTTGGTCAGGCCGGCCAGGACGGCGCATTCCGCCAGGTCGAGCTGCGAAACATCCTTGCCGAAGTAGCGGTCCGCCGCCGTCTGCACACCGTAGCTGTTGTAGCCGAGGAAGATGGTGTTCAGATACATGACGAGGATGCGGTCCTTGTCGTCGATCTCCTTTTCGAGCGCAAAGGCACGGAAAATCTCGTTTACCTTGCGCTTGATGGAATAATCCTTTTCTTCGGTGATGTTCTTGATGAGCTGCTGCGTGATGGTCGAGCCGCCGTACTGGTCGCCGCCGAGCACCCAGCCCTTGACTGCGCCGAGCGTGCGCCACCAGTCTACACCGTGGTGCTTGTAGAAGCGTTCGTCCTCGATGGCAACAACGGCGTTCTTGAGATTGTCCGGAATTTTGTCGCTGTCGACCCATTCGCGGTTCTCTCGACCCTTGATGGTCTCATAAACAACCTGCTCACCCGTTTCCGCATCGGTAGCATAGATGAAGGAATTAAGGTTGAGGCCGAGACCCTTGCTGATTTCGGAAGCAGTTTCTTTCGCGGACGGGTTGATGTTCGTGTGAACATAGAACGCGAAGGCGATGCCGCAGAAGCAACCGCACAGCACGCCGACGAGCACAAGCGTCAGCAATACGCGCCCGAAAAACCGTCCGATGACCGATTCATTTTTTCTTTTTGACAATTCGGTATCCTCCTTGCCCGGCGGCGAAAAAACCGCAGGGTATGCCCGGCATGAAACGCACGGGCCGCTGTCATTCACCTGTACAGGTACGGACGTTTTCCTCGCCCGTTTTGTTCCCGCACGGCCGAAAAAACGCCCGCAGAATTGACCCTGCCCGGCGTTTCCATTCCAGAAACAGGAAAACACAGAGCGCAGTCTTATAGCGGTCTATGCTATTATACCACAAGCGCGCCGAAATGCCAAATTATTTTTGCAGAACTTCTCGGAATAGAGAAAAATTTTGTTGGGAATACTCAAATCAGAACCCTCTGCACAAAGGAGGTTTTGACCATGATGCAGGGTTTTTATCTTCTCGCGCGGCGAAGAGCGCGGCTGCGCGCCGCAGCGGCCGCCGTTTTTCTGCTGTGCGCGGCGGTGCTCGCCGGGGCTGCGGTGCACGCAAGCTACGCGCCCGAGGCCGTGCCCGCGGCAGCGAATGCGCTTGTTGCAGGCACGGACGGCGTGCATCTGACCATCTCACAGGACGGCGAGGTCATCGTCACGACAGCGATTGACGTGCGCACGCTTCCGGGCGCGGACCGCGAGGCGCTCGAGCGCGGCATCCCGCTCGAAAACGAACAGGCGCTGACGCAGCTGCTCGAGGATTATTCCTGACCGCTCTCCCCCGTCAGCTCCTCCAGCGAGCCGAAGCGGTAGCCGAGCGCCTCCCATTTCGTCAGCAGCTCATCGAGAATGCGGGCGTTGGTTTCGCTCGTCGAGTGCAGCAGCACGACCGCGCCGTTGTGGATGCGCGGAATGAGCTTGCCGAAGGCTTCCTCGTCCGTCGGCTGATTATCCGTGTACCAGTCCACATAGGCGAGCGACCAGAAAATCGTCCGCCAGCCGAGCTTCTGCGCCATGGCGAGGTTGCTTTCGCTGAATTTGCCCTGCGGCGGACGATAGAACTTCTTCATCTCCTCGCCCGTGAGTTCCCGGTATTTGTCCGCAAGGCCGTCAAGCTCCGCCTCGAACGCCGCCTCGTCCGCAATCGCGGACATATCCGGGTGATGGAGCGTGTGGTTGCCGACGATATGCCCCTCCTGCACCATACGCAGCACCAGCTCGGGCGCGGAGTCGATGTAGTTGCCGACCACGAAGAAGCACGCCGGAGCGTTATGCTTTTTGAGCGCGTCCAGAATGGCGGACGTAAAGCCGTTCTCGTACCCGGCGTCAAAGGTCAGGTAGATGGTTTTCTGCGCCGTGTCGCCCAGATAATAGGCGTCCCACTGGCGCAGCTGACCGGCGGAGACGTTGCCCTCGGGCGGCTCTCCCTCGACTTGGAACGACAGGCCCCAGTTTCCGCTCGCGGCGGCGGTTTCGGCGGTCTGCCGCTGCGGCAGAAGCATGAAAAGCGCCATGACGAGCGCAAAAACAGCCGCCCCTGCCGCGATTCGCCGGAGCGTTCCGCGCGTGATGGTGATGAACATAGCTCTCCCTCCCTTTTCTCCATGCTACGCGGACGCCCCGGAAATCATGACGGTTTTTCGCGCCGAAATCCGTTCAAAAGGGCAATGGACAGTTCAGCGGCATATGTAGTACAATAGAAAAATAAAGCAGCATCCACACCTGCATACAAAGGAGGATCTCTATGAAGCATAAACGACTGCTCACTGCCGCTCTCGCGGCGTCTCTTGCCGTGTCCTCGCTGCCCGCAGCGCTCGCGCTCGACACCGCGCCGCCCATGTACCAGCAGTTCGGCTACGACAGCGCGGAGGCGTACACCTCCTCCTATGACTGGTGGTTTGACAAGTTCAGCTACGACCAGGCGAGCGACTGCTACCGCCGTCATCTCGACGAGATACATAACGACCCGTCCGTCGCGCTCCGCTTCCATGACGCCGAGCAGAGCGACCTCGAGGAATGGCTCGACAGCGGTTACTGGGACGACCGCGAGGCCTTCTACCGCAGCACAGCGCTTGACATGACGCTTCAGGACGATTTGTACGCCGTCCGCGCACTCAGCGTGCAGCTTTCCGGCAAAACGCTCACGTTCCCCGACGTTCAGCCGTTCTTCGAGAACGGCCGCACCATGGTACCCTTCCGCACGGTCGCGGAAGCGCTCGGCGCTGAGGTCGGCTACGACAGCGGCACGGTTTCCGCTTCGCTTGACAGCACGGTCTGCCGCTTCGCAATCGGCGGCGACACCCTCACCGTTTCCGACATGGCGACCGGCAAGGTGCTGAAAACCGTTCCGCTCGACGCCTCGCCCATCGAAAAGGACGGCCGCACCTGCGTTCCCGTGCGTTTTCTCGCGGAAAGCCTCGGTCTGACCGTCGAATGGGACGACGGCGCACAGTGCGCGGTGCTGTATGACCGGGACGCGCTGCTCGAGAGCATCGACAGCGGCTTTACGACCGCGAACCGCTGGCTCGCCGCCGTGCCCAGGCTGCAAAACGCCGATGCCGTGCGCATGGGGCTCACCGCAAAGCTGGACTGCACCGCGTTCGACACGATCAGCGGCGACAAAAAATACAGCGCTTCGGGCACGATGACGCTCGTCTCGGACGGAAAAAGCGCTTCGCTCTCTGCGTCCGCCGATCTTTCCGCACTCGCGGGTCTTCTCTCGTCCGACCTCATCAGCAGCGCGGACGGCCCGACCTCGCAGTTCTTCTCCGCGTCCATGCTTTCCTATTATAAGAGCGCGCTCAGGAACGCGGCGTTCGACCTGATCTACAACGCCGATACGGACACGCTGTATGTGCGCAGTCCGCTGCTGTTCTCCGCACTCACCTCGAGCAGCGGTACGGACAAAAAGACGGACGGCTGGTATTATGAGGAGCATTTCAGCGAAAAGACCGCGCTCGGCGATCTTTTTACGCTGTACCGGAACGCTGATACCCAAAACACCTGCGGCGCGGCGCTTCTCGCCTCCGCCGAGGCGTATGCGGAGGAATACGGCGGCTGGAGCGGCTTTTACAGCTCGCTCGAGGACAGGCAGCAGAGCCTGTCTGCTGTACTGGGCGATGCGGTGTTCACGCGCTCGGGCGACCGCTGTACTGCGCAGCCCTCGGTCAAATCTCTGCTCGGCGGCGAAGAGGATGATATGGTCGGCGTCAGCGGAAGCTATACTCTCAACACTGCCACCGGCGCGGCATCGGGAGATCTGACCCTCGACATCAAGGGCAGCCTGTTCCCGGTTGCCAACCGCACCCGTCTGACCTTTGATCTCTCCGGCACGAGCGGCAGAATGACCCTCTCCAACCATCTGCGCAATCAGGGCACGCTCACGTTCGATCTCTCGCTCAGTCTCGCCCCGTCCTCGGCACCGGTTTCCGCGCCGCCGAAGGACGCCGTGCTGACGCCGCTCGATGAGCTGAACGGAATATCCGACCAGACCAAATGGAGGAACTGAAATGAAAGAATATCAAGACCTAATCGGCAAGATCATCATTGCAGCCGCCATCATCATCGCGGCGGTCATCATCGCCGGTGCGATCGAAGGCGCAGGCGTCAACATTCATCAGGGGCTTGCCTATGCGGGCGAAACGCTCCGGTAACATAGCCATCTTTCTCCTTCGACAGTCTAAGGGCGCACTTCGGTGCGCCCTTTGAGCCTGTCGAAAAACTATCGTTTTTCCGACAATCTGTGTTTTGACTTCGCAAAACACGGACGTCCGAAAGTT
>ERZ840407.1135-NODE-1135-length-13101-cov-2.130461_pt1 | contig 13101 bp, 10 predicted proteins | sample MGYA00519877_ERZ840407 | MGnify/ENA primary metagenome ERZ840407 (study PRJEB31850, sample SAMEA3708875) | human gut metagenome | biome: human gut; feature: human-associated habitat; material: faeces | place: China | collected 2014 ...
CACGTAGCTCGGGCGCACGAGCACCGGGTAACCGATGCGGTGGGCGGCTTCCTTGGCCTCTTCGAGGCTCAGGGCGGTGCCGTAACGCGGGGCGTTCATCTCCGCCTTCTTGAGCACTTCGCCGAACAGCTCACGGTTCTCGGCCAAGTCGATGGATTCCGGGGTGGTGCCGAGAATCGGCACGCCGGCGGCCTTCAGACGCGCGGCCAAGGACAGCGGGGTCTGGCCGCCGAGCTGGACGATGACGCCCTTGACCGGGCCCATCTTCTTCTCGGCCTCGTAGATCTCGAGCACGTCCTCGAAGGTGAGCGGCTCGAAGTAGAGGCGGTCGGACATGTCGTAATCGGTGGACACGGTCTCCGGGTTGCAGTTGACCATGATGGTGTCATAGTCCTTGCCAAGCTCCTGCACGGCGTGCACGCACGTGTAGTCGAACTCGATGCCCTGACCGATGCGGTTCGGGCCGGAGCCGAGGATGATCACAGCCTCGCGTTCGCGCGGGCGCAGCTCGGTTTCGTCGGCGTAGCAGCTGTAGTAGTACGGCGTGGCGGCGTCGAACTCGGCGGCGCAGGTGTCGACGGTCTTGTAGACCGGGCGCAGACCGTAGGTCCAGCGCAGTTCGCGGATGGTGTTCTCGCCTTCATCGCCCAAACCACGCAGGTGGGCCACCTGCACGTCGGACAGACCGGCGAGCTTGGCCTTCTTGAGCAGCCTCGGGGTGAGGGTTTCGGCCTCGCGCACCGTCATGGCGGTCTCATTGATGAGGAAGATCTGCTTCAGGAACCACGGGTCGATCTTGGTGGCCGCGAACACCTGCTCCAGCGTGGCACCGCCCCAGATGGCGCGCATGAGCTGCAGGTAACGGTGTTCGGTCGGGGTGTGGATGGCCTCAAGCAGTTCGGCCACTTCTTCGGCGGACGGCTTCTCGCCATCCCAATTGAAGCCCATGTGGCGCTTGTCGATGGAGCGCATGGCCTTGCCGAGGGACTCCTGGAAGTTGCCGGCCAGGGCCATGGCCTCGCCCACGGACTTCATGGAGGTGGTCAGGGTGGGGTCGGCGCCCGGGAACTTCTCGAAAGCGAAGCGCGGCACCTTGGTGACCACGTAGTCGATGGTCGGCTCGAAGGAGGCCGGCGTGGACTGGGTGATGTCGTTGCGAATCTCGTCGAGCGTGTAGCCGAGGGCCAGCTTGGTGGCGATCTTGGCGATCGGGAAGCCGGTGGCCTTGGAGGCCAGTGCGGAGGAACGGGAGACGCGCGGGTTCATCTCGATGACGATGATGCGGCCGGTGTCCGGATGAACAGCGAACTGGATGTTGCAGCCGCCGGTGTCCACGCCCACGCCACGGATGATGGCGATGCCGATGTCACGCAGCTTCTGGTATTCGCGGTCGGTCAGGGTGAAGCAGGGGGCCACGGTGATGGAGTCACCGGTGTGCACGCCGACCGGGTCGACGTTCTCGATCGGGCAGACGACCACGACGTTGTCGTTGCGGTCGCGCATGAGCTCGAGCTCGAATTCCTTCCAACCCTCGATGCCCTCTTCGATCAGGACTTCGTCGGTGGGCGAGTAATGGATGCCGGCGCCGGCGATGCGGGGCAGCTCCTCCTCGTTGTGGGCGATGCCGGAGCCCAGGCCGCCCATGGTGAAGCTCGGGCGCACGACCAGCGGGTAGCCGAACTTCTCGGCGATCTTGTCGACTTCCTCGATGCTGTGGGCGATGTCGGAGCGGGCGGATTCGGCGCCGGCCTCGTCAACGACCTTCTTGAACAGTTCACGGTCCTCGCCACGGTCGATGGCTTCCAGGGAAGCACCGATCAGTTCGACGTTGTACTTCTCCAGGACGCCGGCCTCGCCCAGCGCCATGGCGGCGTTGAGTGCGGTCTGGCCGCCCAAGGTGGGCAGGAGCGCGTCGGGGCGTTCCTTGGCGATGATCTGCTCGAGGATCGGGGTGGCGATCGGCTCGATGTAGGGGGCGTCGGCCATTTCCGGGTCGGTCATGATGGTGGCCGGGTTGGAGTTGACGAGGATGACGCGGATGCCTTCCTCACGAAGGACGCGGCATGCCTGGGTGCCCGAGTAATCGAACTCCGCAGCCTGACCGATCACGATCGGGCCGGAGCCGATGACCATCACGGATTTGATGTCGGTGCGCTTCGGCATATCACTTACCTTCCTTGGAGTTGTTCTTCATAAGTTCGCAGAAACGGTCGAACAGGTAGGCCGCATCGTGCGGGCCTGCTGCGGCCTCCGGGTGGTACTGCACGGAGAATGCGGGGATGTCCACGCACTGCAGGCCTTCGACCACGTCGTCGTTCAGATCGATGTGGGAGACGAACACCTTGCCGTACTTGCCGTTTTCAAACGGCGCGTCGACCTGCTTGCCGATCGGGGCGTCGACCGCGAAGCCGTGGTTGTGGGCGGTGACCTCGACCTTGCCGGTGGTCAGATCCTTGACCGGCTGGTTGATGCCGCGGTGGCCGAACTTGAGCTTGTAGGTGCCGAAGCCGAGTGCGCGGCCGAGCAGCTGGTTGCCAAAGCAGATGCCGAAGAACGGGTAGCCGGCGTCAAGTACCTGGCGCAGCAGCTCGATTTCGGGACCGGCCTGTTCCGGGTCGCCCGGACCGTTGGAGAAGAAGACGCCGTCCGGGTTCAGGTTCTCGATTTCGGCGAAGGTGATGGTGGAGGGCACCACGTGCACGCGGCAGCCGCGTTCGGCCATGCGGTGCGGGGTCATGCCCTTGATACCGAGGTCCACAGCGGCCACGGTGTACAGCGGCTCCTTGCCTTCGTACTCGCCGCACGGTTCGATGGTGTAGGTCTCCTTGGTGGACACCTCGTCGTACAGGCTCAGACCCTGCATCTGCGGGGTGTTCTTGACGTCTTCGAGCAGCTGCTCGATGGTCTTGAGCGCGCCGGTGGCCTGATCGGTCAGGGCGTCGCCGGAGAAGATGCCGGCGCGCATCACGCCTGCGGAACGCAGGTGGCGCACCAGCTTGCGGGTGTCGATGTGGCTCAGGCCGACGATGCCGTTCTTGGCGAGGTCGTCGTCCAGGCTGCCTTCGGCACGCCAGTTGCTCACGTTCGGAGAGGGATCACGCACAATGTATCCGGCAACCCAGATGCGGGAGGACTCAGGGTCTTCGCTGTTGACGCCGGTATCGCCGATGTGCGGGAACGTCTGCACAACGATCTGGCGATCGTAGCTCGGATCGGTGAGCGTCTCCTGGTATCCGGTCATACCGGTGGCGAAGACGATCTCACCGGTCGTCTCGCCGAGGGCGCCGTATGGCTCCCCCACATATACCTGTCCGTCTTCCAAAACGAGGACTGCATCGTCCTTGTCATACATCGGAATTGCGATGGTCCCGGACTCGTTCTGGCTCACCAAAACCCCCTTATGTTTTTCGGGTATTCGTACCAAGGTTAACGGCCAGCGCAGACTCACACGCCGTTGGACGCAAAGTCTCACCCCCGCTGGCGGGGCTGTCGGCAAGGTGCCGACTTGAGAATGTACGGCGGCACAAGTGTCCGCCCATGAAAAAGCCTCCCGAATGGGGAGGCTGAACAACAAATGACTAATCGACCGTCGGCTGAATCTCAGCGGACGGGGCAGCAGGCTCGTCGGATGCACCGGACGAATCGGGCGAATCGGAAACATCGCCCTCATCGGTCGGCTCGGATGCGGCAGCAGCGGAATCGGACGATTCCTCATCGGCCTCTTCTGCCACGGACTCCGGTGCCGGTGCTGCATTCTTGGCGGTGCACACCGCAGACAGCAGGCCATGGATGAAAGCGGGCGAATCGTCATCGCACAGGGTCTTGGCCAATGCCAGAGCCTCGTCGATGGCGACCTTGTCCGGCACATCATCGGTGAACAGAATCTCCCAAGCGGCGATACGCAGAATGTTGCGATCGACCACGCCCATACGGCGGACCTTCCAACCCGTGGAGTGTTCGTCCAGGGTCATGTCGATCTGACGACGGTGCTCGGCCACGCCCTTGACGATTTCAATGGCATAGTCTGGGCACCGGGATGTGCGATGCGCTCGTCAAGCAGGGAGAGAATATCCTGGCTTTTTTCGTCGGCTTCGTACAGGGTGTTCAGAGCCCTTTTGCGCGCGGTGGAACGTGCCATACTGCTGCTGTCCTAGTCCTTTATACGGTCGGTCGTCTGTTGAGGATGCGGAGATCAGTTGTTCTCGCGGCCGGTGTAGGAACCGTCCTCGGTGTTGATCTTGACGCGGTCGCCCTCATTGATGAACAGCGGGACCTGAATCTCGGCTCCGGTCTCAACGGTGGCCGGCTTGGTGCCGGCGTTGGAGCGGTTGCCCTGCAGGCCCGGCTCGGTGTGGGTGATGGTCAGGACCACGGAGCCCGGCAGATCGACGCCCAGCGGGGTGCCGTCGTGGAAGGAGACCAGGCAGTCGGTGCCTTCGAGCAGGAACTTGGCCTTGTCGCCCAGAAGGGTCTTCGGAACCATGATCTGATCGTAGGTGGTCATGTCCATGAACACGAAGTTGTCACCGTCCTCGTAGGAGTACTGGAGAGTGCGGTTGTCCACGGTCTCGAATTCCATCTTCATGCCCGCGTTGAAGGTCTTGTCGACGATCTTGCCGGAGAGCACGTTCTTGATGGTGGTGCGCACGAAGGCGGGGCCCTTGCCCGGCTTGACGTGCTGGAACTTCATGACGGTCCACAGCTGCCCGTCGAGGTTCAGGACGGATCCGTTCTTGATGTCGTTAGTAGTCTGTGCCACGTTATTCACCTATTTCAAATTCAAACTAGCTTAGGCAAAGCCCAAAAATTGCCTCGGCTATTATGCCACACCGGGTATACAGGAAGTGAACGCTGGGGTTTCCCATGTGCCCCCGGCTAGACTGGATGAATATGCGATCCTTCTTCGAAGCCATATCCGTGTCCTGCGTCATCCCCGCGCAATCGCCGGCGGACGACGAACGCACGGTGTTCGAGAACCTGTCCTTTGCTGTGGAGCGCGGCGAGATCGTCGATCTGGTGGGACCGTCCGGCTCCGGCAAGTCGAGTCTGTTGACCGCGTGCGCCCGGCTCAACCCGCATGCGCACGGCGCGTTCGCCCTTGAAGGCAAGGGCAGCGGCGAGTTCACGCCGCAGCAGTGGCGGCGGGATGTCGCCTACCTGCCGCAGAAGCCGATTCTGACGGGCAAGAACGTGGCCGAGGCGATCCGCCTGCCCTGGACGCTCGCGATTCGCGGCAAGGGCGGCAAGGGCGAGCATCTGCTGCCCGACGAGCGCATCCGCACGACGTTGGACGCGATGGGCTGCGAGGACATCGATCTGGAGCGCGCCCCGCACGACCTGTCCGGCGGCCAGGCGGCCCGCGTGGCCCTGGCCCGCACACTGCTCACCGATCCGAAGGTGCTGCTGGCCGACGAGGTAGATGCCGGTCTCGACGACGACAACGCGGCCAAGGTGGCTACAATCATGGCGGACGCGGCCGCACACGGCATGGCGATCATCCGCATCCGCCACCGTCCGCCGGACGGACGGGCCACCCGCACGCTGACACTGGACAAGGGGCGGCTGACCGAACACGAGATGACGGATCCGGCGGCGCAGGACGCGAACGCGGTGTCTGCCGGCGCCGATGAAAATGAGGAGACGCAGGCATGAGCGGCGATCTGGGCAATTCCTACAACATCGATATCTGGGGTCTGCTCATCGCGCTGGGCATGGTGGCCGTGGCGGCCATCATCAGCGAACTGATGCACATGGGCATCGGCAAGACCCTGATGTGGTCATCGTGCCGCGCATTGGTGCAGCTGTGCGCCATGGGCTTCATCATCGGCTACGTGATCCGGTCGAACAGCGTATGGATGGTGTTCGCCCTGATGGCGGTCATGCTGGTGGCGGCCGTGCAGATCGTGATGTCCCGCGCACGCGGCATCCCCAAGGGCCTTGCCGGGCCGATCTTCCTGAGCCTGGTCATCACCATGCTGCTGATGCTGGCGCTGGTCACCGAGCTCATCGTGCGCCCGCACCCGTGGTACGCGCCCCAGCTGGTGGTGCCCCTGACCGGCATGCTGCTGGGCAACACCGTTTCCGCGCTTGCTGTCGGGCTGAGCCGATTCTATGAAAGCATGGAGGAACGCCGCGACGAGGTGGATATGATGCTGGCCTTGGGGGCGACGGCATGGGAGTCCGCCCGTCCATCCGTCATCTCGTCGATTCGGCTGGGACTGTTGCCCACCACCGCTTCGCTGGCCTCCAGCGGCATCGTGACCATCCCGGGCATGATGGCGGGCCAGGTGATAGCCGGCGGAGATCCACTGAACGCCGCCAAATACCAGTTCGTGGTCTTCGGCGCCATCGCCGCGCTGACCTTGCTGGCCGACGGTCTGATCATGGCCATGGTCTATCGCACCTGCTTCACCACCGACGACCAATATCAGACGCCTAAAGCACGATAGCCTCAGTATCGATCTCAGGCCAAGCCTCAGGAGATGGTGACCGGCGTGCCTTCCGGAATTTGGTTGTAGAACCATTCGGCATCGGCCACAGTGAGTCGCACGCAACCATGTGAGGCCGGCTGACCGAGCTTGTTGCCTTCCTCTTCCATATACTCGCCGGAGTTCGTCCCGGTCGGCACCGAGTGGAACAGATACGGGCCGTAGAATTGCACCCAATAATCGGCTCCCATGCCTTCAGATGCATTATAGAAATGATCTCCGCGCGCACTGATGGTATAGGTGCCGTGCGGTGTGACGTCATCCATGCCAGTGCTGGCGATCATCGTGTAGATGGTCTTGCCATTGGACTTGACGTACACCTCTTGCTTGGCGAGGCTGACGTCCACGCTCAAATTGGAATACTGCGATAGGTTGGGTTGCTTACCAGTAGGATTGCTCCACCGTGCGCGTTGTGCTTCTTTGTTCCGCTGTTCTTGAATCGCATGGTTGAAGACAGGCACCTGCTGGCGCTCAACAAATGAAGTTGGTTGCGTCACGGATTGCTTAGCCGCTGATTGAGATGGCGTTGCGTTCCCATTGCCGCTGCCGGGGCGGGGCCAAGCGCGCATGGCTCCCATAGTCGAGAAAACTGCCAGCACACAGCACACCAGCGCGCATACAAACACTATGATTCGTCGTATGGTATAGATTCGTTTGCGACGTTTATCTACCGCTACAGGGCGCTTTTGAGCCATAGATTCCTTCTCATCAGAAAGGTATTGCCTGATTGATTTTAATCAGACATTGCGACGCGGCATTTCCCGAGATAAAGCAATCGTGATACAAACGAGAATCGTCTCTACTCAGCTTGCCTCGGGGCGGCTTCGGGCAATGAAGTGCCCATGGTTTCGAGACGCATGAGGAACTCGTTGGCGTTCATGGCGTTACTCAACAGCGTGCCCTCCGCAAACGTGCCTCCGATGGAACGGATGAACTCAACCTGATCCAAAGTCTCCACGCCATCGAACACCACATGGAACGCATCATTATCGCGCGAAATCTCGAGCGTGCGCTGCATGATCTGTTTCGCGCGAGGCGTACGGAAATCGCGAACCACCGTCTTGTCGAATCGTGCGAAATCCAACGGAAGATGCGCGAACGCAGCAACCTCCGAATACGTGGTGCCAGCATTGGTCAAACCCAACTCGACGTTCGGCAAAGCGGCAAGATCGGCAACCTCATCATCGACTTCATCATGCGCCACATGAATGGCATGCGAACCCAACTGCAAACCGAAACGCAGCTGTGGCTGCTCATGAGTCAACTGCTCCAAGCGCTCGTGGAAGATGGACGCACCTAATTCCGGACCGTTCAGGCAAATGTCCACAATATCCAATTCGGGTGCCACCTTGCGGAACGCGGTCATGTCTTTTACGCAGGTTTCCAGCACGTCGAGTGTCAGCTGCACGCTCATGTTGAGACGATGCGCTTCGGCCGTTACGAAATACGGTGCCAGCGTACGGCCCTTCTCGTCATGCACGCGCACAATCGTATCCAGCGAAGTGATGTGCTTCGTATTCACATCGAAAATCGGCTGGTAGAGCACGGAAATCGTATTGTCTTCGATCGCATGGCGAAGCACATCGGACGCGTTGACGTAATCGTTTGAATCATTTTGCGCGGCAAGCATGGCCGTCGTGCCGTCGACCGCCGGCAGATTGGAACTTTCCGATTCGTAAATATGCACGCTCGCATCGGCAAGCAGCACGGCGAAACCGTCCGTCGCATTCGAGAACGAAATACTGCTCGACACCTCCACGGAAACCTCGCCCTCTTCGGTGTATACCGGCATGACGGCAAGATTGCGCATGCGTGTGGCCAACTCCTCCACATCACTGGTTGACGTCACATCGGTCACGATCATGGCGAATTCCGCGCCGTTCACACGCGAAAGCGTGGCGTTTTCCGGCAGCAGCTGGCCTAAACGCATGCCTACGGATCTCAGCACGGCATTGCCGATTTTGCGTCCATAATGTTCGTTGACGGCGCGCAAATGCTCCACTCCGAAATGCACCACAGCAACCAGATTATGCACATTCTCGGTCTGCAAACTCTTCAAATGCCCGATGAACGCACGATACGTGAGTGCTCCGGTCAGCGTATCCGTTTCCGCTTCGGTGCGCAGCAGTGTCACTTCCTTGTTCACGCGCAACGATTCGGCAAGCACTCCGCCGCAAGTGAGCAATATCGTTTCGTCGGTCGACATGAACGGACGATTCAAAATGCTGCGTTCCATCGCAAGATAATACTGTCGCGAGCCGGTGGAAATAGGCGCGGAATAGCGGTAGGAATATCCTCTTTTATCAAGATTGTTTGCATCGCTGACGAAACAGCGCATGTGGGCAAGGCCACGATTGATGCGCCTCACCACGGTCTCCTCCGGCACTTGATTCGGCAACGGCAGTGCGTCGCTCACATTCGCAATGCATTTCAGCGCGCTTCGGGATCGCGCGAGCCGGCTCATCGTATCGGCCGTCATCAGCAACAGCGAGTAGGCGATCAGTGCCAGCATGAACACGGAAAGCACGGTGGCGGTATCCGAACCAATATTGGCGAACTGCAGAATTTCAGGAATCCACACAATCGCTATCAAATCAGCCAAAGCCATGGCAAGAATGCGAGACAGCGAATACTCGTGCATGGCTTCACGAATCGGAATTTGCGTAAAAAAGAACGTTACAATATCGCAAATCAATCGAATAATCGGCACTGCAACAGTCATAATCAGCAATGGCAGCAACCAATTCTCAAATTGATAAGGATTAAATGCAGCATTGACAGAATGCTGGTTGATAGTAATCGACAGTACGTGAGAAGTATTCGCAAATAATATTTTGATTAAAGGGATTGGCGCAAGCGTGGTTCCGGCGTGAAGAATGCCGATTTTCAGACTGCGTGCGGTGATGATCGACGTGATGATGGTGACGATGATCAGGAACATGGTCACGTCGGGAAAATAGCCGGCTGCCAGCAGTATGACGGTCAACGGTGGCAGCACGGTGTGTTCGGCGGCAACGCGATACGACGAACGCTTTTTGTGGTAGATCAGGCACAGCAGAAGGCAGGCCGACCATATGCAGATGTGTGCGGGGTCTTCCATGAACCGCTGTACACCCGCTTGCGCATGCACGGCGATCGCGGCCGCAATGCACAACGCATAGATGATGGCCAGAATGGTGAGTCTGACCGGCTTTCTGATGCCGTCTTTTGACTGACTGCCGGTGGTTGTCTGATGTTTCGATTGCTTCGATGCCATGATTGTTTTTTCGTTCCCTTGTTGCGCGTCACTTTTGATGGAAAGTAGCGACTGCCTTGTGTTACCGCCTTGTATTGTGTCTGTGGTTGCGCCTCGCTGCAGCAAGCGTTTATAGCACCAGTCCGATGATGCGCCACGGTGCGTTGGCGCCTTCCTCGGCGCTGTCTGGCTGCTTGTTTTCGTTGTTGCCCAGCGATTCGTAGATATTGCCGTTCCAGATCACCTTGGCGCCTTGCTTGTACAGTACGTCTGGCTTCCATGTGGGGTAGGCCTGCTGCGAGGAATTCCAGCTTGCGTTGTCGAAATCGACGAGCGTGCCCGGTGTGCCTCGGAATCCTGATCCTAGGGTGGTGGCGAATTCGCCGCCCGTCTGTTTCATGCCGCTGCAGAACGTTTTGAGCGTGTTTGTGTTCGTATAGTTTTCGCCGCATTGCTGGTCGCGGTTCAACGACCACATGCTTAAGTGACCCAGGCTTGTTTCCAGTGCGAACGTGTTGATATCGCGCGCATTGTCGAGCGTGAAATACTCGTTTTTGGTGTCGTTCTGGCCGATGAGCACGGTGGCTCCCAGCAGTTCCCAGATCTGATGGTCGCTGAAGAGTTTGCCGCGACTGTACAGCAAGGTTTTGTATTGCGCATGGGCCGCGTTCAACGAGCTTTTGATCAGGGTGGATTGTGTGATCGACGTGGATGCCACGTTGAAATCCATGGTCATGAGATTCACGGTGGAGAGCGTCACGCCGGCGTCCAGAAACGCATTCACGGTTTGCATTCCTTGTATTGTAAGACCTTTCATGTCGGCTGGAAGCGTCAGGCTGATGATCAGATCGTGGCTGGTATCGTCTTTTCCTTTGTTTTTCGTTTTTTCATTGGCGATGAGTTTTGCCACGGCCTGCGCTCGTCGGGTTGTGGTTTCGCTGTAGCCGTCGAGATTCGTGTTTTCGATATCGAAGTCGAGCGAGGTGACATGATAGCGGTCGATCACCTGCTGGTATGCGTCGGCAAGCGCGTCGACGTCAGTGCATGCGGCGGCCAGTTCGGTACCGTTCTGCCCGCCGAAGCTGACGGTTATCGTGCGGTCGGTTTTGTAGGTTTGCGCGATGCGGCTGTCAAGATCAAGTGTGGAGGCCGCTTCGTCAAGCGTGTAATAGCCGCCCCAGCTTGGCTGGCAGCCGTCGCCGGCGGTGATGAAACCGAGGGACATATTCTGATAGACGTTGCCCACCTTGGATTCAAACTTGTATGAGGGTGTTGCGGTCACGTCCACATAGCCGCCGAACCAGGGTTCCGGCAATTCCTTAGCCGCCGTTCGCGTGAAGGTGATCCACGACCATGTGCCGGCCGCAACGAGCGCGATGCACAGTATCGCTATGAACAATCGGAGGAAGGAAAATCGCCTTCCCGGAAACACGGGTTTCATCATTCCCTTTCAAAAATCGTTCAGTCGTCATGCCGATGGGGTTATCGGGTGACCGAGCAGGCTGTGCCCCCCCGCTTGGCTTCAGTGCGCAGGCGGGGGATTTTACGGGGGGTTGGGTGTGCCTCTCGTGCGCTGGCTTTCTTATATCTCGCTTACATCAAGGGATGTATAGTATGTGGCTGGTACGACGATTTAGGCAATGACGTATGTTTTTGCGCCGGTGAGGCGTTGTTGACGATGCAAAGGGGGTTTGAGGTGGCAAAACAGGGGGGAGGTAATAAAGGCGGCGATCGCAAACATCAATGGGGAGCGGAAACCTCCACGCAACCACTTGCGATTATGCATGACAAGCCTTCGCCGACGCGAGTTGTGCTCGGCTATGTTGCGATTGCATGCACGGTTATTTCATGGCTTATCTACATGATCACGATGATTCTGTCATTGTTCGTCAACAATCCCTCACTCACATTGCGTTTCGTGGTTGAAAGCGTGCTGTACATGACGATTGTGACCACGCTGATTTTCAGTGCGCTCGTCTACTTGGCCACACGGCAAGGAGCGCTATACCGCTTCATCCGGCATGAACGCGTACCTCGAGCCATGCTCGACAACCATTTCGCACACAACTACGGCAAAGGCATTACCGTACTCATCCCATCGTATGTGGAAACAGCCAAAAGTCGTCGAAAAAACAATCTGGTCGGCGGCATTGCAGGAATTTCCCGACCTTGCCGTCGTACTGCTGATTGACGATCCTCCGCATCCGAAAAATGATGAGGCACGGGCGATTTTGAAAGCGAGTCGCGAACTCATGCCGAAGGTACTTGCCGAACTTGCGGCGCCGGCCGAACGCTTCACGAAAGCGCGCGACGAAACCGCTGCGGCGCTCGTCGATCAGATGGCTGCGAGGCGTAGCGTGGTCGCACGCTGTGCGGAAGACTATCGTGCGGCCGTGCAATGGCTGGAACATAAGGCCGATACTTGGCTGATCGAAGATCATACCGACGATTTCTTCTGCGATCAGGTATTGCGCGGTCTTGCACGCGACTTGCGTTTGACGGAACAGGCGTTGAACGAATCAATCACTTTGCAGCAGCATGTCGACGCGAATCGCATTCTGCAACTGTACGAACGTTTGGTGCGTATCTTCACCGCAAAAGGATGGTCTTTCGAACGCAAACTGTACGCATCGACTTCTCGCGAAGGCAACAAGGCCATGAATCTGAATTCGTTCATCGGGTTGATGGGCCACTCGTTGAAGCGTGTGGAAACGTCGGATGGCGTGATTTTGCGTGACGTGCGCAAGGACGAATCTCCGGATTTCGTGATGCGCGATTCCGAATATGTGCTGACATTGGATGCCGATTCCATGCTGCTGCGCGATTACTGCCTGCGTTTGGTGTACCAGATGGAACAGCCGGGCAACGAGCGTGTGGCCGTGATCCAAACCCCGTATTCCTCGTATCGTGGTGCGCCGACACGAATCGAACGCATAGCGGCCGCCACCACCGACATTCAGCACATGCTGCATCAGGGCATGACTACTATGATGCCACGTTCTGGGTGGGTGCGAACGCGGTGATTCGCAAGGCCGCGCTTGACGACATTTGCGTGGTCTCAACTGAGGGCACGCGCACGGTGAAAACGTATATTCAGGATCGCACGGTGATTGAAGACACCGAATCCAGCATTGATTTGGGCTATTTCGGCTGGCATTTGGTTAATTATCCGGAGCGGTTGAGTTATAGTGCCACGCCTCCGGATTTCGGCTCGCTGGTGGTGCAGCGGCGACGTTGGGCGAACGGTGGTCTGCTGATCATCGGCAAATTCTTCCGCATTGTGCATGCCCGGCATCAGCAGGGCAATGATGTGAAGCTGGGCGAGTGGGCGTTGCGCGTGAACTACATGGCGTCCATCGCATGGTCGAGTTTCGGCTT
>ERZ840407.1142-NODE-1142-length-13046-cov-12.044415_pt1 | contig 13046 bp, 13 predicted proteins | sample MGYA00519877_ERZ840407 | MGnify/ENA primary metagenome ERZ840407 (study PRJEB31850, sample SAMEA3708875) | human gut metagenome | biome: human gut; feature: human-associated habitat; material: faeces | place: China | collected 2014 ...
TCTCCCAGTGGCCGATGGTGGTATCCTTGCCCATGCTCTGCTCCTGCAGGCGGGCGAAGGAGCCGATGGGGGCGGCATCCTTCTCGCCGGCGGTCACGCCGTCGATGTTGAACAGTCCGAGCTTTTTCAGGTTGGGGCAGTTGAAGTTGGGGTGGTTGGCGATGGCGCCGAGGGTGTTGGTCCCCTCATCGCCAAAGGCGGCAGCATCCGGCTCTGCGCCGATGCCGAAGCTGTCCAGAACGATCAGAAAAACGCGCTTTTCCATTACGCTTTCACTCCGTTTCTATCATTTTGCGCTCACCTCTGTCCCTTCGGGGCAGAAGTGAGACTTTTGCTTAGCCCTATTATAGGCGATGGACGCACTTTTCGCAAGCGTTTTATCGCTCCGGCATCTATCACGAAAATTTAAGGTTTTCTTTGCCGAATTTTTTCTTGCTCTCTTGTACACAAGCGGTTATAATATAGAATGGTATGGTTTTCAAACACACCTGACCGGGCCGATGTCCGGCCAGCGGCCGCAGGGCATATCTGGCACCTGCGCGCCCATCATAGAGGAAAAAAAGAGACTGTTAGAGGTATATTTATGAGAAAAACGAAGATCATCTGCACCCTTGGCCCTTCTACCGATAAGGACGGCGTCCTGCGCGAGCTGGTCGCCAACGGCATGAACGTGGCCCGCTTCAACTTTTCCCACGGCTCCTATGAGGAGCACAAGGGCCGTCTGGATATGCTGAAGTCTGTCCGCGCTGAGCTGAACAAGCCCGTTGCTGCCCTGCTGGACACCAAAGGCCCCGAGATCCGCCTGAAGGAGTTCAAGAACGGCGTTGAGATGCTGGAAGCCGGCCAGACCTTCACCCTGACCACCCGCGAGGTGGAGGGCACCAAGGAGATCTGCTCCATCACCTACAAGGACCTGCCCCAGGATGTGCACGAGGGCGGCACCATCATGCTGGACGACGGCCTCATCAAGCTGGCCATCAAGAGCGTCACGGACACCGACATCGTCTGCGAAGTGCTCAACAGCGGCAAGATCAAGACCAAGAAGGGCGTCAATGTCCCCGGCGTCCACCTGTCCATGCCCTACCTGAGCCAGCGCGACCGGGATGACATCATCTTCGGTGTCCAGCAGGGCTTCGACTTCATCGCCGCTTCCTTCGTGCGCACCGCACAGGACGTCTACGACATCCGCAACCTGCTGAACGAGTACGACTCCCACATCCGCATCATCGCCAAGATCGAGAACCGCGAGGGCGTCAATAACATCGACAGCATCCTGTCCGCTGCCGACGCCGTCATGGTCGCCCGCGGCGATCTGGGCGTCGAGATCGACTTCACCGAGCTGCCCGGCATCCAGAAGAGCGTCATCGACCGCTCCTTCTCCTTCGGCAAGCCCATCGTCACTGCCACCCAGATGCTGGACAGCATGATGGTCAACCCCCGCCCCACCCGCGCCGAGATCTCCGACGTGGCAAACGCCATCTACGACGGCACTTCCGCTATCATGCTCTCCGGCGAGACCGCCGCGGGCGCGTACCCTGTTGAGGCCCTCAAGACCATGTCCGCCATCGCAGAGCGCACCGAGAACGAGGTCCACTACCGCGACAACCGCCTGACCGATACCACCGGCCAGATCAGCGTCAGCGACGCTACCGCACACGCTGCCTGCCTGACCGCAAAGGACGTCAACGCTTCTGCCATCGTCACCGTGTCCGAGTCCGGCAACACTGCCCGCCTGCTGAGCAAGTACCGCCCCTCTCAGCCCATCATCGCCTGCGTCATGGACGAGCAGGTCCAGCGCCAGCTGTCCGTCTCCTGGGGCATCACCCCGCTCATGATGGACCTCGCCACCAGCACCGATGAGCTCATCGAGAAGTCCACCACTCTGGCCAAAGAGCACGGCTACCTGCACGACGGTGAGCTGGCTGTCGTGACCGCAGGCGTCCCCGTGGGCGTCTCCGGCACCACCAATATGATCAAGATCCACATGATCGGCAACTGCCTGGCTACCGGCGTCGGCGTCGGCCCCGAGGGCGCTGCTCTGGCCAACGCCACCGGCAAGGCCTGCGTCTGCCGCACCATCGAGGAGATCCGCGCAAAGTTCAAGCCTGGCATGGTCCTGGTCGTCCCCTCCACCTCCAACGAGATGCTGAGCTACGTCCGTGACGCCGCCGCTCTGGTGGTCGAGGAAGCCGGCCTGAACAGCCACGCCGCCATCGCCGGCAAGGCCCTGCTCAAGCCCACCATCGTGGGCGCCGTCGGCGCTACCGCCCACATCCGCGACGGTCTGATGGTTGCTGTGGACTGCGCACACGGCAGCGTCCAGCGCCTGCAGGCCTGATTTCGGGAGGAACAGCATGGAGCGCATTGCAAGTTTCTGCGTAGACCACACCAGGCTCGACCGCGGCATGTACCTGAGCCGTCAGGACGGCGATGTTCTGACCTGGGACATCCGGATGAAGAAGCCGAACCACGGCGATTATCTCTCCACCGGCGCGGCCCACACGCTGGAGCACCTCTTCGCCACCTACGCCCGCAACAGCCAGTATCAGGACGGCGTCATCTACGTCGGCCCCATGGGCTGCCGCACCGGCTTTTACCTGCTGACCCGGGGCCTGACCCCCGCCGAGGCGCTGAGCCTGACGGTGGAGTCCTTCCGCTTCATGGCTGCGTTTGAGGGCGATGTCCCCGGCGCAAGCGAGGTGGAGTGCGGTAACTACCGCGACATGGACCTGCCCGCCGCAAAGGCTGAGGCTGCCGCCATGCTGCCCGTGCTCGAGGCACTGACCGCCGACAGGCTGCACTACTAAGCTATAACACACAAAGAGGCTGTTGCACCGCAACAGCCTCTTTTCATTTATACTTCCCCGATGACCGGGAGCAGGTCTTCGAGCTTATTGAAATAATTGACGATGGTGACCACATTGTTGACGATGGAGCTGCCCGCCGAGAAGATGCGCGCCACATAGTTCAGCACCCGGCCGATGTCCTGAAACGTCTGCCATGCCGTGGTCTCGCCGCCGCAGAGCAGCACCCTTTCGTCGTCCCCGATGGATGTATACTGGGCGGGCATCTGCATCTGATAATTACTCATAGTATCCTTTCCGCTGGTGAGAAGTTTTTTCTTCCTCGTTCAGAGTCAGCGCCCTCGGGGCCTGTCCTCTATTCCATCCTACCAGATACGAAAGGCAAAGCATGTCAGAGTGTGGGAAGACAGCAAAAAACACAAGGGCCCGGGGTGTTTCCACTCCGGGCCCTTGTGCCATTTTTATTTCGAGGAATAGATAATATCGTTTTATTGCTGGGCTTGTGTCAGCTCAGGTGCAATCAGCCTTTAACCTCAGTCTCAAGTCTCAGAATAAACAGCCTTGCAGGTGACGATAACGACGGTGTACTCGGTCTTGTCCTTGCCGGAGCCCTTGGTGAAGGTCTTCAGGCCCAGCTCGAACTTATTGCCAGCGGAAACCTTAAGAGTATTGCTGCCCTCGGTCTTGTTAGTAACCTTCTCGTTGTTCAGAGCGCCAGCGGTGTTGATTTTCTTCTGGTCGTTCACCAGCAGATTGTAGATCTCCTGAGCCTGAGCAACATTCTTCACATCCTCGCTCTTGTAGCAAGTGTACCAGACGTACTTATCGGTGATCTTGTCGGTGCCCAGCTTAGCCTTGACAGCATCTTCCATGCTGACCTTCTCATCCTTCTTCTGATCATCAGCAGTAGGAGCGACCCACTCAGTGGTGTCAGCCTGAACAGCCTTAGCGGCCTTAGTAGCCAGATCCTTAGCGTCGTTGGTAGCAGAGACGGTAGCCTTCTCGTTGACGACCTTCAGCATACCCTCCAGATCGCTAGCGATGTTGCGAGCATCCAGAGTTGCGCAGCCGGTCAGCATGGACACAGCCATGACACCGGTGAGAACGACGGCCAGCAGTTTTTTCATTTTCATGATTTTTGCCTCCATAAATAAAGATAAATTATACAGGCAGGCTAGCATTTTTCGACTGTCGGCCTGTGGGCCAATTATACCCCCCCCCCTACCGGTCTGTCAATAGATTTTTCTCACTTTCGTCACATTTACAAAATATGATTCCACTAACCGTGCATTTTCCACAAAATAACAGGATCTGAGGGGCTGAAAGCAAAAAATGCAGCCCCGGGGCCGCTTTTGGGGCGGCAGCCCGGGGCTGCAGATGCAGTATTTTTTCAGTCTCCCGCCGGGGAGGCAGGGGGCTTTACTGGTACAGGGGGAAAGCTACCGATACAGTTTGATTCGTTTCTTTTCGTTTGGATGAAGATATTTCACCCATCCTGCCAAAGCCTTGCTTTTTCTGCGCCCAGCGCTTATTATTATAACAAAAATCCGTCCCGGTTTTTGTGCAGATTTGCCCACCGGGTGCAGAAAGGAGCGCATTGCCATGACCATCACGGAGCAAAAAGCCGCACAGCGCAAAGCGGGCATTGCGGCCCGCCGGGCGTTGTCGGACACCGAGCGCACCAGTTCCAACGCCGCTCTCTGCGCCTGCATCGCGGCATTGGACTGCTTCAAAAAGGCAGAAAACATCCTGCTCTACGCGGCCTTCGGCGGCGAAGCCGATCTCTCGACGCTGGCTGTGGAAGCGGCCCGGCAGGGTAAAACGCTGGCCTACCCCGTCTGCGGCGAGGGCTTTTCGCTGACAGCCGCCGTACCGGGGCCGGACGGCTGGGAAGTGGGTACTTACGGCATCCGCACGCCCATTTTGAGCCGGTCTGCAGTTTTGCCACCGGACAAGCTCGACCTCGTACTGGTCCCCTGCACGGCTTTTGATGCAGTCTGCCACCGGGTGGGGATGGGGAAAGGCTATTATGACCGCTACCTCCCCCGCTGCACCCGGGCTGTGAAAATAGGCGTGGCCTTTGAGGCCCAGCGGGTGGATAAAGCGGCAGTGGACGCCTATGACGAAAAACTGGACGGATTCGTGACAGAGGGAGGACTTTACTTTGGATCTGACACAACTGAGCTGTGAGGACTTTCTGAGCCGGCTTGCCAGCAAAGCCCCCGCTCCGGGCGGCGGCGGCGCAGCGGCCCTCGTGGGCGCGGCAGGCGTCGCGCTGGGCAATATGGTGGGGAATCTCACCACCGGCAAAAAGAAATACTCTGCCGTGGAAGAAGAGATCCTGGCGCTGAATGCCCGTGCTGAAACACTGCGCAAACGGCTGGAAGCCCTCGTGCAGGCTGACGCCGACGCATTCACGCCTCTGGCGGCGGCCTACGGCCTGCCCAGAGAGACGCCCGAACAGCAGGCCCGCAAGGCCGCTGTGCTGGCCGAGGCGCTGGACGGGGCCTGCGCCGTGCCGCTGGACATCATGGACGCCTGCTGTGAGGGCATCCGTCTTGCGGCCGATTACGCCGAAAAGGGCAGTGTGCTGGCTGTCTCAGACGCAGGCTGTGCGGCGCTGTTCTGCAAGGCCGCACTTCAGGCGTCGGCTCTGAATGTCGCCATCAACACAAAGCTCATGACCGACCGCGCCCATGCCGCCGCGCTGGACGAAAAAGCGGCCCGGATGCTGGCGGAATATGTGCCACTGGCCGACGAAGTCTACCAGTCCGTAGCAAGCCGCCTGCGAGCCTGATCCAGAGAAAGGGAACGTATATGTCTACCATTTTGAAGGGTGCGCCCGTCGTGGCCGCCATGAACGAAGCAAATGCCGCCCGCTGCGCCGCACTGCGGGAAAAGGGCGTTGTCCCCACGCTGGCCGTCGTCCGGGTGGGTGCGCGCGAAGATGACCTCTCCTACGAGAAAGGCGTCATGGCCCGCTGTGCGAAAGTGGGCGTCGAGGTGAAGCAGTTCCTTCTGTCCGCCGACGCTTCGCAGGAAGAGTTGCTGCGCGTCATTGCCGGCATCAACGCAGACGCCGCCATCCACGGCTGTCTGCTCTTCCGCCCCCTGCCCAAACAGTTTGATGACAGGACCATCCGCGCCGCACTCTCGCCCGAAAAGGACATTGACGGCATCACCGACGGCTCGCTGGCCGGTGTCTTCACCAACACTGCCGTCGGCTACCCGCCCTGCACGGCGCAGGCCTGTCTTGAGATTCTGAAATTCTACAACATTCCCCTCTCCGGCAAGCGGGCCGTCGTCGTGGGCCGCAGCCTCGTAGTAGGCAAGCCCGCAGCCATGATGCTGGACCGGGAAAACGCCACCGTCACCCTCTGCAACTCCCGCACCCAGAACCTGCCCGATGTCTGCCGTGAGGCCGATGTTGTGGTGGTGGCCATGGGCAAGATGGGCTTTATCGGTGCAGAACATCTGCGGACCGGTCAGGTCGTCGTGGATGTGGGCATCCATGTCAACGAGGAAGGCAGGCTCTGCGGTGACGTCCGCTTTGGCGAGGCAGAGCCGGTGGTGGAGGCCATCACTCCCGTCCCCGGCGGCGTCGGCACCGTGACAACTTCCGTGCTCGTGAGCCATGTGGTGGAGGCGGCAGAGAAAGCTGCATCATAATAACCTCTCCGTCACGCCTGCGGCGTGCCACCTCCCCTAATAGGGGAGGCTTTGGCAGTCCCCTCGAAGTAAACGGTTTCGCCAGAGGCTCCCCTACTAGGGGCAACAGCGACGACCGCCGCCAGTGGCGGAAACAGGGAGTCGTTGTTGGGGCAGCGGTCAGCAAGACGCAAGCGAAGCGCTGCGGATGCTGGGAGCCGCAACCCGGCCTTGTCGAGCGAAGCGAGACTGAGAGGTTTATTCCCCTATACACCAAAAGCGCCCGGCGGATACCCGCCGGGCGCTTTTGGCATTGACAGAACAATGACAGGGGAATAATTGGGAATTGGGAAATTGGAATAGGTCTTAGTTTATGCGGCCTTTGCCGGGGCAAAGACCAGAGCCTTCTTGCGGCGGTTCTGCATTGTGCGCACCACACAGCTCAGGGTGAAGTTGATGATGAAGTAGATGACGCAGGCCGTGCCGAACAGCACCATGACGTCGGAGACGTTCACCGTGCCGAGACCGTTGTAAGTACCGGCGGCGCTCAGCAGCTGGCGGATGCGGGCCATCAGCTCGATGGTGGCCACGTTTGCCAGATAGGAGGAGTCCTTGATGGTGGTGATGACCTGGCTGAGCAGGGTCGGCACGATGTTGCGGTAGGCCTGCGGCAGGACGATGTAGAGCAGCACCTCAGCGGTGTTGAAGCCCTGTGCATAGCCGGCCTCGAACTGGCCCTTGGACACGCCGTTCAGGCCGCCGCGGACGATCTCCGCGATGACGGAGGAGTTGAAGAGGATGAGGGCCAGCGCGGCCTTGAACAGAAGCTTCATCTCCACGCTGGTCAGGCCGAACATCTTGCGGGCGAAGAAGCCCGGGCAGGGGCAGAACACCACACAGATGAAGATCCAGAGCAGGTAGGGCGTATTGCGGAACAGCTCGATGTAGGCGGTAGCGAACCAGCCGAGGATGCGGGCCGGACCCTTTTTGCAGTAGGTGCGGGCCAGCGCCAGCAGAGAGCCCACGATGAGGCCCATGATGACGCCCAGCACCGAGATGATGCAGGTGAAGGCCACGCCGCGCAGCAGGTAGAGCATGACGCCTTCTCTTGTCAGGATGGAAAGGCTTGCAGCAAGCGTCTTCATATCAGGCAGCCTCCTTCAGCTCTACTTTCTTGGCAGCGGTCTTGAGACTCGTGTTCACGCGGCCCTTGCGCTCCTTGAGGGAAGCTTCCCAGCGGGCTGCCAGCGTGGACAGCGGGAAGCAGACCACGAAGAAGATGAGGCCGCAGACGATATAAGCGGGGGCGTATGCGCCGCCGGTGGAAGCACCGGTGACGAAGCTGTAGGTCACGCTGATGAGGTCAGCGCCGCCCACGATGTAGAGGCAGGAGGTGTTCTTGAAGAGGTTGACCACCTGGTTGACCATCGGAGGGAGCATCACGGGGATGCTCTGGGGCAGGATGATGTAGCCCATCCGCTGCAGATAGTTGAAACCCTGCGCCTGTGCGGCCTCGAACTGGCCCTTCGGCACAGACTCGATGGCGGCGCGGACGACCTCACCCATGTAAGCGCCGGTGTAAACGCCCAGTGCAATGATGCCGGTGCGGATGACGCCGAGGCTCACGCCTGCAAATGCCAGCGCATAATACAGGAAGCACAGCTGCAGCAGCAGCGGGGTGTTCTGGACGAACTCGACGTAAATGCGGGCGATGATGCGCAGCAGCTTACTGCCGCTGGTGGACATCAGGCCCAGCGCAGCGCCGATGATGAAGGCCAGCGCCAGTGCGCAGACGGCGGTCTGCAGCGTGTTGCCCAGACCCAGCAGAAAACTCTCACGATGCGTCCAGACGGTGGACCAGGACTCTAACGAAAACAAGCCAGACATGGCAAACTCCCCTTTCCCTACGCTCTCTTGGTTCTGAAAAGTCTGGGCTTAATCCAGACCGTTGTCTTTGATGAGCTGCTCGATGGTGCCATCTGCCAGCCAGCCCTTGACGAGGTCGTCGCACAGGGTGGAGAAGTCGCTGCCCTTCTTGGTGGCGACGCCATACTCCTGCGGGCTGAACTCAGCGTCAATGTAGCTGCGGCCCTCGGTCTTGTAGATGGCGAGGATGGACTTATCGACGCAGAAGCCCTGCACTTCGCCTGCGCTCAGTGCGGTGCTGATGGCGGGATAGTCGTCGTACTGACGGAAGGAGATGCCATCCTTCCAAGTGTCGGCGTTGAAGGTGTCGGCGTCGAAGTTTGCGCCGTCCAGCACGCCCTCGTCGATCATGGCCTTGACCAGAGCACGAGCGGAGGTGGAGCCGGAGGAGACGCCCACGACCTTGTCCTTCAGGTCAGCCAGACCCTTGATGCCGGTGGAGTCCTCCACCAGAACGGAAACGTAGTCGGTATAGTAGGGGGTGGAGAAGTCCCAGGTCTTCTTGCGCTCATCGGTGATGGTGAAGGTAGCCAGAACGGCGTCGATGTCGCCGGAGTCCAGCAGCTCGCCGCGGGTGGCGGCGGTGACTGTGGTGAACTCAACGTCCACGCCGAGGTGCTCTGCGATCATCTCTGCGAGGCTGTCCTCGAGGCCCTTGTACTCGCCGGTGAGGGTATCCTGGAAGCTGAAGCCCTTAACTGCGTTCTTGACGCCCACTTTCAGGACACCGCAGTCCACGATGGCCTGAGTGTCAGTGCCCAGCGCTGCGGTGGAAGCGGCTGCGCTGCCGGCGGCAGGAGATGCCGTGGAGGCTGCGGTGGAGCTTGCAGAGCCGCCGCAGGCGGTCAGGGCAGCAGCAGCGCCCACCAAACCAGTGACTTTCAGAAAATCACGACGCGAGATCTTTTTCATAATAAACCACTCCTCTTTGTTTTTTTCGGCCCGAGCGGCTTTCCCTGTCCGCTCCGAAAACGGCCTGTTATCAACAACGGCGTCTCACCACAACTTGTGAGTCCCTGCCGTGTCAACCTTTGTTGTTCGTCCTCTCAGCGGACGATCTTGCTCAGGAACTGCCGGACGCGCTCGTTCTTGGGGTTGGTGAAGAAGTGCTCCGGCGTGCCTTCCTCAATGATCTGGCCGTCTGCCATAAAGACGATACGGTCGGCCACGTTTCGTGCAAAGCCCATCTCGTGGGTGACGACCACCATCGTGATGTTCTTCTCGTGTGCCAGCTTTACCATGACATCCAGCACTTCCTGGATGGTCTCAGGGTCGAGGGCCGAAGTCGGCTCGTCGAACAGGATGATCTTGGTCTGTGCGCAGAGGGCGCGTGCAATGGCGATGCGCTGCTGCTGGCCGCCGGACAGCTGCGGAGGGTAGACATCCGCTTTGTCCCGGAGGCCGACGACCTCAAGATAATGATATGCCAGCTCTTCGGCCTCTGCCTTGGTCTTGTGATGGAGCTTCATGGGTGCCAGCGTCAGGTTTTTGAGCACCGTCATGTGGGGGTAGAGGTTGAACTGCTGGAAGACCATGCTCATGTTGTCGCGGACGATCCTGGTCTTGTTCTTGTTGGTCAGCTCCTGACCGTCGATGTAGACGTGGCCGCTGGTCGGCTCTTCCAGAAAGTTCATGCAGCGGACGGTGGTAGATTTGCCGCTGCCGGACGGTCCGATAATGACCAGCTTTTCGCCCTCGGCGACCTCGAGGTTCACGTCTTTGAGGACGTGCAGGTCTCCGAAGTACTTATCAACGTGTTCGAGTTTGATCACTGTGATCCCCGCCTTTCCCTATCCTGTTCTGTCGTCCGTGCTCCAGCGCCGCGGACAGCGCATCCTGTGCGGCTTTCCCGAACCGCACACAAAAACGAAAAAACAAAAAAGGCGCAAAGTGAATACATCCACTTAAGCGCCTTTGCTTTCGTTGATTAAAGTATAGTCTTTTTCCGCTCGACTTTCAATCCATAAAGTGCAACAAAAATCAGAGCGGGTCAATCTGCATTTTGGAAAGCTGCACAAACATCGTACTTAAAATCCGTAAATCAGCGGGTCATCAGCAGGAGCAGCGCCGATGCGACGGCCTGCAGGATGAGCCAGCGGGTCACCACCTGCTCGTCGCTCCAGCCCATGCGCTTGCGCACATGGTCGTGCAGCGGAGTGAGGGTGTTCTTGAGGATGCTGATGTGGAGGAAGCGCTTGAAGCTGATCTTCAGGATGCCGAGGCTGCCGTCCACGATGAACACCAGCGCCGCCAGCAGGAAGGCGAACGGGTGGCCGCTCTTGAGGGCCAGGATGGCGAGGAAGAAGCCCATGGCGCGGCTGCCGGCGTCGCCCATCAGGAGGCTGGAGGGCTTTGCGTTGGACCACAGGTAGGCCAGCAGTGCGCCGATAAAGACGATGGCAGCGGTGGAGTAGTCCCCCAGCTCCTCGCCGTAAGCCAGCAGGAAGGTGCCGATGCTCACCACCGCGAGGCTGGCAGACAGGCCGTCCACGCCGTCGGTGCAGTTGACCACGTTGATGCTGGCCCAGATGAGGATGACGATGAGCAGCAGGTAGAGCGGATAGGCAATGGTGAAGGTGGTGCTCAGGAAGTTGACGCTCGTGCCGTTGAAGTTCAGGTAGGTAACACCTGCCACCACGGCAATGACGAAGTCGATGAGGCCCTTCTTGTACTCGTTCCACGCCGTCTCGGAAGCGTCGTCAAAGTAGCCCGACAGCATGGAGGCGATGAGCAGAACGGTATAAATAAGGTACTCTACCTTAAAAGGCACCACCGCCAGCGTCACCAGCGCGATGCAGAGCACGAAGATGAGTCCGGAACCCCGGGCCTTGCCCTTGGAGAGCTCGCCGTTAACGGCGAAGGCACGACCATGGTCGTGGGGGAGCTTGTCGTGGAAGACCGAGTCCATCAGGGCGGTCAGGGCAAACGCCAGCAGGAACGCCAACGCGTCCACGGTCTGCTGGCCGGTAGCTGAAATAAGCTGCAGCATATTTTGAACCTCTTTCAATGATATTCTTCTTACTCCGAGAGTGTATCACGCCAGAGCCAAAAAATCAATCGCCCGGTTTGACAATTTTCCTCCCCGTGCCTATAATAGTAAGACCGCTTATCAACACAGAAAACAGGAGACGACATGACACTTTCTTTGGAGCAGCTCTCGGCCCGGATGCGGCAGGGCGAGGACATCCCGCTGTCCGACACGGCCCGCATCGCGCTGGCGCTGAGCATCCCTTCCATTCTGGAGCAGCTGGTGGTCACGGCGATGGAGTACATCGACGCCGCCATGGTGGGCCACATCGGCGCAGAGGCCACCGCCGCCATCGGCATCGTCAGCTCGAGCACCTGGCTGCTCCACGGCATCCTTGTGGGACTGTACACTGCGTTTTCGATCCAGATCGCCCAGTACCTCGGGGCCGACCGCCAGCAGGACGCCCGGGGCGTGCTGCGGCAGTCCATGCTCTTCAACCTCATCCTGGGTCTGGGCGCTGCGGCTTTCGGTGTCGGCATCAGCCGCTTCCTGCCCGGGTGGCTGAGGGCGGACATCTCGCTCCAGGCCAACGCCAGCGCCTACTTCGCCATCTGGTCGGCGGCCCTCCCCTTCACCATGGCGATGGGGATGTATAGCGCCATGCTCCGGGCCACCGGCGACGCCCTGACCCCCGGCCTCATCAGCGTGCTGGTCTGCGCGCTGGACGTGGTGTTCAACTTCTTCCTCATCAACCCCACCCGGCAGCTGGTGCTGTTCGGCCAGAGCGTCACGGTCTGGGGCGCAGGCCTCTCTGTGCCGGGCGCAGCGCTGGGCACGGCTCTCTCCACCGTCGTGGGCGGTCTGCTGGCGCTGGGCGTCCTGCTGCTGCGGGACGGCCCGCTTTGCATCCGAAAGCCCGGCAGCTGGCGCATCACCTCCGCCTGCCTGCGCAACCTCTGGCGGGTGGGTACACCGCTGGCCGCTGAGCGTGCGGCCCTCTCGTCGGCGCAGGTGCTGCTCGTCCGGATCGTCTCGGGCCTCGGCACGGTGGCCATCGCGGCCAACAGCCTCGGCGTCAGCGCCGAGGGACTCTGCTACATGGCAGGCTACGGCATTCAGGACGCCTCCATCGCCCTCATCGGGCAGGCCGTCGGCGCCCACCGCCGGGACATGGCGAAGCGGTTCGCCTGGCTTTGCACCATGATGGGCATGGGCATCATGGCGCTGTCGGGCGTGGGGCTCTGGCTCTTCGCCCCGGCCCTTATGGGCATCTTCACGGCAGATGCCGCCGTCATCGCGCTGGGTGCGCAGGTCCTCCGCATCGAGGCTTTTGCAGAGCCGATGTTCGGGGCCAGCATCGTAGCAAGCGGCGCGATGCAGGGCGCAGGCGACAGCACAGGCTGCTTTGTGCTGAACCTGTTCAGCATGTGGGGCGTCCGGCTCACCCTCGCCTTCCTGCTGGCTCCCCGGCTGGGCCTCGTGGGCGTCTGGGCCGCCATGTGCATCGAGCTCTGCATCCGGGGCGCGCTGTTCCTCATTCGGCTTGCAAGGGGCAAGTGGCTCGATAAAGGAGCGTTACAATAAACAAAATGGGCATGTGCCGGCGGCACATGCCCATTTCGTTTATTCAAATTACTTCCGGCCATGCAGGATGGGAGACAGGGGCTTATAGATGACCATGCAGAGCACGGCGTCCAGCA
>ERZ840407.1153-NODE-1153-length-12973-cov-10.500387_pt1 | contig 12973 bp, 11 predicted proteins | sample MGYA00519877_ERZ840407 | MGnify/ENA primary metagenome ERZ840407 (study PRJEB31850, sample SAMEA3708875) | human gut metagenome | biome: human gut; feature: human-associated habitat; material: faeces | place: China | collected 2014 ...
TTCCCGCATCAATTTCCATTTGGATAAGATACTTCATATTCTGGAAGGGGAGCGTTTCGGCTTCTCCGATTCTGCCTTGTGTGCTCTTCTGCAAAATCCGAAAGAAGATTTTGAGCCGGTAAAATCACTACGGCCCGATATCCACAGTTTCGAACATCTTTACGCGCAGCATGCCATTCTTTCCGATTTGGAGACTGTAATCAACCGTATCATTCTTTTCAAGGCTTCCAGCATGGCACGCATGTTCGGTAACAATCTGACGTATCCTTTTATGGACCTGGAGCTTTTCCATTTCCTGCAGGAGCTACCGGTAGGGTTGAAGTGCAGGGGCAACAGTGTACTGGACATTGCGCGGGGTCGTTCCGTTTCTAAATATCTGTTAAAGCACCATTATAAACCTTTACTTCCCGAGGCCATTACCTTGAAGAAGAAGCAGGGCGGTTTTGCACCTATGCCACTGTTCTTCCGTGATAGGGCCCGACGTGCTTTCTTTAAGGAATTCATTCTTGCTTCCGGCATTATGGACAACTATCTGCGCCGTGATGCAGTGGAGAAGTTCCTTGCAGATTATGAACAAGTTGCAGAGAAGGAGGGCGGTTGGTTCTGGCATAGGCAGAACAAGGCTTTGCAATATTTCAATCTGTTGACGCTTGTTGTGTGGTGGGAAGAGTTTGTGGAAGGACATGAGGTGAAATTCTGAAAATATGATTGAAAGCATGAAAGTTTCCATTATTGTTCCGGTTTATAATGTTGCCAAGTACATAGAACGGTGTCTGCTGTCTGTGTTGAACCAGACCTGGCCGGATTTGGAAGTTATTCTTGTGAATGACTGCACTCCGGACAACTCTATGGAGATAGTCAGACGGGTGGTGGCTTCGCATCCGCGCGGAGCGGTGGTGAGATGTCTGGAACATGAAGAGAACAGAGGGCTTTCTGCTGCAAGAAACACCGGTATTTTAGCGTCTGTTGGCGATTATCTGTACTTCTTGGATAGCGACGACTATATTTCTGCGAATGCAATAGAGCTTTTGGCAGATGCAGCGGTGCAGAAGCGACCGGATTTTGTGATAGGCAATTACGAGGTGACCGGTGCCAGACGTTGGGCTCCTCCTTTATCATTAGGCACCGGGTTTTATGAAGGGAATGCTTTTGTACTTTCCACTTATGTGCAGGGAAAATGGTATGTCATGGCATGGAACAAACTGGTGAGTCGTCCCCTCGTTTTGCAGCATAAACTCTACTTCCAGGAGGGAATTGTACACGAGGATGAGCTTGGAGCGTCGAGAAACCACAGGGGGCACATCGAGGGGGCATGCGCCTACGGGTTGCACCTGCCGCAGGGGACGTAGCCGCGCGCCTCCGCCTCCTCGCGCGAGCCGTCGAAACCTTCCCGGTTGGCCGCCTTCATGTCTTCGACCGAGGGGCAATCGGGCTTGTGGAAGCGTTTCGTCTTGACGTTGAGGACGTAGGCGTACTGGGACGCATCGAAGGCGCCCTGCGATTCCAGCGAGCCGTCCAGCCGGCTCTCGCCGGTGGCGTAATCGATGCGGATGAAGGGCAGGGTCGATTTTTCGTAGGCGCTGCGCAGAAACTCCGCCTCGGCGAGGTCGCTTTTGGTACAGACGATGACGGGCTGGACGCCCTTGTCCACCGCGATGGCCGAAAGCTTATCCAGCACGAGGGTGCTGGGGGTGGGCTGGGTGGTGCTTGCCACGAGGAACAGCACATCGAGGTTCGCCATGGGCGGGCGGACGAAGATGTTCCGCCGGGGCGCGATGGCCGCGATGACCGCCGCGCCGTTCTCGGTCTCCAGCGTCACCACGTCGCCCGCCACGGGGGTGATCTTCTGCTTGCGGAAGATGCCCCGGGGCTTGCACTCCACGATGCCTTCCGACGTCTTAACGTAATAAAATCCGCCGATGCCTTTTGTGATATAACCTGTCATACCTTCTCCTTCAGCCCAGCCAGGACGTCCACCAGTCGCTGAGACCGCCGCCGGTGGACGAAGACGAGCTGGCGCCGGTGCTCTCGCTGGAAGAGCTGCCGCCCCCGAAGAGGCCGCCCAACCAGCCGCCGGAGCCGCCGCTGCTGGCGGTGCTCTCGCTGGGTGCTTCGGGTTCCGGTGCAGGCTCAGGGCCTGCGCTGACCACGACGCTGACCCGGGTGTTCAGCTTGGCCGATGCGCCCTCGCCGGGGTTCTGGCTGATGATGCTGCCCACGGGCTGGTCGCTGTACTGCTCCGTCTGGCTGCCCAGACCCAGCTTCCGCTGCACCAGCAGGGTGCGGGCGTCGTTCACGTTCATGCCGATGAGGCTGGGGACTTTGGTGGTGGTGGCCACCTGCGGGCGGCTGACGTAGATCACCACCGTGGTGCCTGCGGCCACCTGACTGCCTGCGGCGGGGTCGGTGCGGATGATGGAGCCTGCGGCCACCGACTCATCCACGGCCTGGGTGACCAGCACCGACACGCCCAGGTCCTTCAGCTGCTGTTCGCCGTCGGCCTGCACATAGTTGGTCAGGTCGGGGACAGTGACGTAGTGGATGCCGAGGCTGACGGTGAGGGTCACGCTCTGGCCCTCGCGGACGGTGCGGCCCGCCACCGGCGACTGCTTGTAGACATAGCCTGCGGCGTAGTCGTTGCTGTACTCCTCTTCCCAGTTGACGACCACCTGACCGGAGGCCACCTGCTCAGAGGCGTTCACCTCGTCCTGCGTCATGCCGCTGAAATCGCCCAGCACGATGTCGTCGCTTTTGGTCATGATGTTGCTGGAATCGTTCAGGATGGTCCAGCACAGGGCCGCACAGGCCAGCGCAAAGGCCGTCGTGATGCCCAGCAGCACCGGCATAAAGCCGCTGCGCTTCTTCTTTTTCGCCTTAGCTTTGGGGCGGGCGGGATTCGCCGCCGGTTTCTCCGGGGGTCTGCGGATGCTGCGTTTCTGCGGCATGGGGTCATTCACCACCTTTTCAGGTTCTTCCTTTACATATTGATACTGGAACGTGACAGACGGGTCCTGCACGTAGGCGTCCAGCGCTTCCAGCATCTCTGCGGCGCTGGAATACCGGTTGACCGGCAGCTTCGCCATGGCGCGCTCCGTGATCTGGACGAGGCCCAGCGGCACCTCCGGGGCAAGCTCGGCCAGCGGCTTCGGGGTGTCCCGGATCTGCTTGCGGGCCACCTCCACCATGTCGTCGGCGTCGAAGGGCAGCCTGCCCGAGAGCATCTCGTACATCATGACGCCCACGGAGTAGATGTCGCTCTTGGGGTCGGTCTCCTCCCCCTTCGCCTGTTCGGGGCTGATGTAGTGGACGCTGCCCATGGTCTTTTTGCCGTTCTGTATCTGGTTCTCGGCCCGGGAGATGCGGGCGATGCCAAAGTCCATCATCCGCAGCTGGCCGTTGTCCAGCAGCATGATGTTCTGGGGCTTGATGTCCCGGTGGACGACGCCGTTGCGGTGGGCGTGGTCGAGGGCGCGGAGGATCTGGGCGATGAAGTGGACGGTCTCCCGGCTGGTTATTTTGCCGCCCCGCTCGTTGAGGTACTCCCGGAGGGTCATGCCCTCCACGCACTCCATCACGATATACTGTAAGTTTTCGCCCACGGAGACGTCGTAGACCTTGACGATGTTGGGGTGGTTGAGCAGGGAGATGGCCTTGGACTCGTTCTTGAAGCGGCGGACGAGGTCGGCGTCATGCATCAGCTCCTGACGCAGCACCTTGACGGCCACCACCGTGCCTTCCGGCACAGGCCCGCCGGGGGCAGAGACCACGGCCTTGTAGACGTTGGCCATGCCGCCTGCGCCGATGAGCTCCTGAATGGTGTAGAGCCCGTCCAGCGTCTTGCCGATGAGATTATCCATGCTTCACCTCCAGCGGCTCCACGCCCAGCAGCAGCGCGGTGATGTTGTCGGGGCCGCCGCCCGCGTTGGCGGCGTCCACCAGCCGGTCGGGGATGTCGTAGAACCCGCCCTTCGTGAAGATCTCTTCGATCTTTTCCTTGGGCAGGACGTTGGTGAGGCCGTCGGTGCAGAGCAGGATCATATCGCCCTTCTGCACCGGCACGCTGGTGAACTCGGGGTCGAGGCGGTAGTCCACGCCCAGCGCCCGGGTGATGATGTTCTTCTGGGGGTGATGCTCGGCTTCCTCGGCGGTGATGGTGCCGCAGTCCACCAGCTCCTGCACGTAGGAGTGGTCGTGGGTGAGCTGGGTGAGTCTGCCGTCCCGGACGAGGTAGGCCCGGGAGTCGCCTGCGTGGCAGATAAAGGCGTTGCCGCCCCGCACGAGGGCGCAGACCGCCGTGGTGCCCATGCCCGCCAGCTCCTCCTCCCGGGAGGCTTTCTGGAAGACGAAGCGGTTGGCGTTGATGAGCGCCCGCTTCAAAAACCTTTCCTCGTCGCCGGGCAGGCACTGGGCGTACTGCTCGTGGAAGCTGTGCTCGATGACATCGCAGGCGCTCACGGAAGCCTCACGGCCTCCCCGCGCACCGCCCATGCCGTCGCACACGAGGCCCCAGGCCGCGTCGCTGTTCAGCTCGCCTGCCCGGTAGTCGTCCTGATTCTCGGGGCGGACGCTGCCGACGTCTGTTTTTCCTGCAAGTTTCATAGGATTCTCCTTCTCAAACTTTGCCGTTCATCTCGTCGCGGCGGAGCTGGCCGCAGGCGGCGCTGATCTCGCTGCCCAGACGGCGGCGGACGGTGGCGTTGACGCCGAGGCTTTCCAGCTTCTGCTGGAAGCGCCGGACGTTGGCAGCGTCGGTGGCCGAATAAGGGCTGCCGTCCACCGGGTTGATGGGGATGAGGTTGACGTGAGCGCCCATCCCCCGGATGAGGCCGGCCAGCTGTTTGGCGCAGGCGTCGGAGTCGTTGACCCCCCGCACCATGGAGTACTCGAAGCTCACTCTCCGGCCCGTCGTCTCCTGATACCGGCGCACGGCCTGCATCAGCACCTCCACGGGGTAGGCGTCGTTCACGGGCATCATGCCGCTGCGGATGTCGTTGTTGGGGGCGTGGAGAGAGACGGAGAGGGTGAGCTGGAGCTTCTTCTCGGCCAGCTGGTCGATCTTCGGCACGAGGCCGCAGGTGGAGAGGCTGATGTTCCGCATCCCGATGTTCACGCCCTCGGGGGACGAGATGTTCTCGAGAAAGCGCATGACTTCGTCGAAATTATCCAGCGGCTCCCCAATGCCCATCAGCACGATGTGGGAGATGCGCTCCCCGATGTCCTTCTGGGCGGTGTAAATTTCGGAGCATATCTCCCCCGCCTCGAGGTTGCGCACCCGGCCCGCCTGGGTGGAGGCGCAGAAGCGGCAGCCCATCCGGCAGCCCACCTGGGTGGACACGCAGACCGTGTTGCCGTAGTGGTAGCGCATGACGACGGTCTCGATGCAGTTGCCGTCGGCCATCCGCAGCAGGTACTTCACGGTGCCGTCCTTGGCCTCCTGCCGCCGCTCGATGATGGGCGCGGCGATGTAAAATGCCTCCTCGAGCTTTGCCAGCAGGGCTTTGGGCTGGTCGGTCATGGCCGAAAAGTCGGTCACGAGCTTCTGGTGGACCCAGTGGAAGATCTGCTTGGCCCGGAAGCCGGGCTGGCCCATCGCTTTCAGCTCCGCTGTCAGCTGTTCCAGCGTCAGGGAGGATATACAGCGTTTAGTCTCCATGAAAATCTCCTTTTGTCAGGAATCACGTTTCTGCATCGCGCAGAGGAAAAAGCCGTCCATGCCGGTGCGGGTGGGGACGGAAAGCGCACCCCAGTCCCCCACCGTCATCCCGGCCGGGAAGCGGACGTCCGGCGTCACCACCCGGAACTCCGGGTGTCGGCCCACGAAGGCCCGCACCTGCTCTTCGTTCTCGGCAGGGTCGATGGTGCAGGTGGAGTAGACCAGACGCCCGCCCTCTTTCAGGTGGGCGGCGGCTGTATCCAGAATGGCCGACTGGGTGGCCAATAATTCATCGTGACGCGCTTTTTCGAGGGTCTTGTAGCGGATGTCCGGCTTCTTGGCGAGGATGCCGAGGCCGCTGCAGGGGGCGTCCACCAAAATAGCGTCCGCCATGGGCAGGTCGGCATCTGCCTTTGTGCCGTCGGAGACCCGGGGCTCCACGTGGGCAAACCCCATCCGCTCCACGGCCTTGCGGATCAGCTGGACGCGGTTCTCGCTGACGTCGCAGCTCACCAGCCGCCCTTCGTCCCCCATCTCCTCGATGAGGAGCAGGCTCTTGCCGCCGGGGGCGGCGCAGAGGTCGAGGACGGTATCGCCGGGCTTTGCCTCCACACAGAGGGCGGCAAGCTGGCTGGCCTGCCCCTCCACGTGGAAATATCCGTCCCGGAAAAGCCCGCTCTCCGCCGGGCTCCCCTCGAAGCGGGCTAAGACGCTGCCCGGCACGAGGCCCGGGGCGGCGGTCTTCGCGCCCGAGGCCAGCAGCTTTTCGCAGAGGGCTTCCGGCGTCCCTTTCAGGGGGTTGGCCCGGAGGCTGGTCAGGCCGCCGTCGGCGGTGTGGGTCAGGATGTCCAGCGCCTCGTCGGGGTAGTGTTCGTGGAGGAACGCTGCCACGTCCCGGCCCGCCGAGCCCAGCACCATCAGCCGCTCCACCTCGTCGGCGAAGACGGCAGAGCCGAGGTCATAGCCGATGGCCCGGCGCAGCACGGCGTTCACGAGGCCGGAGGCGCTGGCTTTTCGGAAGGTGCGGGTCAGCTTGACGGCCTCATTGACCGCCGCCGAAGCAGGCACCTGCATATAGCGGGCCTGCGCCAGCGCGGCGCGCAAGATTTCCCGCACCTGCGGGTCGAGCTTTGCAAGCCCTTTGGGCAAAAACCGGCTCAGGATATAGTCCAGCGTCCCCTGATGTTCCAGCACGGTGTAAAATATCGCGCTGGCAAATGCTTTCTCGCGGCCTTCCAGCTTCTGGCGGCGCAGCTCTGCGTCCAGGATGAGGTTGGAGAACCCGTCCTGCTCCTGCCGCACCAGCGCCGCCACCGCCGCCGCGCGGGGGTTCGGGCCGCTCACAGGCTGTCCCCCGCCTTGAGGCGGAGTCCGGCGGCGAAGGAGGTGCCGTCCATGGGCTTCTTGCCCTCCGGCACCACGTGCAGAAGCTGGATCGCGCCCTCGCCGCAGGCCACGGTCAGGGGCTTGGTGGCGAGGACCGTGCCAGCGGCTTCGCCGTGGCTTTCCGCGACGCGGCACTCCATGACCTTGACCTTCTTGCCGCCCGCCGTCACGAACCATGCCCCGGGCCAGGGGTTCATGCCCCGCACCCAGTTGTGGATGTGGTCGGCGCTGTCGGTCAGCTTGAACTCGGCCATCTCCTTGCTCAGCATGGGGGCGACGGAAGCGTTCTCGTGGGCCTGAGGCTCCGCCTTGAGCGTACCAGCTTCGATGGCAGGCAGGGTCTCACAGAGCACCCGTGCGCCTACGGCAGTGACCCGGTCGAACAGCTGGCCGCTGGTCTCCTCGGGGTCGATTTTGATTCTCTCGCAGGCCAGCACGTCGCCGGTGTCGAGGCCCTCGTCCATCTGCATGATGGAGACGCCCGTCTCGGCGTCGCCGTTCAGCACCGCCCACTGCACGGGGGCGCTGCCCCGATATTTCGGCAGCAGGGAGACGTGGAGGTTGATGCAGCCGTATTTCGGCGCTTCCAGCACCGATCTGGGCAGGATGCAGCCGTAGGCCACCACCACGATGAGCTCAGGAGCCAGCGCGCGGATGTTCTCGTCCTCGCCGCCGTCCCGCAGGGTGCGGGGCTGAAAGACGGGGGTGCCGTGGGCCAGCGCCACTTCCTTCACCGGGGGTGCGGTGAGCACCTGCTTGCGGCCCACGGGCTTATCGCGCCGGGTGTAGACCGCGCAGATGTCGTGGCCCGCCTCATACAGGGCTTTCAGGCAGTCCGCCGCAATGTCCGGCGTCCCCATGAACAGAATGCGCATCAGTCGTTCTCCTTCTTCTTGGCGGCGGCGGCGCGGCCCTCCTCGGTGTCCTCATAGAAGAACTCGCTGGACTCCATGATGGTGATGCCGTCCAGATGGTCGTTCTCGTGCTGGATGCAGCGGGCCAGCAGGTCCTCGGCTTCCAGCTCGAACCACTCGCCGTTCCGGTCCTGTGCGCGGACCTTGACGGCCACGGGGCGGGTCACGGCGCCGTTGTGGCCCGGGAAGGACAGGCAGCCCTCGTAGGCGGTCTCCTCGTCCTCAGACACGGCGAGGATCTCCGGGTTGACGAAGTCGATGAACTTGTACTCGTAGTTTTCGGGGATCTCCTCCGGGGCGTCGGTGGTGTCCCACACCACGAAGAGGCGGCGCAGCATCCCCACCTGCGGGCCTGCGAGACCCACGCCGTCGGCGGCGATCATCGTCTCGCGCATATCGTCCAGCAGGGTGGCCAGACGGTCGTCGAAGCTGGTCACGGGGCGGCAGACCTTGTTCAGGATGGGGTCGCCCTCTTTTACAATGTTGCGGATAGCCATGAAGTATACCTCCAAATGATCTTATCAAATATCACCGTCAGAATGCATATCCACCACCACGGTGGCCTTGCTGGGCAGCTTTTCCTGCTCGTAGAGGCCAAGGGTCTGGCGGACAAGGTCGCGGAAGCGTTTGTCGGCGCGGCACTTGATGGTGAGCTTGTAGCGGTAGTTCTCGTTGATCTTTTCGATGTTGCCGGGGGTGGGGCCAAGCACCCGGAGGGGCAAGTCCGGCTGCTGCGCGGCCTGACGGCCTAAGAGGGCCGAGAACCGGGCGGCGGCCCGGGCCACCTCGATCTCCTTCGGGCCGGAGAAGCCCACGACGCAGAGCCCGCAGAAGGGCGGGTAGAGTCCCAGCCTGCGGTAGGCAATTTCCTGCTCGAAGAAGGCGTCGTAGTCCTGCGCGGCGGCCAGGTTGAGGACGGGGTTGTCGGGGTCGGTGGTCTGGATGATGGCGAAGCCCGGGTCTTTCGCCCGGCCGGAGCGCCCCACCACCTGGGTGATGAGGCTGAACACCGTCTCGTAGGCCCGAAACCCCTGCGCAAAGAGCAGCGAGTCGATGCCGAGGACGCCCACGAGGGTCACGTCCTCGAAATCGAGGCCCTTGGCCACCATCTGCGTCCCCACCATGATGTCGTACTCATGCCGGGCGAACCTCGCCAGCAGCTTTTCGTGGGCGTCCTTGGCGGCGGTGGAGTCCTGATCCATCCGCAGCACTCTTGCCTCCGGGAAAAGCTGGGCCAGCTCCTCCTCGGCCTTCTGGGTGCCGAAGCCCCGGTAGAGCAGCTTGCCGCCGCAGGCGGGGCAGGTCTTGGGGGGCGGGTCGAGCTGGGTGCCGCAGTAGTGGCAGAGCAGCTTATGGCCCGCCTTGTGGTAGACCATGGGGACGCTGCACTTGGGGCATTTCAGCACCTCGCGGCAGTCGTCGCACTGGGCCATGGTCTGGTAGCCCCGGCGGTTGAGCAGCAGGATGGTCTGCCTGCCCGCGTCGAGGTTGCGCCGGATGGCGTCCTCCATGGCAAGGCTGATCTCCCTCGGGTTGCCCGAGGCCAGCTCTGCCCGCATATCCACGATCTGGACGCTGGGCAGCGGGTTGCCGCCGTAGCGCTGGGTGAGCCGGACGAGCTGGGTGCGGCCATTCTGGGCGGCATAAAAGCTCTCGGTGCTGGGGGTAGCGCTGGCCAGAAGGAGCAGGGAGCCGTTCTCCGCCGCCCGCTGCCGGGCCACCTCGTGGGCGGCGTACCGGGGCGCAGACTCGGAGCGGTAGGTGTGCTCCTGCTCCTCGTCGATGATGACGAGGCCGATGTTCTCCAGCGGGGCAAAGACGGCGCTCCGGGTCCCCACCACGATGTCGGCGCCGCCGTCCTGTATCATCTGCCATTGGAGCAGACGCTCGGTGTGGTTCAGGGCCGAGTGCTGGACAGCCACCCGCCGCCCGAACCGGCTCTTGAGGCGGAGGATCATCTGAGGCGTCAGGCTGATCTCCGGCACCAGCACGAGGGCGCGGCGGCCCAGCGCCAGACACCGCTCGATGAGCTTTAGGAACACCAGCGTCTTGCCGCTGCCGGTGACGCCGTAGAGCAGCGCCGAGTGGGGGGCGGTGTCTTCGAGGCCGGGCAGCAGGGCGTCATAGGCCGCCTGCTGCTCTTCCGTCAGGGTGATGGGCTCGTTTTTCAGCGGGATAGACGAATACAGGTCGATGGATTTGTTCACCTTGCTGCATTCGACGACGCCCTTGGCGCAGAGGTTGTCCAGCACGGCTTTGGTGATGCCGTGGGCCTCCATCTCGTTCTGGGTGCGCTCTCCCCCGCTCAGCAGGGCCACTGCCGCCAGCTGCTTGGCCGTGGGCCTGGGCTTTTGCTGCAAAGACCCCACCAGCTTATAGCTGTTCTCGGTGTGGCGGGTGAGCTGCTTTTGGAGCACCGGCGTCACGCCGTCCGCCGCGAGGGCGGGCTTATACTGCGCCCCATAGGGGATGACCGCCTTGACGGCCTCGTAGTAGGTGCAGAAGGTGCGCTCCTTGAGGAAATGCACCAGCCGCAGCAGCTCCGGCGTCAGGCAGGCCGAGGCGGGAGCTACGTCGAAGAGGTATTTGAGCTTTGCGTGCTCCGGCTCTTCGTCGCAGGCCAGCACCACGCCCATCCGGGCCTTGCTCCCCCGCCCGAAGGGCACCAGCACCATGCTGCCGAGGCGGACGGCCTCCTGCTGGTCGGGCATGACGGCGTAGGTATAGAGTTTGTCGAAGTGGAAGGTCGCGTTGCTCACGGCAACGCCTACCGTTTTTGGCATTCGCGGCTCCTTGTTATCTGTCGAGGCCGGCCCGCTGGCGGATGATGCCGTAGAGCTTCTCGGCGCAGGCGTCCACCTCGTCGTTCACGAGGGTGAGGGTGAACTTCTCCTGCTCGGCCAGCTCCTTCTTTGCGGTGTCGAGGCGCTCGAGGATGCTGGCTTCCGTCTCGGTGCCGCGGCCCCGGAGGCGGCGTTCCAGCTCCTCCACGGAGGGCGGCAGCAGGAAGATGGTGGTAGCCCCCGGGAACATCCGGCGGATATTGGCCGCACCGTGGACGTCGATGACCAGCACCACCAGCTTGCCCGCCTCGAGGCGCTTATCCACCTCTTCGCGGAGGGTGCCGTAGTAGTTGCCGTTGTAGAAGTTGTGCTCCACCACCTGATCGGTGTCGATGAGGTGCCGGAACTGCTCCCGGGTGCGGTAGTAGTAGTCCACCCCCTCCTGCTCCCCGGGGCGGGGTGCGCGGGTGGTGGCGGAGACGGTCTTTTCGATCTCGGGGTGGGCCTCGCGCAGGGCCTTGACCACACTATCCTTGCCGGTACCGGCGGCACCGGAGACGACAAACAGGTACTTTTCGTTTTCCATTTTTTACTGCTCCTCTGTCGGTTTTCCTTCCGGCTGGCCCGCAGCGCGGCTTGCCACCGTCTCAGGCGTCAGGGCCGAAAGGACTACATGGTCGGAGTCCATGATGAGCACGGCCCGGGTGCTGCGGCCATAGGACGCATCAATGAGCATCCCCCGCTCCCGCGCCTCCTTCACCAGACGCTTGACCGGCGCAGAGTCGGGGCTGACGACGGCCACCACCCGCCCTGCGCTGACCAGATTTCCAAAGCCGATGTTGATGAGCTTCATCTGAACTCCTCCGTACTGTTTTTATTCGAGGTTCTGGATCTGTTCGCGGATCTTCTCGATCTCCGCCTTCATGTCCACCACCGTGCGGGTGATGTCCAGGTCCTGACACTTGGAGCCGATGGTGTTGGTCTCACGGTTCAGCTCCTGAGTCAGGAAGTCCAGCTTGCGGCCCACCGGCTCGTCCAGCTCCAGAATGGAGCGGTACTGGGCGATGTGGCTGCGCAGACGGACGGTCTCCTCGTCCACGGCGGTCTTGTCGCCGAAGATGGCGGCTTCCGTCAGGACACGGGCATCGTCGATGCTGCGGTCCTCAAGGATGGTCCTGAGCTTCTCGTAGAGGCGGCTGGTGTAGGCTTCGACGCGGCCTGCGCTCAGGGTCTCCACCCTGCCCACCCGCTCCTCGAGGAAGCACAGGCGGCTCTCCACGTCGGCCTTCATCTTGGCGCCCTCGGCGGCGCGCATGGCGATGAAGTTGTCCAGCGCCTGAGCCGTCACGGCGGAGACGTCGGCCCAGAGCTGTTCCTCATCCACGTCGGCGTGGCGGGTGGCCAGCACCTCCGGGAAGCGGGTCAGCGTCGAGACGGTGACATCGTTCTTGATGCAGAGCTTCTCCGAAAGGTTCCGCAGGGCCTTCTGGTAGCTGCGGGCCAGCTCCATGTTGACGGTCACTTCCGCGTCGGCGGCCTCCACGTTCTGGATGGTCATGCTCAGCTCGACCTTGCCGCGGGTGACCCGCTCGTTGAGCTGCTTTTTCAGGCGGCTGTCCATGTAGCTGCAGCTGCGGGGGATGCGGGACGAATACTCGAAATACCGGGAGTTGACGCTGCGCAGCTCGACCGTGATCTCGCGGCCATTCAATACAGCAGTCCCCCGGCCAAAACCGGTCATGCTCAGGATCATATGCTCCACGTTTCCTCTCTGTTGATGGGTGGATATGCGGACAAATTACGGTATATGTATCCGCGTTTGGGTATACAGGCCCATGTTACGATACATATGTTATTATTCTACTCTGATGACCGCTTTTTTGCAAGTCGGGAAGATAAAAATTTGAGCTTTTCGTCCATGGTCAGGCTGTCCTTCGTACAACCTCTCAGTCTCACTTCGTTCGACAGCTCCCCTGGTAGGGGAGCCTCTGGCGAAGAGGCGAGGATTTCCGGAATGCCAAGGCCTCCCCTCGGTAGGGGAGGTGGCACGGCGTCAGCCGTGACGGAGAGGTTGAGCCCAGCAAAAGCTTCCCGGCCAGGTCGTCCTTCGTCCAACCTCTCAGTCTGCTTCGCAGACAGCTCCCCTAGTAGGGGAGCCTCTGGCGAGGAGGCAAAGCTTTGCGGAATGCCAAGGCCTCCCCTCGGTAGGAGCAACGGCGACGACCGCCGCCAGTGGC
>ERZ840407.1157-NODE-1157-length-12947-cov-3.052125_pt1 | contig 12947 bp, 9 predicted proteins | sample MGYA00519877_ERZ840407 | MGnify/ENA primary metagenome ERZ840407 (study PRJEB31850, sample SAMEA3708875) | human gut metagenome | biome: human gut; feature: human-associated habitat; material: faeces | place: China | collected 2014 ...
TTTGATAAATGGAAGACAGAAACTGCGAACTGTTATTTGAATATCTGAGATCAATTTTATACGATTCTGAAGTGAAAACTCTGGAGATAGACAGCCTGGATGAGCCTTTTCGAAAACTTGGAATGGGTTTGCAGTATCTGGAAACGGCAGTAAAGGAAATGAAACAATGTTCTGCCGCATTATCCAAAGGAGACCTTTCCAGCTTTAAGCCCGCCAGAGAGAATTTTCTGTGTGAAAATCTCAAAAATATCCATGCGAACCTGAATCATCTGACCTGGCAGGCCAAGCAGGTCGCACGCGGCGACTATTCGCAGTCGGTCTCCTACATGGGCGAGTGCTCCGAGGCGTTCAACGCCATGGTTGCGCAGCTGCGCGAGCGCGACGCCAAGGTAAAGGAGGAGGCGCGTCTGGTGCAGCAGAACCTCGCGGTCGTCGAGGGCTACAATAAGCTGCTGCTCGAGCTTATCGCGCGGAGCGAGGATATTCTCGTCACCGCCATCGAGGACAGCGAGATCCTCTATTCGACCCGGTCGAACGTGCAGGCGCAGGAGATCTACGGCATCATTCGGGATAGGCTCGAACGGAAGCGCCGCAGAATGGGCGACAGGGTGCCTGAGTGGGTCTGGGAGACCGAGGACTCCGAGCACCGCTACTATCGCATCACGACCGCACGCATGGAGTGGCAGGGACGGCAGGCCTATGCCCATATCATCCTCGAAATCACGCGCGAGCGCGAGGAGCAGGATCGTCTGGAGATGAAGGCATATTCGGACACGCTGACGAGCATCGGCAACCGCTCGTTCTTCATCAAGCGGGCGAAGGAGGTTCTGGAAAGCGGCGAGGCGTTCGTCATCTGCTACTGCGACCTCGACCACCTGAAATACATCAACGACAGCCACGGTCACGCCGAGGGCGACATCTATATATGCAGCTTTGTCGAGTGCGCACAGCAGTTCATCCGCGAGGAGGACATTTTCGCCCGCCTCGGCGGCGACGAGTTTTGCATCATCTTCCGCAACTGCTATCAGGACGTGATCGAGCAGCGCATGAGCGAAATTCGGCAGGCGTTCTCGCAGGGCTATTCGCGTTACAGCAAGAGCTTCAGCTACGGTCTGGTGCAGGTGCCGGAGGGACACGGCGCCCTCTCGCTCAACGAGCTGATGGAACAGGCGGACGCGCTGATGTATCAGCAGAAGAAAGCGCGAAGAAACGCGCGATAAAAACCGCAAACAGGCAAAAAATACGGCACAGCTTCCCCCAAAAGGGCGGCGGCGCCGTTTTTCTTTTTATGCTGCGGCCCTTCGCATCAAAGCGATGCACAGAAAAAAGCCGACGATGAACAATACCGCATACTGTCCTGAAACCGCACTTTGTCTTCTTCCTCTTGCGATGGCTGTAGTATAAGCCTAAAGTTATAAAGAACTCTTGATAAATTTTGACGAAACTATGCAAAACACGTTGATTTTTGCATCAATTCGCGAAAGCCTTGAAGAAGAAAATTGGTAATGTATTGCATTCCATAAAATATGATGTATAATATAGTTAAAGAGAGAACGAAAAAACAGGCAATATTTGTCATATTGCATAATCTATCCCCGATAGATAAACAGAGAGGACAGAAATGAGAGAAAAATCTTCCGCATTACGCGCAAAAGAAGCCTTTATGGCGCTTTATCACGACGGAAAATTCAAACCGGGTACGAAGATACCGTCCGAGTCCAACATGGCGGAGCTGCTCGGCGTAAGCCGGGAAACCTGGCGCAAGGCGCTTGCTTTGCTGCGCGGCGACGGTGTGCTGTATTCCAAGCACGGCTCGGGCACCTACCTGCTTGAGCAGTCGCACCGCATCACGAACGACCTGTCGCAGCTCAAGAGTATGTCGCGCATGATCGAGGAGGCCGGACTGGTCGAGGAAGGCTCATGTATGACCTGCACGGTCGGCGCCGCCCCCGAGGAGGTCTGCAAGTTCTTTGAGGCGCCCGCGGGCACGGATTTCCTGATCATGCAGCACATCCGCCGCACGGTGGAGGGCGTTATCGTGGTGAGTCTGGGTTATCTGCCCGGCAAGTACGCCGACCTCATGAAGGAGCATATGCCGCACTCGCTGTTCGATTTTCTCGAAGAAACCGAGGGCATACATATCAGCCACGCGACTACCGAGCTGTTTATCCCGTCGAAAACCGACCCGATGTATGAGCTGCTGCATCTGGCGGACGACCAGAGCGCGTTCGGCTTCAAGCAGGGCCACTACGACTCGCGCGGAAACCCGATTCTCTACTCGCTCGATTACCTGCGCAGCGACCTGTTTCACTTCACTATCATGCGTATTAGACCGTAAAAAAGACAGAATAAAAGGGACAGAATAAAAGGGAGAAACCGCTTGCATTTCGGCTTCTCCCTTTTTTGTGTCTTATAAAAACAATCAGATGCGGCGGATTTTTGATAAGGTACAATAAGTTGCGCAAATTAAAAACCGCATAAAAGAAGACATAGCTTGCAGGCTCTGGTAGAATGAAGTTACCACACAAACATTCGAAAGGAGACAGCAAACTATGTCCGAGAAAATTGTACAGCTGAATGAGGAAATTATCAAGGGGCAGATCAAGGAATTGGTCCGCGGCAGCGTGGAGGAAACCCTGAACGAGCTGCTGGAAAAGGAGGCGGAGTCCCTGACGCAGGCTGCCCGCTACGAGCGCAGCGAGGCCCGTCAGGGCTACCGCAGCGGCCACTATGACCGCAACCTCACCACGACTTCCGGCGACGTCACGCTCCACGTGCCTCGTCTCAAGGGCGTATCCTTCGAGACTGCCATCATCGAGCGGTATCGCCGTCGCGAGAGCAGCGTGGAGGAAGCCCTCATCGAGATGTATCTGGCAGGCGTCTCCGTGCGCCGTGTGGAGGACATCACGGAGGCACTGTGGGGCAGCAAGGTTTCGCCCGCTACCATCAGCGAGCTGAACAAGAAAGCCTACGTTCACATCGAGGACTGGCGGAACCGCCCCTTGCAGGGCGGACGCTATCCATACGTCTACGTGGACGGCATCTACCTGCGCCGCAACTGGGGAGGAGAGTATGAAAATGTGGCGATTCTGGTGGCAATCGCCATAAATGAGGATGGTTTTCGTGAGGTTCTGGGAGCTGCCGAGGGAATGAAGGAGGACAAGGCCAGCTGGGTCAGCTTCTTCCAGTGGCTCCGCGGACGCGGCTTGGACGGCGTAAAACTCATCGTCGGCGACAAGTGCATGGGGATGCTGGAGGCCGTGGGCGAGGTGTTTCCGGACGCCAAATACCAGCGCTGCACGGTGCATTTCTACCGCAATATTTTCTCTGTTGTGCCTAAATCCAAGGTCAAAATTGTGGCAAAAATGCTCAAGGCGATCCATGCGCAGGAGAGCAAAAAGGCGTCCCGCGACAAGGCTAAAGCAGTCGTTGCCGAACTGCGCGCCATGAAACTGAAGGAGGCTGCCAAGAAGGTCGAGGACGGCATTGAGGAAACGCTGACCTACTGCGATTTTCCCAGCGAGCATTGGACGCGCATCCGTACCAACAACGTGATTGAGCGGCTGAATCGAGAGATCCGCCGCAGAACCCGCGTGGTGGGAACGTTCCCTGACGGCAACTCTGCTCTGATGCTGGTTTGCGCCCGACTTCGCCATGTAGCGGGCACGCAGTGGGGCAACAAAAAATATATGAACATGAAGCACTTGGAGATGGCGCTGGACGACGCCTTCATTGCCGGCTGACTTCATTCAGCCGGAGCCTGCAAATAATTTTGCGCATAAATCTTGACGGAACCGGATTTTTACCTGCGGCAGCAGCTTTTCGACGGCTTCCCGTTCGGCCGGCTGCGTGCCGCTGCACATGACGTTCGCCGCGCCGGTCGCGGTCGAAAGGCGCACCGCGTCCTCGTCGCTCATGTCCAGACTGTCGGCGTAAGCGAGCGCCGCGACCACGCTGTCGCCTGCGCCGACCGTGCTGCCGACCGGGACGGAAAGCCCCTCGGCATAGAGCACCTCGTTTCCGCGCAGATAGAGTGCGCCGCGCTCGCCGAGCGAGATAACGACGCGCGTAACGCCGCCTTTCAGCAGCCGCCGTCCCTCGGCAATCAGCTCGTCCGTGTCCGTGAGCCTGTGCCCGACGAGCCGCGATAGCTCGTCCTCGTTCGGCTTGATGAGATAGGGCGCGGCCTTGAGGCCCTCGGCGAGCAGCACGCCGTCCGCATCGAGGCAGACCCGTGCGCCCTTTTCGCGGCACGCGGCCGTCCAGACGCGATAGGTGTCCTGCGGTGCGCCCTGCGGCAGGCTTCCGGCGAGAACCACGATGTCGCCCTCGTGCACCATGCCGAGCAGGTCGCGCAGCAGCGCGTCAAGGTCCGCAGGCGAAACGGTCAGTCCCGGCTCGTTGATGTCGGTGTTGGTGTGCAGTGCGCGGTCGATGATTTTCAGGTTGGTGCGCGTCTGTCCCTCGACAAAGCGGAAGTGCGTGCGCAGCCCCTCGCGCTCAAGCGCCGCGAGCAGCGTTCGGCCGCTTTCGCCGCCCAGAATGCCCACCGCGCAGCTTTCGCCGCCGAGCTTCGCAATCACCTTGCTGACGTTGATGCCCTTGCCACCGGGGTCGGTGCGCATGGACGTTATTCGGTTGACCGTGTCGAGCGCCATGCCCGGGATTTCCACCGTCTTGTCGAGCGCGGGGTTGAGTGTTACCGTGTAAATCATGGGGAAAGCTCCTTTGGATTATCCACAGAATGTGGAAAAAATAAAGCGGAAATCATTCCGGCTGCCATTCGTCCTCTTCCGGCTCGTGCGGCGGCTTTTCAAAGCGCGTTTCGATTTGACGCCCGGTCTCCTCGATGGCGGAGTGGTAGCCGGTCAGCGCCGCAAAGGGCGCGAACTGCGCCGCCCGGTCGTGCATGGTCATGCGCGGATGCTTTACGGAAACATGATGCGGCAGATTCAGGATTTCCTCGTATTTTCGGTTGTTGGGTGCGGACATGGGACACCTGCTTTCTAAAATAAATCCAACATATTATCCAGATAAATCTCCTCGCGGACGTTTATCTGATACTCGGGTTTTGTCATGTAGTGCAGCAGAAACTCAAGCACGAGTGCGCTGCCGAGGCTGCGGCCCTCGATTTTGAACTGCGAAAAGCCCATCGGCAGATAGGTGTCGCGGATGTCGGACACGCCGATGAAGCCGGGGTTTTTCATCGCCTTGGAGAAGCGGTAGCCGCCGGCGGCGTCGGGCGAGGCGCAGCGGTGCTCGGCAGGTTCACCGAGGTTGCGGCGGCTGACCGCCTCGTAGCAGCGCCGTCTGTCTGCGCAGGCAAACGAGCAGCATTCGTTGCACAGGAACTCGGTTTTGTCCTTGAGCGGCTGCGGCAGGGCGGAAAGCTCGTCAAAGCGGCGGTTTAAGCGGAAATCCGGCACGACAAAGCGGAAGTCCTCGCGTTCGAGTTCGCGCCGGAAGTCCTCGAAGCGGGTCAGCACCTTGGTGGTCGAGGACACGAGATAGAGGTTTGGAAAACGCTCCTTCAGATAGCGCAGCAGCAGGTCGGAGTGGACGATGACGCCGTTATGCGCGCCCCGATTTGCAGAAAACAGCTCGCAGAGCGCGTTGCATTTCCGGTCGGAAAGGTGCGTTTCGCGCAGCAGGGAATTGCTGAACGTCAGCCGCGCGGAAATGCCGTATTCCTGCATGAGTGCCGCCACCTCGCGCGGGTCGTTTTCGCCGTAGCCGGCGCGTCCGCCGCCCCAGATGCAGTCCGCCGGTGCGCCGTAAATCGAGCCGATTTCGCATCGGTCGTAGAAATATTCCCGGTGCTTTCGGTACAGCGGCAGAAACACGCGATACAGCTCGTAAAACTCGAACAGGCCGGGCAGATGGTAATATGCGGTTTTGCTTTCTGTATTCATACGTTTCCTCACGCCTTGTGACCGCCAATCCGGCCGTTTCTGTCGCGGGCGGTCGCGCCTTTTTCCAGATTCATGCCTTTGAGAATGGCGTTCTTGCCGAATTTCTTCTTGATGGCGAGGGCGGCCTCCTGCAATCTGCGCTCCCGCGCAAGCACCTCGTCCTCGACCTTTTCCTTTGCCTGCTCGGCGGCGTAGTCGGTGAACAGGTCAAGCTGCTCGAAGGCGTGCTTTTTCGGCGCGTCCGCCTCGGGGAGCAGGTGGTTCGCCACCACGGTCAGCCGTCGGATGAGCAGGTTTCTGTCGATGATGCGGTCGTACAGCTCGGACACCGCGTCGAGAATTTTCTTCGTCGAGGAGGTGTGGCCGCCGAGGTTTATCGAGCCGTGCGCCTGCTTGGGTATCGTGCGGCCGTAGCGGTCCTTTTCGACCGGGCCGTGATAGCGCCGCCGCCGTGCCGGGTCGGTCAGGTTTTCGATGTCGTAGCCGACCGTGATAACGATCTGGTCGGTGACGTAGCGCTTGTCTACCAAGTCGAGCGCAAGCAGGTCGGCCATTTCGCGCAGCACGAGCCGCGCCTTGTCCGCCTCGTAGGGGCACTGGAGCACCTGACCTGAGCTGAGGCTCTTGGCGCCCGGCGTGTACGCCTTGATGGCCGCGACTGTGCACGGCTCCCAGCCCCACGCATGGTCGATGAGCAGCTCCGCATTCTTGCCGAACAGTTTATAGAGCAGCTCCTCGTCCTTCTCCGAGCACAGCGCAACGTCGCCCATCGTGTACATACCGTAGTCCGCGAGCCGCTTCGCGATGCCGCGCCCCACGCGCCAGAAATCCGTAATCGGCCGGTGGCTCCACAGCTCACGCCGGAACTTCATTTCGTCAAGCGCCGCGATACGCACGCCGTTTTCGTCCGCAGGAATGTGCTTTGCGACAATATCCATCGCGACCTTGCAGAGGAACAGGTTGGTGCCGATGCCGGCGGTGGCGGTGATGCCGGTCGTGTTCAGAACGTCGAGTACGATTTTCATCGCAAGCTCACGCGCCGAAAGACCGTAGGTGTCAAGGTAGCCGGTGACATCTATGAACACCTCGTCGATCGAGTAGACCACAATATCATCGGGCGACACATATTTCATATAAATAGAGTAAATGCGCGTGCTGTATTCCATATAATACGCCATGCGCGGCGGTGCGATAATGAAATCGACCGCAAGCGAGGGGTCACGCTCAAGCTCGGAGAAAACGTGCGTTTCGCCGGTCAGGGCGTGCCCCGGGGCGCGGCTGCGCCGGGCGGCGTTTACCTCGCGGACGCGCTGCCGTACCTCGAACAGGCGGCTGCGGCCGGAAATGCCGTAGCTTTTAAGCGAGGGCGTCACGGCAAGACAGATGGTTTTGTCCGTGCGCTTCTCGTCCGCCACGACGAGATGGGTGTCGAGCGGGTCGAGCCCTCGCTCGCGGCACTCCACGGAGGCGTAGAACGATTTGAGGTCGATGGCGATATAGGTGCGTTTTTTCATTCCGGCGGGCTCCTTTCTGATGGACTGACGGGCGATTGCTGTAATTCCTATCGAACTTTTGTTCCCTTTTAGCATATAATGAATTGCGCCCGGAGTCAAGAGCAAAATCGGAAAAACGGTACGTGGAATTTTTGGAATTCTGCGCGCCCTTCGGCAAAATGTAACCGTTTCTGTAACCGCCCCATGCTATACTGAGCACAGTAAAAGCAAAACCATAGAGCAGCCGAAGAAAAAAGCTGCTCCATACATAACAAAAGGGGATGGCGAAATGGCTAACAGACTGCATAGAACACTGGCGCTCGTGCTGTCGTGCAATATCGCGATGACGGCATTCAGCGTGTCCGCTCTGGCGGCGGACGACACCGGCGCGTCCGAGGGCGCAGCGGTCGTTCACGCGCATAATAAGGTAAACTGCCCGACCTGCGGCGGCGACCACAAGGTAGAGGTCAAGGAGACCTGCCCGACCTGCAACGGCGATATTCCGGACGTCTCGATGGTGACCTGCCCGGACTGCGACGGCGAGGGCAGCTATCGTACATGGGACTTTGACCATCCGTGTCCGATCTGCCACGAAGCAGGCTGCGAGAACAACCCGGACTGTATGTTCGGTTACGAGGTTTACAGGGTAGACTGCGAAACCTGCAACGGCACCGGCGAAATTCCCGACCCTGCGGTTAAGCAGTGCGAAACCTGCGGCGGCGCGGGTACGGTGACGGTCGAGGCCGACTGCCCGGACTGCGGCGAGGACGGTCAGGTTGACTGCCCGAAAACCGAGGAAGGCTTCGGCGAGGGCACGCTGACGGCGGTATCCGAGGACGGCGAGGGCACGATGCACTTCGCGTGCGGCACCTGCGGCGCGGAGTATGACGAGCCGCTCAACGCCGAGCAGACCACCGCGCTCACCGCGAAGCACATGGAAGTCACGTTTGCGGCGGAAAAGACCGCGATTGACGCGCCGAAGGCATCTGCGGACGGCGCAGAGGATGCAAACCGCGCGGCCGGTCTGCCGGTTTGCTACAAGCTGACCATCAAGAACGGCAATCAGGTCGCGGTGCACGGCGTTTCTGCCACGGAAACGCTCGACGGCGCGGTAGATATCGTGGCTGAGGGCGCAGTCGTTGACGCGGAAGCGAAAACCGTCACACTGACGCTCGATGAGCTTGCGGCCGGCGGCACGCAGACCCTCACCATCACGGCCCAGACCTCTGCGGACGCGCAGCTCGGCGGCGACATCAAGGCGAGCCTGACCGCATCGCTTCTCGATACCGTTCTGGCCGAGAGCGAGAGCGGCGTGCACATCAACAAGTACGCAGCAGTCAAGAAGATTTACGTCGCGGGCACGAATATGGGCATTGCCCATGGATGCGTAAAGGGAGCCGGCAGTCCGGAGAATGTTCAGTATATAAAAGGCGTCACGTTCGATACGCTCGAAAACGCGACTTTCTCCTTTAACGGCGCATTCGGCGGCTACCCTGTCATCAAGCCGGGTACGGACGCAGATGGCCGTGTCATCAATCGAGTAAGCGGTCGCATCTGGCAGTGTGTCGGCTTCGTGCCGTACAAGGGCGAGAGCGGCAACGGCGATATGGAAACGCTCGAAAAGTACGTTTTCGGCCTGAACGACAGCACCGAGGACGGCGAAAACGAGCAGAGCGCAGTGGACGAAGCGCGTGCTTTCGTTGAGAGCAGCGGCGGCGTTCTCTACGGCGAGGCCATCACCGAGGACGGCATCCATGCGCTCGAGAGTCAGGTTTCTGACGGCTGTGTCACCATCATGACTGTCTGGGCGCTTGTCGAGCAGGCACCGCTCGAAATCGGCGATTACGGCGAAAACGGCCCGAAAATCACTCCGGTTTCTCCCGTGGAGTACAAGGCGACGAACGGCGCGGAAATCGCAGTCGGCAACGTCACTCCGAGCAATATTGACGGCCAGCACTACTTTGACGCAGAGCTGACCATTACCATTCCGGCGGACGCCCCCGAGAGCGTTCACATCAATCTGAACGACGCGCTTTCGGAAATCAACAAGAAAATCAACGCCATCGACAACAACGGCGTACAGCCGGGCGACACCATCCGCTACCGTCTGAAGCTCGTGAACAACAGCGGCAGGAAGTACGCCTACACGGCCTCCTCCGCCTCTGTCGGCACGATTGCCATGACGGACAGCACGGACGGCGCGTTTATCGGCTTCGACGGCAACGCCATCATCAACAGCGGCGAGTACACCAACATTCCGCGCCGCATGAACAACATCATGCTCCGCCAGCTTGCAACGGACGGCAGACTGAGCGACGCCGCCCTCGGCGCGAAGCTGCGTGCCCTCGGCTACGGCAGCGAGGAGCAGACCGACGAGGAAATCACGCAGAAGTACCTCGGCTGCTACTATCTGGACTACATGAACCGCAACCGCGCGGACGGCAGCAAGGCGACGAGCTTCCACGACCTCACTTCGGCCGAAATGGCGATGCTGACCGATGGCGCGACCGGCACGGCCGTTCCCGAAACCAGCGAAAGCGTCGCGCAGGCGTTCTATCTGTATTACTACGGCTCGGTCTACACCTTTAACGGCGCAGGACTTTACGACTGCATGAACGAGAACGGCAAGGCCGGCTCTCCGGCGGACAAGGCGGTTTCTGCGGCGCTCACCGGCGAGGACGGCGCGTATATCGTCACCGCAGTCAGCGGCGCGGGCGCAAATAACGGCTTCCAGATGACGAAATTCGGTCTGGGAATGCAGTTCGACATGAACGTTGTTACCGAGCCGTCCAACCCGGGCGGCGGTGGCGGCGGCGGCCGTGACCACGACCCCAAGCCGGACCCGAAACCCGACCCGTCCAACCCCGGCACGGTAGAGATCCCGGATGAGGAAACCCCGACCTCTCCGCTCGACCCGGAGACCCCGGCGGAAGAAAAGCCGGAAACCCCGGTGGAAAACCCGCTTACCGAAATCTATGACGAGGAGCTTCCGCTCGCAGACCTGTCGGTAACGGTTCCGCAGACAACCTCGAACGTTCCCAAGACCGGCGATGCGTCCCTGCTGTGGCTCGCGCTGTCGGCTCTCTCCGGCATCGGCCTGTTCTTCACGAACCGCCGCCGCCGCGAGGAAAAATAATAAGATAAGCAATAGGCTCCCCTGTACACCGAGAAAAAGGCGTGCAGGGGAGTTTTTTTGCCTGTCGCGAAACTACAGTTTCGCCGACAATCTGTGTTTTGACTTCGCAAAGCGCCGCAGCTTTCATTGTGCGGTGTTGCCCGAGATACATGCTCCCGGTTTTTACGACTTTGCTTTGCAAAGTCTATTTTATATGCGCTTTCGCGCGATAGCCGATGTTTATAGGTTTATCTGTCTGTTCTTTTGTACAGTAAGAAAGATAAAGGGGACTTTTCTGTTGTAATATCGTGCACGCAACCGTATAATATACAGTAGAAGCGCTGTCCGTGCAGGCACGGGTTTCCGTGTCCGCCGGGCGGCGCACTCCGCAGGAGGATAAACGCTATGAAATTTTTTGAAGCCGTGCCGGACGAGCTGTTTTCGCCGCTCGCCTCGCCGAACCGCGCACTCTACGCCGATGCGCTCGATGTGCTGTACACAGCCTATCAGGATAAACTGAAGATACCGGAGGATACGTTCTATTCCATGCTGCGCAGCCGTCTGGAGCAGCAGCTCGCGGACGCGACCTTTGAGGGCGAGGACATCGACGAGGACGAGCTGCGCGACATCTCGGGACGCGCCCGTTTTCTCATCCGTAAGCTCGGCGGCAAGGGCTGGTTCGAGAAGGAGCGCGGCGCGGATTTCCGCGAATACATCACCGTGCCGGGGTATTCGAGCCGTCTGCTCGCGCTGTTCCACGAGCTGCGCGACGATACGCCCGCGCGCGGCTATTCCTGCGTTTTCGGCACGTATTCCGCGCTCAAGGTCGCGGAGGAGAACGGTACGGTCTACGAAAAGATGGCGGCAGTCTACGGCGCATACGACAACACGCAGACGCTCGTCAAGCTCCTGCACATGGTCTATCACAACGTCCGCCACTATTTTCAGATGCAGCTCGAAATGCACGACGTCGGCGAGGTGCTTTCGTCCTATTTCGACGATTTCGGCCAGAAGGTCATCGAGGCGTATATCCGTCCGCTCAAAATCAAGGACTCGGTTCCGAAATACCGCGTGCCCATCAAGAGCGTGCTGACGCGGTGGGCGGAGGACGACAGCCTGCTTGAAGCCATGGCGGAGGCCGCAAAACAGGACCGGCGCGGCGCGACGGCAGAGAACTGCCGTGCGGATATTCTGCGCAAAATCTACTGGGTGCAGGAGTGCTACGACAACCTCGAGCGCGATTATCTGGACGAAATCGACGCGCAGGTGCGCCGCTATACCCGCGCCGCGACGCAGAAGATCGAAAACCTTACGAACCGCGACCAGAACATCCGCGGCGACCTCAACACCGTGCTGACCGCGCTTTCGCGAAACCGCCGCGCAGGCGACCTCGTGGACAGCCTTCAGCCGGTGTTCAACCTGTTTGAGCAGTCCTGTCTCTCGGAAAAGAGCCTGTGGTATCGCCGTCGCCCCGGAAAGCGCACCAAGGCCGCGCCCGTCCTCATCGAGGAGGCGGGGGACGACAGCGCCGCCGCCGCGCAGGCCGCAAAGCTGCTGCATTCGGATTACGGACGTGCCGCCGTTGCGGCTTATGTGCAGAACTGGCTCGGGGAGAACGACATCGTCTGCACGAGCGACATTCCGCTCGAAAACGACAGGGATTACGTCATGAGCCTGCTGGCGCTGCTCGCGGGCGGCTCGAAGCGGTCGGAGTTTTCGGTAGAGGAGCTTGGCGGCGAGTGCCGCCGGAACGGCTACGCGATACCGCAGATGCAGTTCAGCCGGAAGGAGAAAGAGAAATGAAGTTTGACTTTTTAAGCAGCGCCTCTGACAAGGAGCTCCAGCAGTTCAAGTCGGTCTGCAATCAGCTGCTCAGCCGCACCTATGTCGTGCGCACGCTGTACCGGCCGGGCCGGGAGCGACTCAATAACCCGGATTACACCTTTCTGACCATCCATGCCGAGGCGGTGCGCGATTATCTCAGCCTGCTCGACTGGGACCTGCGCCACGATGACGCAAACGGCATTTACTATGTCGTAAACACGGATGACGCCAACCGCTGCATTCTGTCCAAGCGCGAGACCGCCATTCTTCTGGCGCTGCGGATGCTGTACGACGAAAGCCTGGAGGGTCTGGGCCTTGAGAAGGACGCGCTCTGCACGGTGCGCGAGGTGCTCGAAAAGGTCGTGACCGACTACGCCATCCTGCCCGCGAAGCCCAACATGGAGGAGTTCAAGCGGGCGATGCTCATTCTGGAAAACCACTCGATCATTCAGCGCATCGAGGGAAAATACAACCAGCCGGACTGCCGGTTCGCCATTCTGCCGACCATTCTGACCGCGGTTTCGGCGGAGCGGCTGCACGAGGTCGCGGCGGTTCTGCGAAAGGAGGAGGAAAACGGTGAAGAAGCTGAAGAAGATACTGCTG
>ERZ840407.1164-NODE-1164-length-12877-cov-7.882702_pt1 | contig 12877 bp, 8 predicted proteins | sample MGYA00519877_ERZ840407 | MGnify/ENA primary metagenome ERZ840407 (study PRJEB31850, sample SAMEA3708875) | human gut metagenome | biome: human gut; feature: human-associated habitat; material: faeces | place: China | collected 2014 ...
GCACGCCGTAGACCTTGACGTCCGGTTTGAGGCTCTTGATGGCAAAAGCCACGCCCGAGATCAGGCCGCCGCCGCCCACCGGGACGATCACCGCATCCACATCCGGCAGCTGCTCCAGAATTTCCAGGCCGATGGTCCCCTGTCCTGCGATCACCTGCTCGTCATCGTAGGGGTGGATAAAGGTCATCCCCGTCTCCGCCTGCAGCTCCACAGCCTTGTCGTGGGCGTCGTCATAGGTGCCTGGCACGAGGCAGACCTCAGCGCCCAGATTCTTGGTGTTTTCCACTTTCATGATGGGGGCACCATCCGGCATACAGACAATGCTCTTGATGCCGCGGCGGGTGGCTGCCAGCGCCACGCCCTGGGCGTGGTTGCCCGCCGAGCAGGCAATCACGCCTTTTTCGCTCTCTTCCTTGGAGAGCTGGCTGATTTTATAGTAGGCACCGCGCACCTTAAAGCTGCCTGTAGCCTGCAGGTTTTCAGTCTTGAGGTAGAGCTGGCAGTCTTTCGACAGCTTGGGTGCCTCGATGAGGTCGGTCTTGCGTGCAACGTCCTTAAGAACAAAGGCGGCGTGGTAGATCTTATCCAGAGTCAGCATGACAACTACTTCCTATCCTGTTTTTGTAAAATTTCGTGTGACAGGAAATAGTATAGAATACCAAAATTGTTTTGTCAAATGAAGATATTTCACAGTTTGACGCGGCAACAGGAAAAGAGTCAATACCGCCGGGGGGCCCCGATGATGCTGACTCTTTTCTGCTTTCCCTTTTTAAATTTCTGCAAGAATGGCGTCGCCCATGGCGGTGCAGCCCAGGCAGGTGCAGCCATCGCTCATGTTGTCGGCGGTGCGCAGGCCCTTGTCCAGCACCTTGCCCACAGCGTTCTCAATGGCCTCGGCCTCTTCGGCCATGCCAAAGGAGTAGCGCAGCATCATAGCGGCAGACAGGATGCAGGCGGTTGGGTTGACGATGTCCTTTCCTGCGATGTCCGGGGCAGAACCGTGAATGGGCTCATACAGGCCGCGGGTACCCTCGCCCAGAGAGGAGGAGGGGATCATTCCGATGGAGCCGGTGATCATGGAAGCCTCATCCGAAAGGATGTCGCCGAACATGTTCTCGGTGACGATGACGTCGAACTGAGCCGGGTTCTTAACGATCTGCATGGCGCAGTTGTCCACGAACATCTCGCTGTACTCCACTTCCGGGTACTCAGCCTGCAGGCGGTGCATGACAGAGCGCCAGAGGCGGCTGGTGTCCAGCACATTGGCCTTATCCACGCAGCAGAGCTTCTTATTGCGCTTGCGGGCCGTCTCAAAGCCGATGCGACCGATCCGCTCGATCTCGTGCTCGGAGTAGGGCATCGAATCGACGGCCTGCTTCTCGCCATTTGCCAGCGTCTCGGTCTTGTGCTCGCCGAAGTACACGCCGCCGATCAGCTCCCGGACAATGAGGAAGTCGATGCCCTGGGCCACGATCTCCGGCTTGAGGGGGCTGGCGGGAGCCAGCTGGGGCCAGATCTTGGCGGGGCGGAGGTTGGAGTAGAGGCCCATGCCGGCACGGAGGCGGAGCAGGCCTTTTTCCGGGCGCTGATCGCCGGGCATTCCCTCCCACTTGGGGCCGCCCACCGCACCCAGCAGGACGCTGTCGGCGGCCAGGCACTTGTCCAGCTCGTGCCGAGGCAGCGGGTCGCCGTACTTGTCAATGGCCTCGCCGCCCATGGCAGCGTCGGTATAGTGGAACGTATGGCCATACTTTTCGGCCACCTGATCGAGAACGCGGAGGGTCTGCTTCACGATCTCCGGGCTGGAGCAGTCGCCCCAGATGACGGCAATATTTTTCTCCATTCGTTATCTCCTTTATCAGTTCTACTTCGTACAACCTCGAAGCACCTTTACTTCTTCGTCAGCGACTTCATCAGGCCGCCATCGGCGATGATCTTCTGGATGAACGGCGGGAACGGCTCGGCCTGGAAGACCTTGCCGGTGGTCACATCGGTGATGACACCGGTGTCAAAATCCACGGTCACATTGTCCCCTGCATGGATGGCGTCCACGGCCTCCGGGCACTCCATGATGGGCAGGCCGATGTTGATGCTGTTGCGGTAGAAGATGCGGGCAAAGCTCTTGGCAATGACCACCGAGATGCCCGCGGCCTTGATGGCCACGGGGGCGTGCTCACGGGAGGAGCCGCAGCCGAAGTTCCAGCCGCCCACCATGACATCGCCGTCCCTGACGTTCCGGACAAAGTCCTTGTCGATATCCTCCATGCAGTGGCTGGCCAGCTCCTTGGGGTCCTGGGTGTTCAGGTGGCGGGCCGGAATGATGACATCGGTATCCACGTTATCCGGGTATTTGAAAACAGAACCTTTTGCGTTCATCGTTGTTTCTCCTTTTCGATCAGACCGTGCGGGGGTCGGTGATATAGCCGGTCAGGGCGCTGGCAGCGGCAGTGGCCGGGCTTGCCAGATAGACTTCGCTCTTGACATGGCCCATGCGGCCCACAAAGTTGCGGTTGGTGGTGGAGACACAGCGCTCCCCCTCGGCCAGGATGCCCATGTAGCCGCCCAGGCAGGGGCCGCAGGTGGGGGTGGACACGATGCAGCCTGCATCAATGAACGCCGTGGTCCAGCCGCGGAGGATGCACTCTTTATAAACATCCATGGTGGCGGGGATGATGATGCCGCGCACACCTTTGGCAATGTGCCTGCCCTTGAGGATGTTGTAAGCGGCCTCCATATCCTCCAGACGGCCATTGGTGCAGCTGCCGATGACCACCTGATCGATCCGGATGTCCTTTCCCTCACTGGCGGGGTGGGTGTTCTCCGGCAGATGGGGGTAGCTGACCGTGGGCTCCAGCTTGTCCAGGTCGATCTCGATGGTCTTTTCGTATTCGGCATCCGGGTCGGCCTCGTAGTAGACCGGGGTGCGCTGGCTGCGGCCGTTCAGATACGCTCTGGTGACCTCGTCCACAGGGAAGATGCCGTTCTTGGCACCGGCCTCAATGGCCATGTTGCAGACGCAGAGGCGATCCTCCATGGTCAGGGAAGCCACACCCGGGCCGGTAAATTCCATGGACTTGTACAGTGCGCCGTCCACACCGATCATGCCGATGATGTGCAGGATCAGGTCCTTGCCGGATACGCAGGGGCTGAACTTTCCCTTGAGCACAAACTTGATGGCAGAGGGTACCTTGAACCATGCCATACCGGTGGCCATACCGGCGGCCATATCGGTGGAGCCCACACCGGTGGAGAATGCGCCCAGTGCACCGTAGGTGCAGGTGTGGCTGTCGGCACCGATGATGCAGTCACCGGCGGTCACGATGCCTTTTTCGGGCAGGAGGGCGTGCTCAACACCCATCTGGCCCACATCGTAGAAGTTGAGGATATCATATTTGTTGGCAAACTCGCGGCACTGCTTGGACTGGGTTGCGCTCTTGATATCCTTATTGGGGACGAAGTGATCCAGCACGATGGCGATGTGCGCCTTGTCGAACACGCCGTCAAAGCCTGCCTTCTCAAACTCGTTGATGGCGACCGGGGTGGTGATATCGTTGCCCAGCACGATATCGAGCCTGGCATTGATGAGCTGGCCTGCCTTGACTTCCGGCAAACCCGCATGTGCGGCCAGAATCTTCTGCGTCAGAGTCATTCCCATAATACTCTCTCCTTTTATTTTCCATGGTCACGCTGTCCTTCGTACAACCTCTCAGTCTCGCATTCGCTCGACAGCTCCCCTAGTAGGGGAGCCCTTGGCATTGCGTAAAGCCTTGCCTCTTTGCCAAGGCCTCTCCTACTAGGAGAGGTGGCAATGCGTTAGCATTGACGGAGAGGTTGAACAGAGTATCCGTTCATCATTTACTGTTAATTGCCGAAACCAGCGCCTTGATGCCGGCAACGATGATGTCCGTGTCGGTGCCGGCACCCCAGGTCACGCTGCCATCGCCCCAGGCAAGGCCCACATAGGAAGCCGCGCGGGAGGTACTGCCCTCGTCCAGGCTGTGCTCCGAGTAGCTTTCCAGATGGAAGTCCATCCCGGTGGCGCTCTGGATGGCGTTGGCCACAGCATCCAGACGACCATTGCCCACCGAAGTGACCACCTTGCGCTGACCGTTCAGATCCAGGGTGACCGTGGCGGTAATGCCGTTGACCTGTGCAAAGTGGGCCTCCACCACACGAAGGGGCTTTTCACGGTTGAGGAAACTCTCCTCGAAGATGCGGAGCACCTCGCCTGCACTCAGCTCCTTGTGGCTGTGGTCGGACACGCTCTTGACCTTGTAGCCCAGCACCTCGCGCATCTTGGGGGGCAGGTTGTAGCCGTAGTTCTGTTCCAGCACAAAGCCGATGCCGCCCTTGCCGCTCTGGCTGTTGATGCGGATGACATCGGCATCATAGGTGCGGCCGATATCGTGGGGGTCGATGGGGATGTAGGGGCAGGTCCAGCGGTGCTCGCCCCGCTCCTTGCGGTAGGCCATGCCCTTTGCAATGGCATCCTGATGGCTGCCCGAGAAGGCTGCAAACACCAGCTGACCGGCATAGGGGGTGCGCTCGTAGATGTGCATCCGGGTCACGCGCTCGTAGGCAGCGCAGATGGCGGGCATATCGGAAAAGTCCAGTCTGGGGTCTACGCCGTGGCTGTACAGATTCATAGCCAGAGTCACGGCATCCACGTTGCCGGTACGCTCACCGTTGCCGAACAGGCAGCACTCCACCCGCTGAGCACCGGCCAGAACGGCCATTTCGGCACAGGCAACACCGGTGCCGCGGTCGTTGTGGGGATGGGTGGAAATGATCACACTGTCGCGGTACTTGAGGTGCTTGTCGCAGTACTCGATCTGGTTGGCGTAGACATGTGGCATACTCATTTCGACTGTAACAGGCAGGTTGATGATCATGGGGCGGTCAGGGGTGGGCTGCATGATGTCCAGCACCGCGTTGCAGACCTCCACAGCATAGTCCACCTCAGTGCCGGTAAAGCTCTCGGGGCTGTACTCAAACAGGAAGTTGCCCTCGTACTCCTGGCTCAGCTGTTTGACCAGCTTTGCGCCGTCGGTGGCGATCTTCTTGATCTCTTCCCTGCTCTTGTGGAACACCTGCTCGCGCTGGGCCACAGAGGTGGAGTTGTAGAAGTGGATGACTGCGCGGGGGGCACCCTTGACAGCCTCAAAGGTCTTGCGGATGATGTGGTCGCGGCACTGGGTCAGCACCTGCACGGTCACATCCTCCGGGATCATGTTTTTCTCGATCAGGGTACGCAAGAACTCGTACTCGGTATCGCTGGCGGCGGGGAAACCCACCTCGATCTCCTTGAAGCCGATCTTCACCAGCATCTGGAAGAATTCCAGCTTTTCCTCCAGGCTCATGGGCACGATCAGAGCCTGATTGCCGTCGCGCAGATCCACACTGCACCAGGCCGGGGCCTTTTCAATGTGATCCTTCTTCACCCAGCTGTCATAACCGGCAGGGACAGGGTAATATCCCGGTGCGTACTTGGTTGCGTCCATCATTCTCGTTTCCTCCAGATCCTACACTTACTTAAAATTAAAGTAAAAGGCCCTCGTCTCCAAGGCGATAAGCCTTGAGAGACGAGGGCCTGTCATTTTTTCTAACAGAGCACCCGTGGTACCACTCTCTTTGCTGGAAAACCAGCCACTCACACGATCAGCTTTTGGCGGCGAATCGCTGCCCCGGTAACGGTGGGCATCCGTCAGAGCCTACTCTCCGTTCAGCTCTGCCGCTCAGGGGCCAGTAACCGAACCCCTCCGCACTGCCTTGCACCACCCGGCAGCTCTCTGAAGCAGAAGAAGATCGTTTTTTCCCCGTCAACGCATTTGGTCTTTGTGTTTCAAAGTGAGCTTATTGTACCAAACACCGGATTTGCTGTCAAGAAGTTTTGCTCACATAAAAAATGAAATAAATTCACATCATGAGCGGTACAATTTTCCAAATTTTGCGCCAAGCGTATGGTCAGGGGCGGCGGGTGGTACCCTAAGCAAGTGTCCGCTGGGGTGGGACCCTGTTGCCGCAGGCAATAGGGCGGGCGATGGAATGGCCCGTTTCACTTGCGTGGGTACTACCCGCTGGCCCTGATGCTAGGTTTGTTAAGAATCTGGGAAGTTTTTGGAAACAAGCCCTCAAAAGGCTGGTTTCTTAAAATCAGTCGTGCTATGCTTTGGGGTAGAGACAAAGCCTACTAAGGAGGAAATCCTATGAAAGAAGTCAAGACACCGCGCAAGCCGTTGGCGATTTACTATGCCATCGTGCTGCTGATGCTGCTGCTCCTCAACTTTGTGCTGCTGCCGTGGATGGAGGAGCGCCAGATCAAAGAGGTGGACTACGGCACCTTTATGACCATGACCGAGGAAAAGAACATCGGCCGGGTGGACATTGAATCCAACCAGATCATCTTTACCGATAAGGACGAGACGCAGGTCTACAAGACCGGCCTGATGAACGACACCGGCCTGACCGAGCGGCTGTACGATGCCGGAGCCACCTTCTCCAGCGAGATCGTGGAACAGTCCTCGCCGGTACTGAGCTTTTTGATCTGGTTCGTCCTGCCCATCATCCTGTTCTCGGCCATCGGCAACCAGATGAACAAAAAGCTGATGGAAAAGGCCGGCGGCGGCCCGGGCTCCATGATGTTTGGCGGCATGGGCAAATCCAACGCCAAGGTCTATGTGCAGTCCACGGCAGGCATCCGCTTTGCGGATGTAGCCGGTGAAGACGAGGCCAAGGAAAACTTACAGGAAGTTGTCAACTATCTGCACGACCCCAGCAAGTATGAGAGCATTGGTGCCAAGATGCCCAAGGGCATCCTGCTGGTGGGCCCTCCGGGCACCGGCAAGACCATGCTGGCCAAGGCTGTGGCCGGTGAGTCCAACGTGCCCTTCTTCTCCATTTCCGGCTCCGAGTTCGTGGAGATGTTCGTGGGCATGGGTGCCTCCAAGGTGCGCGACCTGTTCAAGCAGGCCAAGGAGAAAGCGCCCTGCATCGTGTTTATTGATGAGATCGATGCCATTGGCCAAAAGCGCAGCGGCGGCCAGTACGGCGGCAACGATGAGCGCGAGCAGACCCTGAACCAGCTGCTGACCGAAATGGACGGCTTTGAGGGCAACACCGGTGTCATCATTCTGGCCGCCACCAACCGCCCCGAATCCCTTGACCCTGCCCTGACCCGCCCCGGCCGCTTTGACCGCAGGGTGCCCGTGGAGCTGCCCGACCTCAAGGGCCGCGAGGAGATCCTGAAGGTCCACGCCAAAAAAGTCGCGCTGGCCCCGGGCATCGACTTTACCACCGTGGCCCGGATGGCCTCCGGCGCATCCGGTGCCGAGCTGGCCAACATTGTCAACGAGGCCGCGCTGCGGGCCGTCCGCGCGGGCCGCAAGAGCGTGACCCAATCCGACCTGGAGGAGAGCATCGAGGTGGTCATTGCAGGCTACCAGAAAAAGAACTCCATCCTGACCGATCACGAAAAGTGCATCGTAGCCTACCATGAGATCGGCCACGCTCTGGTCGCCGCCAAGCAGACCCACTCCGCCCCCGTGCAGAAGATCACCATCATCCCCCGCACCTCGGGTGCTCTGGGTTACACCATGCAGGTGGACGAGGGCAACCACTACCTGATGAACAAGGAGGAGCTGGAAAACAAGATCGCCACCCTCACCGGCGGGCGTGCCGCCGAAGAAGTGGTGTTCCACTCCATCACCACCGGTGCTTCCAATGATATCGAACAGGCCACCAAGCTGGCCCGCGCCATGCTGACCCGCTACGGCATGAGCGATGAATTTGACATGGTGGCACTGGAGACCGTCAACAACCAGTATCTGGGCGGCGACACTTCCCTTGCCTGCTCTGCCCAGACCCAGTGCGAGATCGACCAGAAGGTGGTGGAGCTGGTCAAGGCCCAGCACGCCAAGGCTGTGCAGATCCTGACCGACAACCGCGCAAAGCTGGATGAGCTGGCCCAGTATCTGTACCAGAAGGAGACCATCACCGGCGACGAATTCATGGAGATCCTGAATCGGGAAGAATAATTTTTAGCCCCCTGCAATAAACAAGCCGCCCGTTCCGTATTCATTACAGAACGGGCGGTTTTTCGTCCATAGTACAGGAGGTATATTTCTTATGAAGATTCTGAATACCATGCTGGGCCGTCAGGCCATTGCCGCAGCCCTGGTGCTGTCCCTTGCCATCCCCATGAGTGTCGGCGCATTTGCCGAAGAGCCTGCCGCTGCCGCTGCCGCCGATGACACCGTTGTCGCAGGCTATCTGCCCCCGCAGGACGAAAGCGTGATGCTTCAGGGTGAGATCGCGCTGCACAGCGGCGACGTTGCTGTGGGCGAGACCGACCCCGCCTACGGCGGCTACGGCGCACCGGAGGGTGACCCCATCCAGGGCGACATCATGCTGATCTCCGCTGACGAGGCAAGGACCACCGAAGCCCGGTACACCGTCAAGGGCCTGCTGGGCCGTCAGGTCCTTTACACCGCCCGGCAGGAGGGCCGGGTCCTGACGCTGGACGTGCCGGACTGTGCCGCCACCTTCCGCACCACCATTCAGGACATGAAGACCCTGATGGATCAGGGCGTATCCACGCTGGTGCTCACCACCGAGAAGGGCTCCACCACCCTGAACCTTTCCCTGCTGTGCGAGGGCCAGAGCGACACCCAGCGGGTGGTGCTGCGGCAGCTGGGCAACAGCGCTTTCCTGACGGTCGGCCTGCGCTGCCGCCGCGACCTCATCGTGGGCCGCTGAGTGGGGTATGTTCCCCTTTCCTGAAGCTTAACAGAGAAACAGCAGAAGCGCCCCACCGGGTCATACCGGCGGGGCGCTCCTGCTGTGTTTGGGATATATCAGAGAATGTCAAATTTTACTGCGCATTCTGCTTGAGGTCCTGTGCCTTCTTCCAAGCACGCAGCACGCTGATCTTGGTGACCATGTTGTCCGGATAGAACTTCACCTGTTCAGGGGGCAGCTCTGTATCCTGATCGTTCAGGTCAGGCAGGAGGTCGTGCTCCATGGCCCAGCGGGCAGCATGCTGCAGATCCATATCCTGTTCTTCCTGGCCAACATCGGGGTAGAGGATCTCAGATTCCGGCATAGGCTTGCCTGCATCCTCCCACAGCATCATTGCAAGAGCACTGCGGTTGCTGGGGAAGTAAGGCAGACCCCACATCTTGCCCACAAGATCGGTGCCCAGCGTGTAGCCGACCAGTGCGCCGCCAGCCACAACAGCCGTACCGACAATGATGGGGCCAACAACATCAGAACCATCCTCAATGTCAGCGCTGCGGTACTGTGCGGCCACATCCACATCACCATTCATAGTAAAGGTAATGGACTCTGCCTTGTAATCCTGATCCAGCGGCAGTTCACCGGTAGACCAGAGATCAAACACCATACCCTCGGGAACCTTCGTCTGGTCCAGCGTCACGGTGACTTCTGCACCATCCGGCACAAGGCAGGTCTGCTTGCCGCTGGCCTCGTCGGTGCTGGTTTCCAGTGTATCGGTCACATCAATGTCGCCGTTCTTCACAGCAAAGGTGCCGCCGGTCACGGTCAGGGTATGATTGACGACAGGCTCATCCTTCTTCCACTGTGCCGTAAACACTTCATCACCCGTCAGGACGAGCTTACTCCCGGCTTTATAGAGCTTACCGTTAAGGCTCAGCCATCCAGCAAACTGGTAGCCTTCTCGTGTGGGAGCCGCTGCAAGCGTCACGCTCTCATTTTCATGGGAAAAAGCATCGTTGTAATTGGCATTTTCGTCGCCAACGCCTTCATTCAGGTTGTACTGGAGGCGGTATACACTGGCAATTTCCTTCTGTGTTTCCGACCAGCCGCAGTAATCGCAGGTCTTCGTTACATCCCGCCACTCATTTCGTGCATCGATTGTTTCCCACTCCGAATAGCTGGTGGTAAAAGCATTGTCATGCTCGCCATCGGTATAGGAGTGTGTCTGCATCTTGCCATCTTTCCAGACCGGCTCCACACTATTGTTCCAGTACACCTCTGTCCGACCACTATTGTTGTCCTTTTTACCGCCAAAACCGAACACCTGCGAGCAGGTCGTTGTATCCCGGACAGCCGTGACATGGGGATCATTGATGTTGATGATGTACTTATAGCTGCCCATGTTGCTGTCATTGATGTTCAGCGCTTGTTTATAGAGGAAGAAAGTGGAGGAATTCACGGTGCAGTTGTTAAAGTTAACCGTGATGTCATGTTTTCCTGCACTGAAATCCGTGTAAACATTGATTACCTTTCCACTTGCATTAAAGGTGCAGGTATCAAATGTCATGATCGGGGAGCTATACGTCCAGAGTGCATATCGTCCATCTGGAGCATTGAAGGTCGTATTAGTGAACACTGCACTTTTATAACCCCAGTAGAAGGTCTCGCCGTTGATGACGCAGTTTTCTACCACTGTATTGTCAATACGGATGAAGCCCAGATAATCTTTATCACCGGAGCGAAGCGTCATATTTTTGAAGGTGACTGTTCCGGCACCATCAAAGCTGTAATCGCCGTTATACTCTGTGCCATAATACTCCGGGTTCGGCACCTCAGCACCGATATTCCAGGCCGTTTTGTCAGGCCCCTGACCCACAAAGGTCAGGTTTTTTCCCTTGGTCATACCCTCGCTGGAGATCTTGTACAGTGTATAATTGCCCTCGCCAAGGATGATGGTATCACCGCTCGATGCCGCTCTCACAGCATCCTCCAATTTCGCATAGCTCCCCTCCTTACCGTCGATCTTTACCGCATGCGCGTCGGGTGCGTCCTCCGCAAAAGCCAGCATGGGAAGCATCTGAAGCATCATTGCCACTGCCAGCAGGGCCGCCAAAAACCGGTTCTGACTTTTCTGTTTCAACTTTCTTCATTCCTTTCATCGCTATTTGCATTTTTGCAATGGATTCCCCGCAAGGAACCCTCCAGATTCCTACCGCACTGTCACCTCCCCTGTAGGTTCCATTTTCCGCATTGCAGGTCTCAGCCAGGTTGCTGAGTGCTTTGTTCTCAAAGGAATTTCTTGTCATTACATTATACCCCCCCCCCCCTAAATTAAAATCAAGTACTTTGAAAACTTTTGTCAATATTCACAAATCAGGTATCCTCTTTCGGTCATTTCCACGAAACTGCCTTTGACAAAGAAAAAAGCGGCCTGTCAATCACTGACAAGCCGCAAAATATTGCCATATTCCAGATGAAAAGCTGTTGACAGCATGGGGCCCAGCTTTTTTGCCGCAAACAGCAGAAGCCCCCCGCCGGTTCTCCCGGCAGGGGGCTTCTGCTGTGGCAGTTTATGGGTAAACGAAGAGTGGATATCAATTGAGAATGGGATTCAGGATCTCGACCAGTGCATGATACTGGGTGGCGTAAGCTTCTGCGCCGTCCTTGGGGCGGCCCGGCTCGGCCATCTCGGACTTCATCTTCTCGACGATCGGGTTATTCTCAAACTGGAGCTTCTGGCTCTCACCGCCTTTTGCTCCTGGTGCAAAGAAATCAAACATTGCCAGGTGGGGCTCCAGCGTCAGGAAGCCGTGGTAGCCCTCCTCGCAGAAAGCCCGGCGAAGCAGCTCAGGGATCTTGCCAAGGCCGGTGCCTGCGGGCACATTCAGCAGGCAGCCGGGCAGAGCATCCTTGATGTGGATATAAGCGATCTGGTCATGGAGCAATTCCCAGCACTCCGCGGTGTCCTGCTCACACTGAACAAAGTTGGCAAAATCGAACGCCGCCTTGAAGTGGGGGCAGGCCAGCCGGTCGAACAGCAATTTGCAGCGGGCACCGGTGTCTCCGTAGATGCCCTTCTCATTTTCATGGAGCAGGACAACGTCATGCTTTTCCGCGATCCGGATAAACTGACGCAGCTTATCCAGCACCACATCGGTATAGCTGTCTGCATCGGCATCCTTGGGGATGAGGAAGCTGAACATCCGGATGAAGGAGCAGTCCAGCAGCCTGGCCGTTTCGCAGAGTGTTTCCAGCTGCTCCAGCTGCTTGGCAAAGCCCTCTTCATCGTCCACTTCCACCTTGCCGATGGCCGTACCCAGGCTGGAAACGCCCACGCCTGCGGCCCGCAGCTTTGGCAGAAGAACGGTGCGCACTTCCTCGGGGGTGTAATCGGCAATGCCCTTGTGCTCGGCGCTGCGGATGCAGATATACTTCATCCCCAGATCCGTCACAGTTTTGAGCTGCTGGTCAAAGTCCCGGCTGATCTCATCCGCAAAGCCGGAAATTTTTTCGTAAACGCTCATAAGACACACCTCATTCAACGATCTTTGTTTTCCGAACTTAACAGCACTGTTTCTGGCTTGTAGTATACCACTCTTCCGGGAGCTGTGTTATAATAAATCGAAGGAAAATATCAAAATTCAAAGAACGTTCACAAATTCAACGTAACCACCAAACAAGGAGGCAAGTTCTTGTGCAATTCAACGAAAAAGAAAAAGTTCTCCAACTTTTTTCGGAGAGTGGGCGAGAAAACGCGGAGGGCAGGAGGGTCTGACACCCCGCCAGTACCGCCTGCAGCAGCGGCAGCTGGGGAAATAACAGCAGAAGCCCCCCGCCGGTTCTCCCGGTGGGGGGCTTCTCCGTATGCGAATGGGGAGTTACTTCTTTGCCAGGTACTTACGGATATCGATGGCCACAGCCACGATGATGACAAGGCCCTGGACGATATAGGTGTAAGAGGAGTTGACGTTCATAAACTGCAGAGCGACCTTCATCAGCTCAAAGACCAGAACGCCGACCAGAATGCCGGGCACGGTGCCGACACCGCCGGTGGTAGAAACGCCGCCGATGGTAGAAGCTGCAATGGCATCCAGCTCATAGCCCATTGCAGTGTTGACGGATGCGCCGCCGGACTTTGCAGCCA
>ERZ840407.1165-NODE-1165-length-12874-cov-3.396443_pt1 | contig 12874 bp, 11 predicted proteins | sample MGYA00519877_ERZ840407 | MGnify/ENA primary metagenome ERZ840407 (study PRJEB31850, sample SAMEA3708875) | human gut metagenome | biome: human gut; feature: human-associated habitat; material: faeces | place: China | collected 2014 ...
ATATCCCAACAATTCATAGCCTAATTCAATGATAATCTTCCTATCTGTAATGAAACTTTTGACTTCTGGTGATTTGCGGCTTTCTGTATAAATGGATGCGCTCCTCTGTATAGGCAGCGGAGCGCATTTCCCCCCATCAAAATTTATATCACAAAACAAAATCGCCACGGACGAATTTCCCCCTCGTCTGCGGCGATTTTACTGTTTCTATATAAAATGTGTCCGTCTTGCGTTGGCAAATGGAACTTGCTGTAGACCAATCAGCTCCGTCTACAGCAAATTTTTGCTCATTTTTTTGTTTTGTACGTGCAATTTTTCGCAGTTTTTTGCGTTTTACGGCATCCATTTCTTATTAAATATTCAATTTCATGCGGATTATCTGTGTTTTCTCCCGTTTTAATGCGTAAAATATTTCGTTTTCTTTCTGAGCCGACTCTTTCGCCCTCCCTCTTTTTGTTTGCTATTATAGAACCATCGAAACGAAAATCCGTTTCGAAATTAAACTTTAACCTTTCACAAGGAGGAAACCCCAATGAAAAACAGTGAAATCCGCAAACTTTCCGCCGTAACTTCCGCGCAGGTCGTACCGCTTGGCACGCGCTGACGTGAGGATAAGGAATGGCCCCAGCGGCTCCGCAAACGCGCCAAAGCGAGTGACGAGCTTTTCATCTCTAAGGATGGCGTCGTTGTGTCGAGCGACCTTCGCGTCGGCTTCCTCGCTGAGCGCATCGAGACCGTCTGCATCGCCGTGTCCGACCGGTATGCACGGTGGATCATCTTATCCATTTATTTCGACGACATCGAGCACCGTTATGCCGTCCGCGCTACCGAGTGGGAGAAACACCCGGACTTGCCCAGCCTCGACCTCAGCCGCCATGAGACCGACCTCGTGTATCATATGTGCGATATTCTCTCCCGCAAACGTGCCTTTCAGGAGAATATTTACAACATTGACCGCCAGATTTCTCTCGATTTGGTGTCAAATGTACATCGCGCTAAGGAACTCGGCAAGTTCGACGAAACTCGCTTCATCGGCCTTCTGACAACTGACCCGCTCGCCCTTCCGGTTCTTGAAGCTACGCTGTTTGCCGCCGTTTGGAGCGAGGCTGCACTTGAAAACGCACCGCAGTTCATTCTGAACTTCATACTCCCCAGTACGCAGGCTGCCACGGTGCGCGAGTACGTTGCGGAACATTTTCACGCGGTTGACCTTCTGCGCTCCCCTGCCGCGCCGTTCAGTCATCCCATGACGCTCCGTCTCAAAAAGAGCCAGGAACCGGTCTACGCACCTGCCGCAAGCGGCCGTCTTGTGTTGCTCAACCCGGTTGGCGACGCGATCAGCAAACTCACTGGTGTTCTCGAACAGTGCTCACACGAACAGCTGCTTTCCGGCGAAGCCGAGGACCGCCCGTTCGCCGCGTTCCCCATCACAATCACCACCCATGCTTTACCCGCCGCTTACGCGTACAACGTGCCTGTGTCTGCGGACACGCACTCTCTCCGGGAAGAAGATGCCGACTGTCTGCGACTGGCTGCCGCGAAGTTGCTGCGGTATGTACCGGACGCCACGCGCACGCTGAGCGATGCCATTGATGATCTCGCTTGTCATCCCCGGGCTTACAGAATGAGTTTGCCCGAACGCTGGATTATTCTCGTCAGGCGGTTCGTTCGCTGCTTTCTTTTGACCTCCGAGTCCGCACGCAATACGTTCGACCGCATCAGCGGAGAAGCTGAGCGCTTACACAAGGAGGCGGAGCTGCGGCGTGCGCAAATGATTGATTGCGGTGTAGCGTTTCTCCTTAATCCGGAGCGCTACAAAGACGCCATCTCTCCGCGCCCTGAATATCTTGAGGAGCTTTCCGAGACTGTTGTGTTTCCCTACACGTGCAAGGGAGAGAAGTTGCTCGCATACAATCCAGACCGTTTTCCCAGCCTTCTCCGGCGTGCCGGTGTCGATCCCGAGCTTGTTCCTGATGTAACACAGGCACTCAAGGACCGTGCAATTTTCACGTCCGAGAATGTAAAAATCAACGTTGGCAGCGCATCGACAGGTTCTTCCGCTGACCGTATCAAACGGCGGTTTCGTTGATACAATATACCTTTATACAAGGGCAGCACCGCACAATTAAAGCGGCGGCGCTTTGCGGAAATTTTGTGCCCTGACTTTGTTGCGATTTCACGGTGATACGTCAAGTATTACAGCAAAACCGCGCCTAGTCAGTACGCAAAATTTACTCGCAAATCGCTCTTGTCCAATTATGCGGTATTGCCCAAGGTTAAACTGCCCCCGAAAAGGCAACCCTAAAACAAAAGGAGGAGATTTTCATGACAAGAGAATTTGAGTGTGCGCAGATATACCAGATTTTGGCGCTCAACGACGCGATGCTGCAAAGCGGCAGCATTTCCCGCGACGCGCACGACTTTGTGCGCCGGGTGCAGACCGAAAAGTTGACAAAACTGCACGGACGCGGTACACTGAACGCACGCGGCGCGGATTTCAGCTGAGGCGGCCGCCATGGATGTCCGCAGACTGGACGAAATGCAGGCACAGGGCCGCAGCATCTTTGACGCCGCGCTTTCCGTGGCCTACTACGCCCGCGTTTCGACCGACAAGGAGGAGCAGATCAACAGCCTCGGCAATCAGGTCCGCTACTTTGAGGACTATATCCGCGCCAATCCGCACTGGACCTTTGCCGGCGGCTACGTGGACGAGGGCATCAGCGGCACCTCGGTCGAGGGACGCGAGCAGTTTCTCCGCATGATCGAGGACGCCAAAGCCGGGCGGTTCGACCTCATTGTGACCAAGGAGATCAGCCGCTTCGCCCGCAACACCCTCGACAGCATCGGCTACACGCGCGAGCTGCTGCGGCACGGCGTCGGCGTGTTCTTTCAGAACGACAACATCAACACCTTCGACCGGGACGCCGAACTGCGCCTCACCATCATGTCCTCCATCGCGCAGGACGAGGTGCGCAAGCTGTCCGAACGGACCCGTTTCGGCTTCAAGCGGGCGCAGGAGAACGGCGTCCTGCTCGGGCAGAACAACCTGTTCGGCTACAACAAAACAGACGGACGGCTGGAAATCGTCGAGAGCGAGGCCGCCGTTGTCCGCGAGGTGTTCGAGCGCTACACCGCCGGTTCGCTCGGTCTGCGCGCCATCGCAAACAACCTCGAACGCCGCGGCGTGCGCGGACGGCAAGGGCGCCCCCTCACCTACTCCACACTCTACGGCATGATACGCAACCCGAAATACAAGGGCTGCTACGCCGGGCGGCGCTACGCGACACGCGACTACCGCGACAAGCGCAGCTACCGTCTGGACGAGGACAAGTGGATCGTCCACGAGGACGACCGCGTGCCCGCCATTGTTTCCAAGGAGATGTGGGACGAGGCGAACCGCCTGCTCGCCGCGCGCGGGCAGACCATGAAGCAGCACGCGCAGGCCTCCCAGAACCGCTACGCTTACAGCGGCAAGCTGATCTGCGCGAAGCACGGCACGACCTTCCACCGCCACATCTACAAGAGCAAATCGCGCGGCGAAATCGAGTGCTGGAACTGCAAGCGCTACCGCGAAAAGGGCCGCGAGGGCGGCTGCAACTCCCCCACGATTTACAGCCGCGAACTCGACCGCATTCTCGAACGGGTCTTTGCGCAGGTGTCGGACGAGCAGTCCGCCGCCATGCAGGAGTACCTCGACAACCTCCGCGCCTACGCTTCTCAGCAGGACACCGCTCCTGCCCTCGCCGCCGTGGAGCGCGAGATGGAAACGCTGGCGCAGCGCAAAGAAAAGCTGCTCGACCTGGCGCTCTCCGGAGCGCTCTCGAACGAGGAATTCAAGCAGCGGAACGAAGCCTGCAACGCCCGTCTTGCCGAGCTGGAGACGCAGCAGAAGTCGCTCCGCTCCGCCGACAAAACGCTCGAAGAGCGCATCCGCCGTGTGGAAGAGCTCCGCCACACCATCGAGCAGCAGTGGAAAAGCAACTGCGGCTTCTCGCGCGAGATGTCCAAGGCGCTCGTGGACCGCATCGTTGTGGACGCGGACGAGAGCCGCACGAAAATCTCGCTCGACATCTATCTGACGCTCGGCCGCGAATACCGCGCGGAATACGCCCGTCAGGGACGAAAAAGCTCTGTCCTTTCGCTTGACGAGATACACATCTCACAGGCGCAGGTATCCCGTCTGGAAAAGGGCGCGCTCGCGCACATCCGCGAGGGTCTGGCGTAACAAAAACTCCCCTGCACGCACGAAAATGGCGCACAGGGGAGTCTTTTTTTGCAATTTTGGAAGAATTACTCCATCAGGCCGACGCAGTCGTAATACGGCTTCTCGGCAATCAACTTTTTGTTATCCTTAAACAGAGTATGACCCAGAGTAATCACGAGGTAATCCGCCTTCTTGAGAATTTCCTCGAAGGAAACGTTCGGGATGCCCTGAACCTCGGTGTCCTTTGCGAACGGCTCGCAGGCGATGACGTTCACGCCCTTCTCCTGAAGCACGTGGCACAGCTCGATGGACGGGGACTCACGCAGGTCGTCAACGTCCGGCTTGTAGGACAGGCCGAGCACGCCGACCGTATCCGTGACCTTCTTCATCTCGGAAACGACCTTGCCGGCAACAAAGACCGGCTTGTTCTCGTTGCGCTCGCGGGCAGCGAGAATGACCTTCGCCTCCGCCGGGAACTGCTCATAGATGAACCACGGGTCAACCGCAATGCAGTGGCCGCCGACGCCGACGCCCGGAGTCAGAATGTTGACGCGCGGATGGCAGTTGGCGAGCTTGATAAGCTCGAATACGTCGATGCCCATCTTGTCGCAGATGACGGACAGCTCGTTCGCGTAAGCGATGTTGACGTCACGGAAGGTGTTCTCGGTCAGCTTGCACATCTCGGCGGTCAGGTCATCGGTCTTGTGGACAACGCCCTTGTCGAGCACCTTTTCGTAGATGGAAGCCGCCATTTCAGCCGCCTCGGGCGTGCGCGCGCCGACGATGCGGTCATTGTTCTTCAGCTCGTACATCATGTTGCCCGGGATAACGCGCTCGGGGCAGTGAGCAACATGAATCTTCTCCATCGGAATGCCGGACTCCTCGGAGAGCACGCGGGCGAGCATTTCGGAGGTATGCGGCGGAACGGTAGACTCCAGAATAACGAGGTTAGGCGCTTCGAGCACCTTGCCTGCCATGCGGCCGGCGGACTCGACGAACTTCAGGTCAGCCTTGTGGCTGCCGGTTTCGTCCTTGTAGAACGGGGTCGGTACCGAGATATAGAATACGTCGGACTTACCGAGCGTGTCGGAGAAGTGCAGATGACCGTGCGCCACTGCTTTTTCAAACGCCTCCTGCAGGCCCGGCTCGACAATGTGGATGTGGCCGCCCTGAAGGGTTTCGATGGTTTTCTTATTGACGTCAAAGCCGCAGACCTCAAAACCGGCTTCTGCGAGGGTGATCGCGGTCGGCAGGCCGATGTAGCCAAGACCCATGACAGTAATTTTCATAGTTTTCTTACCTCATTCAGCGTAATCTTCTTACATTATACCACTTTTTTCGCAAAGTTCAACGTAGTGTTTGAATTTTTACGAGAATACGTCTATAATGTATTACATAGTGTTTTTCGCGGATATGATTTTCCGCTCGATTTCCAAGGAATGGATGTATGTATTATGATTTTCAAGGGCCTGCTCGACGACGCCCGTTCGATACGTGACCGCGACCCTGCGGCGCGCACGACGCTTGAGGTCGTCCTTCTCTATCAGGGCTTCCACGCTCTGTTCTACCACCGCCAGGCGCACTGGCTCTACGAGCACAAGCACTTTTTCCTCGCGCGTGCCCTTTCGCAGTTCGCGCGGCATATGACCGGCATCGAGATTCACCCCGGCGCCAAAATCGGCCGCCGTCTGTTCATCGACCACGGCATGGGCATCGTCATCGGCGAGACCGCCGAAATCGGCGACGACTGCACCATCTACCACGGCGTCACCCTCGGCGGCACCGGCAAGGACACCGGCAAGCGCCACCCGACCATCGGCAACAACGTGCTGATTTCGACGGGCGCGAAGGTGCTCGGCCCGTTCACCGTCGGCGACAACAGCCGCATCGGCGCGAACGCCGTCGTGCTTCAGGAAGTGCCGCCCGACTCGACCGTTGTCGGCGTCAAGGCGCGTGTCGTCAAAATCGCCGGCCAGCGCGTCGGTTCTTCCCCGGCCTACACCCTCGACCAGATTCATCTGCCCGACCCGCTTACGCAGGAGCTGTGCCGCCTGCAGAGCCGCGTCTACGCGAACGAGCAGAAGCTCCGCAAGGAAGAGGAGCGCGAGCGCGAATCCGACCAGTAACAAACAGAAATCCCTCCGGGCTGCATTCCGGAGGGATTTTTTGCGCTCAGAACGTCTCGGCGATCCTGCCGAACAGCTCATTGATGCGGTCGTACCGCTGTTTAAGATACAGCCAGCCGAACAGCGCCTCAAGCGCGGTCGCGTGCGCGTACTCCGCTACCGTTGCCGACTTGGGCACGGTTTTCGGCTTCGCGTTGCGGCCGTGACGATAGACGGTCTGCTCCTCCTCGGTGAGGTCGGGCAGGATGTGCTCGATGGCCTTCGCCTGCGCGGAGGCGCGCACGAGCGCGATGGTCTGACTGTGCAGATTTTTCGCTGTCTGCGTGCCGCCGCAGGCGAGATGGGTGCGAACCAGTATCTCATAAACGGCATCGCCCACATGGGCGAGTGCAAGACTCGACATGCGGGCGATAGCGGCATCATCCAGCAGAGGATGAAGATAATCCATTACTTATCCTCGGAAGCCGGAGCAGCAGCTTCAGCAGCCTTCGCAGCCTCAGCCTTTGCCTTAGCGGCAGCAGCCTGCTTTGCCTGCATCTCCTTGAACTTCTTGACTTCTTCAGCGGTCGGAACCGGCTCGATGCAGCCCTTCGGGCAGGCCTTGGTGCACATCTTGCAGTTCTTGCACTTGTCGTAGTCGATCTTGGCAACGCCGTCTACTACGTGGATCGCGTCGAACTTACAGGTCTTTTCGCACATCTTGCAGCCGATACAGCCGTTCGAGCAGACCTTCATGACAGCCGGGCCCTTGTCCTTGTTCACGCAGTTTACGTGAACCTTCTTGACCTCGGATACCAGATTGATGATCTTCTTCGGGCAGGTGGAAACGCACTTGCCGCAGGCAACACACTTGTCGGTGTCAACCTTTGCTACGCCGTCCACGATGTGGATAGCGTCGAATGCGCAGGCCTTGACGCAGGAGCCGAGACCCATGCAGCCGAATGCGCACGCCTTCGGGCCGCCCGCAACACGCATTGCAGCGTTGCAGTCCTGAAGGCCTTCGTATACAGCCTTGTCAACCGCGTTGCAGCCGCCGTTGCAGTATACGTGAGCAACCTGACGGTCGCCCTCGGCAACCTCAACGCCCAGTACCTTTGCAATCTTTTCAGCCGCGGCAGCGCCGCCTACGGGGCAGCCGTTTACCGGAGCCTTGCCCTCGACGATAGCAGCAGCCAGACCGTCACAGCCCGGGAAGCCGCAGCCGCCGCAGTTTGCGCCCGGCAGGCACTCGCGTACCAGCGGGATGCGCTCGTCAACCTCTACGGCGAAAACCTTAGCGGCTACGCCGAGCAGGATCGCGAACACGATACCCATGATAAAGAGTACCGCAACCGCGTAAATAACATTTTGCATATCCATTTCTTGTGTCCTCCCTTACCAAATCGACAGGCCGGAGAAGCCCATGAAGGACATAGCCAGCAGAGCAGCCGCAACCAGCGAAATCGGGAAGCCTTCAAAGCACTTCGGGCACTTGGAAGTAGCGTCCAGACGCTCGCGGATGGAAGCGAACAGAACGATAGCCAGCGTGTAGCCGACACCGGCTGCAACGCCGTATACCAGAGAGCCGATGAAGGAATAACCGTTGGAGATATTGGTCTTTGCTGCGCCGAGTACCGCACAGTTAGTGGTGATCAGCGGCAGGAAGATGCCGAGTGCGGAGTACAGCGACGGCATTGCCTTCTTCATGAACATCTCTACGAACTGAACCAGCGTTGCAATTACGAGAATGAACGCGATGGTCTGCATATAACCCAGACCGAGGGGTTCGAGGATGAAGTACTGTACCGCCCAGGATGCTGCGGAAGCGATCGCCATAACGAAGATAACCGCCATGCCCATGCCGAGCGCGGTGTCGGTCTTCTTGGATACGCCGAAGAACGAGCAGCAGCCGAGGAACTGAACGAGAATGTAGTTGTTGACCAGGATTGCCGCGATAGCGAGCGACAGGATATCAGTGATACCCATGGAAGCAGGTAAAGTCATTTACTTGCCCTCCTTTCCGGCTACGATCTTCTGGATCGCAGCGAGGATGAAGCCCATCATGAGGAAGCCGCCGGCCGGCAGGATCATCATGACCATCGGGTTGGAGTTGAAGAACGGAACTGCGATGCCGTTTACGCCGTTAACGTAACCGGACAGGATGGTGCCTGCGCCGAGCAGCTCACGGAAGAAGCCCATGAGTACCAGAGCGAAGGTGAAGCCCAGACCCATTACAACACCGTCGAGTGCGGACGGCAGAACCTTGTTCTTGGAAGCATACGCCTCGGCACGGCCGAGGATGATGCAGTTAACTACGATCAGCGGCAGGAACAGACCGAGCGACGACGCCAGCGACGGCAGGAATGCCTGCATGGACAGGTCGATCATGGTTACGAAGGTTGCGATGATCGTGATAAATGCTGCGATGCGGATCTTATCCGGGATAATTCTGCGCATCGCGGAAATAACGATATTGGAGCAGATGAGAACGACGGTAGCCGCCGCGCCCATGCCGATCGCATTCTGCAGAGAAGTGGTGGTTGCCAGCGTCGGGCAAAGACCGATCGTCTGCATGAAAACCGGGTTATCGAGGATAACGCCCGATTTCAGCTGTTCAGAAAATTTCATTGTGGCTTTTCCTCCTTAACCCAGAGTAGCGACATATGCTGCCGCCGTATTGACGCCGTCGGTTACTGCACGGGAGGTGATCGTCGCGCCGGTGATGGCGTTGATCGTGCCGCCGTCCTTGGTAACCTGAAGCTGACCGTCAGCCGCCTGACCTGCGTACTGGGTGATCCAGTTCGGGTCTGCCTGGCTCTTCGCACCGAGGCCCGGGGTCTCGGCGTGAGAAGTAACCTTTGCGCCTGCGACCGTGCCGTCAGCGTTGATGCCGACGATCATGGTAACGTTGCCGCCGAAGCCCTTCGGCTCAACCTGTACGCAGTAGCCGACTTCTTCGCCGTCCTTGGTCGCCTTGTAAACGCCGTCGATCTGAGCGGCGGTGCGGCCTGCCGGCAGGGTGACGCCTGCGGCTGCGACTTCGTCTGCGCTGAGCGCGGTGTTCATGTCCTCGAACTCTGCGTCCGGGATGATCTCTGCCATGGCAGCGTCGCGGGTTTCAACTGCGTTCTGCGCGATCTTATCTGCGGTTACGCCGTTGATAACGCCGAGCAGCAGCGCGCAGATGAACGTGATGAGGCCCAGTACGACGACAAGCTGTACGATGCCGCCTTCCTTTTTGTTGCTTTCCATGATTTACTGCGCCTCCTTCTTTGCCTTGTCAAGCTGATAGCCGAACTTGCGCGGATGGGTCTTCTTGTCGATTGCCCATACGAGCGTGTTCATGATCAGGATGGAGTAGGATACGCCCTCCGGCAGACCGCCGAAGTAGCGGATGAATACAGTCAGCAGACCGCAGCCTACGCCGAAGATGACCTGACCCTTCGGGGTAACAGGGCTGGTGACGTAGTCGGTCGCCATGAAGATAGCGCCGAGCATCAGACCGCCGTCAAGCACCTGATACAGCATCCACTGCAGGTGGCTCTGGCCGCCCATCGGGAAGAGGAAGGTGATGACTGCAACGGTGAGGATGTACGCTGCCGGAATGTTGATGGTGATGACCTTACGCCACAGCAGGTACAGACCGCCAACGATCAGTGCCAGTGCGGAGGTCTCGCCGATAACGCCGCCGGTCTGGCCGAGCAGGGACTCGATGACCGAGCAGTCCGGCAGAGCGCCGGTCTTGAGGCTTGCGAGCGGAGTTGCGGTGGAGATCGCATCGGTAACGGTGACGTTGCCGAAGAGCGGCAGCTTCGCGTGCGGTGCGGTCCAGGTGGTCATGAAGCCGGCCCAGGAAGCCATCATGAACGCACGTGCGCCGAGCGCCGGGTTCATGAAGTTCTTGCCGATGCCGCCGAACAGCATCTTGACAACGATGATGCCGAACAGACCGCCGAATACGGTCAGCCACAGCGGAGCTGCGACCGGAATGTTGAACGCGATCAGAACGCCGGTGACGAAGCAGGAAAGGTCGCCTACAGTGTTCTCATGCTTTACGATTTTGTTGTAAATGGTTTCAAATACAGCGCAGGACACCATCGCAATGATAACATGGATGAGTGCGCGAACGCCGAAGTTGTAGATCGCAACAGCCAGTGCCGGAACGAGCGCGATGAGCACGTCGAGCATCAGGCTCCGGGTGTCATCATCCGCCTTGATATGCGGCGAGGAGGTTACGACTACTTTGCTAAGATCATAAGCCATTTTCGTTTTCCCCCTTACTTGTTCTCTGCCTTGGCGGCTGCCTCGGCCTCGGCCTTCTTCTTCTCGGCCTCAGCCTTTGCGCGCTCTGCCATGCGCTTAGCCTGGATCTTGCCCTTGGTCAGACGGAACTGTGCGACCAGCGGAATGCGAGCCGGGCAGACATAAGCACAGGAACCGCACTCGATGCAGTCCATCATGCCGCAGTCAACAGCATTGTCGAGGTCCTCCTGCTTGCCGTATACGTTCATGTAGATCGGCAGCAGATGCATCGGGCAGGCGTTGATGCACTTGCCGCAGCGGATGCACTGGGGGTCCTTGACGCGCTTGTCCTCATCGCCGGCGAAGGCGAGGAAAGCGTTGGTGCCCTTGACGACCGGAGCGTCAAGAGAGAACTGGGCGTTGCCCATCATCGGGCCGCCCGCGAGGAGCTTGTTCGGTGCTTCCTTGAAGCCGCCGCAGGCGTCGATCAGCTTTTCGATCGGGGTGCCGATGCGTGCTTCGAGGTTCTTCGGCTCAGCCACAGCGGAGCCGGAAATGGTGACAACGCGGCGGATGACCGGCATACCGGTGGTAAAGCGGCGGTAGATAGCGCCGGCGGTGTCTACGTTGAATACCGCGCAGCCCGCGTCAGCCGGCAGCTTGCCGGACGGAACCTCGCGGCCCGTGCAGGCATTGATGAGCTGCTTCTCAGCGCCCTGCGGGTACTTGCACTTGAGCGGATACAGGTGCAGACGCGGGTCGTCAGCGATGAGCTGCTCGATCTTCGGGAAGGTGTCTGCCTTGTTTTCCTCGATGGCAATGATCGCGTTCTGTACGCCCATCAGGTCTGCGAGCATCTTGAGGCCGCCGATGGTCTCCTCGGGGCGCTCGAGCAGCAGGCGATGGTCGGACGTGATGTACGGCTCGCACTCGGCCGCGTTGATGATGACCGTGTCACACTTGCCGATACCGGACTGGATCTTGACGTGGGTCGGGAAGGTTGCACCGCCATGGCCGACGATGCCGGCAGAACGGATGCACTCGATACGCTCCTCATTGCTCATGGAAGCGAAGTCGTAGGGATGCACGGACTCGTGCGGACGGTCCTCACCATCATTCGTGATGACGATGGACAGGACCTTGCTGCCGTTCGGATGCAGGCGCGGCTCGATTGCCTTTACCTTGCCGGAAACGGTTGCGTGGACAGGAGCGCTTACGAAGCCGCCGGCTTCAGCGATGGGCTGTCCGAGATCCACAGTGTCACCGACCGAAACGATCGGCTTCGCCGGGGCGCCGATGTGCATGGAAACCGGCAGGATTACCTCATCAGGCAATGCCAGCTTCTCGATCGGCTTGGTGTTTGTCGCGGATTTATATCCCGGATCTGCATGAGTGCCGGGATGTATGCCGCCACGGAACGAATACACCATTTTTTTCACCTCTCTGTTATTTTGCGCAAGAAGAACCGGCATGACCGGCTTCCTCTTCTTCAGAAATCAGCAGGCTGCACAAACTGCGCAACCATACAACATAGATTATACTGTTTTATATACCGTGTGCGCAAGTCCTAAATTCAAAAAAATTTAACCAAATTCATTATTTTCTTTGTACATCTTGCCAGATGAGGTCTGTTTTCCCTCTTTTTCTTTGTTGATTACGCATGAGTTCGGCCATATTTCATCATCGGAAACAGACAGACCGCCAATTAGCAAAAAGCAACTCCATAACGCAAAAGAGAGCACAGCGTGATGCGGTGCTCTCCTGAAATCTGTGGAATATGCAGTCTTTTAGATGGCGCGGACAGAGATCATGCCCTCGATGGCGCGCAGCGCTGCGAGGGTGTCCTCGTTCGGCTGGTCGGCGAGGTCGATGATGGTGTAGGCGTAATCGCCGCGCGAACGGTTGCCCATGTTCTCGATGTTGGTGTGAACCGCCGAGGTGATGGACGCGATCATGTTCGGGATGTTCTTGTGAGCGATGGTGATACGTCCAACTGCCACGCAGGTTCCCATGTCGCAGTTCGGGAAGTTTACGGAGTTTTTGATATTTCCGTTTTCGAGGAAATCTCTGACTTCTTTGACCGCCATAACTGCACAGTTTTCTTCAGATTCCTCTGTGGATGCACCAAGATGTGGTGTTACGAGGATTCCCGGTCTGCCTGCTACGGTTGCATTTGCAAAGTCTGTTACGTATTTCTTAACCTTGCCGCTGTCAAGAGCTTCTACAAGGGCATCCTCGTCAACGAGAAGGTCTCTTGCGAAGTTCAGAAGAACGACACCGTCTTTCATCTTTGTGAAAGCTTCTTTGTCGATCATCTTGCGTG
>ERZ840407.1166-NODE-1166-length-12868-cov-2.683446_pt1 | contig 12868 bp, 10 predicted proteins | sample MGYA00519877_ERZ840407 | MGnify/ENA primary metagenome ERZ840407 (study PRJEB31850, sample SAMEA3708875) | human gut metagenome | biome: human gut; feature: human-associated habitat; material: faeces | place: China | collected 2014 ...
ACAAGAACGGCGCGGTCATGTTCGTCGGCGACGGCATCAACGACGCTCCCGTACTTGCGGGCGCGGACGTCGGCGCGGCGATGGGCAGCGGTGCAGATGCAGCTATCGAGGCGGCGGATGTCGTGTTCATGAAGGCCGACCTCAGCTCCATCCCGGCCTCGGTCAATATCGCACGCAGCGCGAATATCGTTTCCAAGGAGAACATCATCTTCGCGCTCGCGGTAAAGCTGCTCGTCATGGTGCTCGGCCTTACCAATCACGCCTCCATGTGGCTCGCGGTGTTCGCAGATACCGGCGTCGCCATGCTGTGCGTGCTCAACTCGGTTCGTATGCTCTACAAGAACTTCGACCGTTAAAAAAAGACCACATCACTTTTACTCTTTCGCCTGCCGGGTTCGTCCCGGCAGGTATTTTTTGCCCGAAGCAGCATTATCCCACGAAAAAACCGCCCCGAAGGGCGGTTCCGTTTGTCTATAAAGTCTAAATTTTTCTTCGTCCGTGCTTTTACTTGCAGGGCGGGATGCCCTCACCCGCCGCAGGCACGGCTTATCAGTCTTTCGACAGGTTTACGGGCGGTCTTTCGTGTCCACTTTTCACAAAGTATCTTATCTTCGCTTCGGGTCGTGTGCGAAAATGAGAAGCGCCGCGCCTTTTTCGATCCTTACCGAAACCGTGCTTCCCGGGGCGGCTTCGTTCGAAATCGAAACCATGCCTGCCCGGGTGATGCGTGCATTTTCGAGCGGATACTTTGCATTTTCAATCGTAACGCCCGAAAGCTCGGCGTCAAGCGGCACGATGGAGAAATACTTGTAAGCGGCGGGCATTATGAATTTTTTCCGTCCTCCCTCATGCAAAACGATGCGGTTGCAGCTGTCGAGGACGGTCAGCTGTCCGCCCATCGACTTCGCCTCTTCGAGCAGAGAGAGGTTCGCGAGCATATGGTCGATGCGTCCGCCGGTCGCGCAGACGAGCGTCGCCTCGCGGCAGCCGCGGCGAAACACCTCGCGCAGGCAGGACTGCGTGTCCGTGTCGTCCTTCTCAGGTTTCAGACGGATGACCTCGGTGCCTTCGGTCTCCGGCATGGAGTCGCAGTCCGAAATCATGAAGTCGGGATGCAGACCGAGCGCCCGCGCGTGGCGCAGACCGCCGTCGGCGCAGGCGATGAGCGCGTCCGGATGCTCCGCCAGAAAGTCCCGTATGTAATCGTAGTCGTTTTCGGGCGCGGCTGCAAAAATCAGCGCGTGCCGCCCTTGGTAAGCTCCCATTCTTTCAAATCCTTTACGCTTTCATAGAGTTTGACATAGCTTTCGTGGCGCGTTTTCGCGATTTCGCCATTTTCGACCGCCGCAAGGATGGCGCAGCCCTTTTCCTTTACGTGGGCACAGCCAGTGAATTTACACTGTCCGAGATAGGGCGCGAACTCCGGAAAGGCGTATTCAAGGTCGCGCGCCATCACGAGGTCCATCTGCTCGGTTTCGAACGAGGAAAAGCCCGGCGTGTCCGCGATATAGCCGCCGCCCTCGATGGGGTGCAGCTCGACATGGCGCGTGGTGTGGCGGCCGCGGCCGATGCGGTCGGAAATCGCGCCGACCTCCGCTCCGAACGCGCTGTCGAGGCGGTTGAGCACGCTCGACTTGCCGACGCCCGAGTTGCCTGCGAAGGCGGATACCTTTCCGCAGATGCGCTCGCGCAGGGCGTCGATGCCGTCGCCGGTTTTCGCGCTCACGCGCAGCACCTCGATGCCGCTTTTCCGGTAGGTTTCGAACAGCTCGTCGCCCGCGTCCGCGTCGGTCTTGTTGATGACCACGAGCGGCGTGATCTCCTTGTGCACCGCGATGGCCGTCACCTTGTCGATGAGGAACGGGTCGGTCACCGGGGGCGCGGCGCTCGCCACCGCCACGACGAGATCGAGATTCGCCACTGCCGGGCGGATGAGGCTGTTTCTGCGCGGCGCGATGCTCATGAGATAGCCGGTGCCGTCCGGCTGCACCTCAAGCTCGACTCTGTCGCCCACGATCGGCTTGCCGACCGTCTTACGGAATTTTCCGCGCGCCTTGCACTCAATGAGTCCCTCCGGCGTATCTACATAGTAAAATCCGCCGATTCCCTTGAGAATGATGCCTTCGGTCAAAAATACGCTTCCTTTCTTTTCCCGAAAGGGACGCAGCCGCGTTTTTCTGTGCGGTGCGTCCCTTTGTCTGTATGTCTTATCAGTTAAAGCTGTACGTCTGCGTCGTAGACGAGCCGTCCACGCTCACCGTGACCTCGTGGTCACCGGCGGTGGACTGCACGGTGACGGCGATGCTGCCCTGACTGGTCGAGGGCGTGTCGTCATACTGAATGACGCCGTCCACGTAAATCACGACATGAGCGGTCTCCGCGCTGTCGGGCAGCGCCACCGGAATCGTCGCGCTTCCTTCGCTCGGCGCGGGAGGCAGCTTGCCCGGCGTATCATCGTCGCCGCCGTTCGTGGTGCCGCCGGTGGTATTGCCGCCGTTCTGCGCCGGGTCCTCGGTCTTTTTCTTGCCCTTGGAGATCTGGATGTTGACCGTAGTGCCCTGATCGACCGTGCTCTTGGCATCGACCGACTGCCAGATGACCGTGCCCTCCGGCTTGTCGCTTTCGACCTCATCGACCGAACCGAGCTTGAGTCCGCGGTCAGAAAGCGCCTGCTGCGCCGCATCGCGCGTCATGCCGGTAAGGCTCGGCACGTCGGTGGATTTCTGCTCCTTGCCGAGGCTGATATAGACGGTCAGCGTTGCGCCGCGAGCAAGCTCGGTGCCGGCCTCCGGGTCGGTGCGGATGACCTTGCCCTCGTCCACATCGTCGCTGTATTCCTTTTCTTTCTTGAGCTCGATGCCGTGCGCGTCAAGCGACGCCGCCACGTAATCGAGGGATTTTCCGGTGAAGTCTACGACCTTGTAGGTGTCCTTGACGTTGTCGCCGCCTGCGGAAACCGTGACCGTAATGACCGAACCCTTGACGGCCTGCTGGCCCTCGCCGGGGTCCTGGTCGAGGATTTCGCCCGCCGGGCGGTCGGATTCCTGCCGCGAGGAGGCTTCCTTGATCTCGAAGTTGTTCATGACATCGGAATCCGCATAAACGTCATCGATCGTGCGGCCGATGAGGTCGGGGACGTCGATTTTCGCGGATTTGCTGCCGCCGGTGAACATGAGCACCGCGACAACGAGCAGCGAGATCACCGCCACGACCGCGACCGCCATGCCGGCAGCCATCGCCGGGCGCTCGCTCAGCTTTTCGAAGAAATCCGCGCTTTCGCGCCCACGCACGCTCGTTCGGCGGCGGGACGGTGCTTCGCGTCCGGTGGTACGGCGCTCCGCGGTTTCGCGGTGGCGCGGGGCGGCCTGATAGACCTGCTCCTCCGCTGCGGCATGACGGGCGGCGCGCTGCACCTCTCTGCCGATGACCTGCGTTTCGCCCGAGCTGTCGTCCGGGGCTGTGTAGTAGAACTCTACGGTCGGGTCCTCGCGCACACGCACGAGGTCGGCGTGCAGCTCATCGGCCGAAGCGTATCTGCGGCTGATGTTCGCGCACATCGCGTGCATGACGATTTCATCGAGTCCCTTCGGAATGTCGGGGACCAGCTCGCTCGGCGGGACCGGAACCGTGTTGATATGCTGCATGACGATCTGAAGCGCGGTCTCGCCCTCGAACGGGAGCTTTCCGGTCAGCATCTCATACATCACGACGCCGAGCGAATAAATATCCGTCCGGTAGTCGATTTTCGAGCCTTTGGCCTGCTCGGGCGAGATATAGTGCACCGAGCCGATGGCCTCCTGCACCACGCGCGTTTCCTGCGTCGTTGCGAAGGAGGCGATGCCGAAATCGGTCAGCTTCGCCGTGCCGTCGCGCAGAATGATAACGTTCTGCGGCTTGATGTCCTGATGGATAATGCCGCGCGAGTGTGCGTGCAGCAGGGCGCTCGAAATCTGCTCGGCGAAGAATACGCTCTCCTGCCACGACAGACGGCCCTTCTGCCGCAAATATTCCTTGAGGGTCACGCCCTCGATAAGCTCCATGACGATATAATCCGTGCCGTCCTCGTTTCCGACGTCGAAAATCGAAACGATGTTGTGATGGCTCAGCTTCGCGACGGCGCGGGACTCGATCGCGAAGCGCCTGCGGATGTCGGGGTCGCGGGCGAACTCCTCCTTGAGGATCTTGATCGCCACATACCGCCCGAGCACGGTATCGCGTGCGCGGTAGACCACTGCCATGCCGCCGACGCCGACCACATCGATCAGCTCATAGCGGCCGCCGAGCAGCCTGCCGATATACTTGTCGTTTTCCATGAGCGGTCACGCCTCCTGTTTCGCGCCGCGGGTAAACAGCGCGACCGTAATATTATCTCGTCCGCCGCCCTCAAGTGCGAGGGTCAGCAGCTCCCGGCCCTTATCTTCGAGCGTGCCTGCCTTTGCAAGCACCTCTGCGATTTTTTCGTCCTCGACCATGCCGGTCAGACCGTCCGAGCACAGCAGAAGAATGTCCATATCCCGAAGCTCGACCTCGAACAGGTCGCCGTCGACCGTGGCGTCCACGCCGACCGCGCGGGTGATGAGGTTCTTCTGCGGATGCGTGCGGGCATCTTCGGCACTGATGCGGCCGAGGCGACGCATTTCCTCCACGTAGGAGTGGTCCTCGCTGACCTGACGCAGCGTTTCCCCGTCAAAGAGGTACGCGCGGCTGTCGCCGACGTTCAGGATGCTCGCTTCCCTGCCCTGCACGAACGCGCCGACGAGCGTCGTACCCATGCCGCGGAACTCCGGCTGACGGCCGGCGAGGCCGAACACGGTATCGTTCGCCTTTTCGAGCGCGTGCAGCATGGTCTTGTGGCGCACGATTTCGTCCGGTGCGCTGTCAAGCGCCCCGGCTGCGTCCGCGAGAAAGCTGTCCGCCGCGAACCGGCTCGCCACGTTGCCCGCGTTCGCGCCGCCCATGCCGTCGCACACGAGAACAAACGCGCTTTCCTTTTCCGGGCGCACCTCCAGCCGGTAAATATCCTGATTGGTCGGGCGCACACGCCCCTTGTCGGTAATTCCGAAGTATTCCATTGCCTTCTGCCTCCTCTGACACAGGGTTATCCGCGCTCTTTCATCTCGCGCCGGCGAAGCTGACCGCAGGCGGCGTCGATGTCCGGACCGAGCTTTCGTCTGACGGTCGCGGTCACGCCGCGCTTTTCGAGTGCCTGCTGAAAGCGGCGCACGGTTTCGGGCTTCGAGGGCGAGAGCGGACTCTCCTCCACCTCGTTGAGCGGAATAAGGTTGACATGGCCCGGACGGCCGCGGAGCAGCTTCGCGAGCTTTTCCGCCTGCCACGGGCGGTCGGTCTTGTCCCGTGCCATCATGTACTCATAGGAAATCCGGCGTCCCGTGGTATCGAAGTAATACCGGCACGCCTGCATCAGCCGCTCCACCGGGTACGCGTCGTTTACCGGCATGATGGACGAACGGGTTTCGTCGTCCGGCGCGTGCAGCGACACCGAGAGCGTGATCTGGAGTTTTTCCTTTGCCAGTGCTTCTATTTTATCAGCAATTCCGCTCGTTGACAAGGAAATATGCCGCTGACCGATGTTAATTCCCTCGGGGCAGCTGACAAGATGCAGGAATTTCAGCACATTGTCGTAGTTGTCGAGCGGCTCGCCCGTGCCCATCAGCACGATATTCGAAACCTTTTCGCCGCTGTCTTTCTGCATGAACAGAATCTCGTCCAGAATTTCACCGGCCGAGAGGTTTCGCTTTTTTCCGTTCAGGCCGGAGGCGCAGAATTTGCAGCCCATGCGGCAGCCGACCTGCGTGGAAACGCAGACCGAAACGCCGTGCTCGTAGTGCATGAGGACGGACTCCACACAGTCCCCGTCCCGCAGCCGCCAGAGGTACTTTACTGTACCGTCTACCCTGCTGACCTGCTTGCGTGCGACCTCGGGCACGGTCAGGATAAAGTTCTCCGCAAGCCGTGCGCGCAGGTCTTTCGAGAGGTTGCTCATCTCATCGAAGGAGGAAACACCCTCGTGCAGCCACTTGAAGATCTGACCGGCGCGGAAGGGCTTCTCGCCCATCTCCTTCAAGGCGGCTTTCAGTTCATCTATTGTTAGAGATTTGATTTCTGTCATCTGATCGTCCTTCAAACCATTTTTGTGTAGGGCGGGGTGCCCTCACCCCGCCGCCGTCAATCTGCGGCTCCCGTAAAAACGGCGGGCTGAGGGCAGCCCGCCCTACGGCACTATCAGAGTGCTTTGCGCTTTAATTTCGCGATAAAGAACCCGTCCGTGTCGTGTTCGGGAGGCAGGAGCGTCACCATGCCGTCCGCCCGCTCGCCGCAGACCGGGTGCGACCAGCCGGCGGCCTCAAATTCCGAATGCGCTGCAAGGAACGCGCGTACTACGTCCTCGTTTTCGCGCTGCAAAATCGTGCAGGTCGAGTAAACGAGCGTGCCGCCCGGCTTTACATACCGTGCGCAGTTTTCCAGAATCGCGCTCTGGAGCGCCGGGAGAAGCGCTATCTCGTCCGGGTCCTTGTAGCGCGTTTCCGGCTTTTTGCGGATGATGCCGAGACCCGAGCACGGCACGTCGCACAGCACGGTATCCGCGCTCTCCGCCCACTCCTTGCGGAACGCGGAGGCGTCCTGAAGCTCGGTGCGGATGTTCGGCAGACCGAGCCGCGCGGCGCCCTCCTGAATGCGCTTCAGCTTGTGCTCGTAGATGTCGCACGAGGTCAGGCTTCCCTTTCCCTGCATTCTCTCCGCCATGGCGAAGCTCTTGCCGCCGGGGGCGGCGCAGCAGTCGAGCACGGTCGTGCCCGGCTTGGGGTCTGCCACGAATGCCGCGAGTGCGCTTGCCGCGTCCTGCACGGTGATGCGTCCCGCGCGGAACGCCTCGGTCGCGGCCGCGTCGCCGCCCGTGCACAGCAGGATGTCCGCAAACGCGCGGTGCGGCTCGACCGTCAGTCCCGCGCGTTCCAGCTCGGTTTTCGCGTCCTCGGGCGTCACTTTGAGCGTGTTGACGCGCACGGAAACCGGCGTGTCGGCGTTGTCCGCCTGACAGATGCGCTCGGTCATTTTGAGGCCGAACTGCTCGGAAAGCAGATGCACGAGCCACTCGGGGTGGCTGTAACGGAGCGCGTAGTAGCTTTCCTTGTCCGGGCAGTCGAGACGCGGCAGGGCGTTTTTCTCCGCCGCCTCCGCCGCCTTGCGCATGACGGCGTTCGCGAAGGATACCGTGCGGTCGTTTGCGTGGCAGTAGCGCTTTACAAGCGCCACGGTCTCCGCCACCGCCGCGTGCGCCGGGATTTTATCCATGAAAATCAGCTGATACAGTCCCATGCGCAGACAGGCCAGCACGCGCGGCGCGATTTTCTTGAGCCGCAGGCTGGAAAACCTGCGCAGATACCAGTCGAGCAGCATTTCGTTCTGCACCGTGCCGTAGGTCAGGCGGGCGGCGAGTGCCGCGTCGCGGCCGTCGAGAGACGCCCTGCCGAGGTAGTAGTGCAGCGCGCCGTCCGACCACGCGCTCTCCTCCGCCATGGAAAACAGGGAAAAAGCGGCGACCTCGCGCGGCGTTTTGGGTCTTTTATCGATCATCGCGGTTTCTTCCTCCGAAAATCAGCAGCAGACGGAGCAGCTGCGCAAGCGAAACGGCAAGCGCCGCCACATAGGTCATCGCGGCCGCCGAAAGCGTCTTTTTCGCCATGCCGTACTCGTCCTCATCGAGCAGACGCGCCGAGCCGATGGCTTCGAGCGCCCGGTGAGAGGCGTCAAGCTCGACCGGCAGCGTCACGAGCTGGAACACGGTCGAAAGCGCGAACGCGATGATGCCGACCTTGATGAGCACGCCGAAGTTCAGCACGAGACCCATCAGGATGAGCGGCATGGCGGCGGTCGCGCCGACCTGCGTCAGCGGAACGATGGCGCTGCGCAGACGGATGGGCGAATAGCCGACCGCATACTGCACCGCATGGCCCGCCTCGTGCGCCGCCACGCCCACGGACGCGACCGAGGTGGACTGATAGACCGATGCGGACAGGCGGATGGTGTTCGTCCGCGGGTCGAAATGGTCGGTCAGCTTGCCTGCCACATATTCAATGCGCACGCCCGTCACGCCGTTTGCGCGGAGAACGGTCTCCGCCGCCTGCGCCCCGGTCAGTCCCCGTCGGTTCATGACGCGCGAATAACGGTCGAACGTGCCGTTCACCTTCGCCTGCGCCCAGAACGCAAACAGCACGCACGGCAGCACGAGCACGATATAATACATATCAATTCCGTAATAACCCATATACGGCATAGAAAGCCCTCCATTTCAGCATCGAGCGCCGCAGAAGCCGCAGCTTCTCTACACTCTCAACTCTTTACTCTTGTCTTATTCCCCGAGCTTGGTGCCAATCTCTACCGCGTGTCCGCGCAGGAAGTCGGCCGCCTTCAGGCGCTTGCCGCCGACAAGCTGGATTTCGGTAAGGCGGAGTGCGCCCTCGCCGCAGGCAACGGTCAGGCCCTTCTTCGGGTCGGCTTCGAGCACCGTGCCCGGCTCGCCGTGACCGCTCGTGTCCTCTGCGGCGTAGACCTTGAGCCGCTCGCCCGCAAGACTTGTCAGCGCGATCGGCCACGGATTGAGACCGCGCACCAGACAGTCGATTTCATGCGCGGACTTCGACCAGTCGATGACCGCCATTTTCTTGTCGAGCATATGCGCGTAGCAGCTTTCCGCGTCGTTCTGCGGACGCGGGGTGATTTCGGGGAGTTTTTCGAGCGTTTCGGTCAAAAGTTCCGCGCCCGCCTGCGCCAGACGGTCAAACAGCTCGCCCGCGGTTTCGCGTGCGCCGACCGGCGTTTCATATGTCAGCAGCATATCGCCGGTGTCCAGACCCTCCGCCATCTGCATGGTGGTGACGCCCGCCTTTTCGTCGCCTGCGATGACCGCCCACTGAATGGGGGCCGCGCCGCGCCAGCGAGGCAGAAGCGAGCCGTGGACGTTGATGCAGCCGCGCGGCGGAATGTCGAGCACCGCCTTGGGCAGCAGCTTGCCGTAGGCGACAACGATAATGACCTCGGGCGCCAGCTCGCGCAGGCGTGCCTGCTCGTCCTCGTTTTTGAGGGTAGCCGGCTGATAGACCGGAATGTTATGCTGAAGCGCCAGCTCCTTGACCGGGGGCGCGGTCAGAACCTGCTTGCGGCCCTGCGGCTTGTCCGGCTGCGTGTAGACCGCCGCGACCTCATGACCGGCATCGAGCAGCGCCTGAAGGCTCGGCACCGCGAAATCCGGCGTGCCCATGAAAACAACGCGCATTATTCCTCGCCCTCCTGCGGCATCTCAACGTCAACGTACTCCTCGACCTTTTCAATGAACAGATGGCCGTCGAGGTGCTCGGTTTCGTGGCAGAAGCACTGCGCAACAACGCCCTCGCCCTCGCGCTCGAACCAGTTGCCGTAGCGGTCCTGTGCGCGGATCTTTGCCCAGGTCGGACGAGTGACGTAGCCGTAAACGCCCGGCACCGACAGGCAGCCCTCGACAACGCGCTCCGAACCGCGCTGCTCGATGACCTCGGGGTTTACAAGCTCGACCATTTCCTCCGGGTCCTTGTTAATGTCGAGCAGCACGACAACGCGGCGGAGAATGCCGACCTGCGGCGCCGCCAGACCGACACCACCCGAGTTTTCGAGCGTTTCGCGCATATCGTCGATCAGCATATGCAGACGGTCGTCGAACTTTTCTACCGGACGGCAGTGCTTGCTCAGCTGCTCGTCGCCCTTGATGAGAATTTTGCGAAGTGCCATGTTATTTTTCCTCCAAATTCAGTTTCTTAGAATATGTATCAATCGTTTTCTGTATTTCTTTATCGTCAAGCTCGGGAAACGGCGTGACCGGACGGGGTTCGCCCGCGCCGATGTGCTTCTGGAACCACGCAACATCATGCCACGCGCCGAATTTCCAGCCGGAGTCCTGCCAGCGTCCCGCGTCCTCGAAGCCGAGCTTTTTCTGCATCCGCACGCTCTTTTCGTTCGGCATGGTCACGCAGCTGTAAAGATGGCGGATGCCCTGCATTTCGAGCAGTTCAACGAGGCACGCGAGCAGCACCGTACCGATGCCGCGTCCGTGCGTCCCCTGCCGCAGATAGACCGAAAGCTCCACGTCCCAGTCGTAAGCTGCGCGTTCGCGCACGCGGTCGGCGTAGGCGTAGCCGATGGCCTCGCCGCCCTTTTCGCAGACGAGATAGGGGTATTCCGCGCCGAACGCACGGATTCTTCCGGCAAATTCCGAAACCGACGGCACCTCGTACTCAAACGTGATGGTCGTGTCCGCGACATAGGGCGCGTAGATGCTTCGAAGCGCCTCGGCGTCAGCCTCGGTCGCTCGGCGAATAGTAATGCTCATTGGGTATCTGCTCCTTACAGGGATTTATCGGTGAGACCGTGGTTTCGCGACAGCTACAAATCCGGGTTGCTGTCCGCGAAAACGGTAACGCCCCGGTTGCGGCTGTCGAGCATGAACTCGCGCAGCACGCCCGACACCAGACTGCGGAACCGTGCGTTTTCCTTCGAGCGCATGGTCAGGTGATAGCGATACCTGCCCATGACGCGCACGACCTGCGCGGCCGCCGGGCCGAGAACGGGCGCTTTTACGTCCGCATACTGCCCCTCCATCAGGCTGAGCAAGCGGTTTTTGAGCGCGAGCAGGCTTTTCAGCACCTGCTGCTCGACCTCGCCCGTCGCGGTCAGCACAGTGAAGCCGCAGACCGGCGGACAGCGGAGCGCCTCGCGCGTTTCCATTTCGCTCTCGTAGAATTTTTCGTAATCCTGCCGCGCCGCAGTCAGAATGACCGGGTGGGTCGGGCTGTATGTCTGAATGACCGCGCGGCCGGTGTCAAAGCGGCGTCCCGCGCGTCCGGCTACCTGCGTGATGAGGGAAAACGTGCGCTCCCTCGCGCGGTAGTCCTGCGCGTAAAGGCTCTGGTCCGCGTCGAGCACACCGACAAGCGTGACGTTCTCGAAGTCCAGTCCCTTTGTCACCATCTGCGTGCCGAGCAGGATGTCCGCCTCGCCCCTCGCGAAGGCGGAAAACAGCTTTTCATGTGCGCCCTTGGCGGTCATTGTATCCGCGTCCATGCGCAGCACCCTTGCATCGGGGAACCGCTCGTGCAGCTCCTCCTCGACCTTCTGCGTGCCGGGCGTTTCGGTGAACAGCTGGTCGCCGCCGCAGACCGGGCAGGTGCCCGTGATTTTGACCGATGCGCCGCAGTAGTGGCACATCGCGCGGCCGGACGCCGAATGGTAGGTCAGGTTGGTCGAGCAGTTCGGACACTCGGGCACCCAGCCGCACACGCCGCAGCCGATCACGCGGCTGTTGCCGCGCCGGTTGAGGAACAGGATGGCCTGCTTGCCCTTTTCGAGCGTGCTGATCAGTTCGCGCTCGAGGTCAGGCCCGATGATGCCGCTCCGTCCCTCGCGGGCCAGACCGCGCATGTCCGAGATGATGACCTCGGGCAGTCCGGCACCGAGAAACCGCTCGGTGAGCGTGAAAACCGGGTATTTTCCCTGTTTTGCGCCGTAATACGTCTCGACCGACGGCGTTGCCGAGCCGAGCACGAGCAGCGCGTCCGTCTGTGCCGCGCGGTACTTTGCCACATCCCGCGCATGGTAGCGCGGCGACTGCTCCGAGCGGTACGCCGCGTCCTGCTCCTCGTCGATGATGATAACGCCGAGGTTTTTCGCGGGCGCGAACACCGCCGAGCGTGTGCCGATGACCACCCTTGCTCTGCCGGTTTTTATCTTTTTGAAGCTGTCATACCGCTCACCGGCGGACAGCGCCGAGTGCAGAACCGCGACTTCTTCGCCAAATCGAGCCGCAAACTGCCGCAGAAGCTGCGGTGTCAGTCCGATCTCGGGCACGAGCACGATGGCGCTTTTGCCCTGCTCGAGCGCGTGCGCGATCAGCTGCAGGTACACCTGCGTCTTGCCGCTGCCGGTCACGCCGAACAGCAGCGCCGCACGAGGCGCGTTTTCGTCCATAAGCGCCGCCATGCCGTCATACGCCTGCTGCTGCGCCGCCGAAAGCACCGGAGCCGCGGCGCGCGGCACCTCGGAAAAGTCCGGTGCGCGCAGCACTTCCTCGTATTCCGCGCGGAGGATGCCCTTTTTCGTCATGTCGCGCAGCGCGGCGTCGCTCACGCCGGTCATGTAGACAATTTCCTTCTGGCTCATCGCACCGCCGTCCGACAGCAGCGACACCACGTCCATCCGCGCCGGACTGCGGCGGCTGATGTGCGACATGGCTTCACTTGCTTCCATATCCAAACGGAGCATTTTTTCGGTCTTATCACCGGTTTTCTGCGCCGTATTGCTGTGGTAGATGAGGATTCCCTCGCCTGCCAGCGCGTCCAGCGTTTGTCCCGCGCCTTTGCCGAGCCGGTCGCGTATCTCGCTCACCGAGAGCGTCTGTCCCGGCTGCTCAAACAGCGCCAGCACCTGACCGGCTTCGCCGTCCCGCTCCCGCAGAGCCGCGAGCAAGGCCCCGGCGTCCTCCATAGGGAGGGCCACCAGCAATCCGCCGGAGGTCTGGGGATCGGAGATCAGGTCCACGCGGGCCTGCTGGACGCTCTCCGCCACGGTCAGGCGCGGCTTCACATAGTCCAGATTCCGGTAGGCTCCGGCAGGGATGATCCCCATTTCCGCGAATTCCAGCGCACCCGGCAATAAGGGGAGCCGCCGGCTGTAAAGGCGGATGGTCACGCCGCTGCCACGGGCCATTTCATCGGCGTGGCCCAGAAGGCCGAAGCCGGTGACGTCCGTACAGGCGTGGATCTCCGGGCATTTGGACACGGCCTCCGCCGCGTGGGCGTTCAGCCGGGCCATGGAGCGAACC
>ERZ840407.1182-NODE-1182-length-12714-cov-13.966585_pt1 | contig 12714 bp, 10 predicted proteins | sample MGYA00519877_ERZ840407 | MGnify/ENA primary metagenome ERZ840407 (study PRJEB31850, sample SAMEA3708875) | human gut metagenome | biome: human gut; feature: human-associated habitat; material: faeces | place: China | collected 2014 ...
GATCCTGATGGTGTTCTACCTCGAGTCCAAGTACGGCAAGGACTGGGCAGATCCCGTTACCTCCACCCTGAACTACACCGAGGAGGAGATCGCTGAGGGTCTGGCCTTCATCAAGAGCCTGGTGGACAACCACGTCATGATGAACCTGAAGACCTACTACTCTGCAAACTCCGATACCGCTACCCACCAGTCCAATGAGTGGATCACCGGTAAGATCGCAGGCATCTTCGAGTGGGATTCCGCTGCAAGCAAGTACTCCTCCGCTCTGGACGACAGCAATAAGGACGGCTTCACCGTCGGCGAGGAGATCAAGTTCGGCGACAACAACGGCGGCTTCTCCAAGGTGTCCATGGGTCTGGCTATCACCAAGACCTGCAAGAACGTTGCCGAGGCTGCTACCCTGATCAACTTCCTGCTGAACGAGGAGAAGGGTGCTTCCATCATGGGTTCTGAGTGCGGCATCCCCGCTTCCAAGGCTGGCCTGAAGTTCGCGCAGGACGCCGGCGCTGTCAAGAGCCTGGTTGCAGAGGCTAACGCCAAGGTCATGGCATTCACCACCAACAAGCTGGATCCCCTGTTCGAGAACAACGACCTGAAGGCTTCCGGCACCGGCATCTATCAGGAAGTGTTCGACAACATCGACTACGGCGATCAGACCCCTGAAGAGGCTGTCGAGACTCTGCTGGACGGCATGGAGTCTGTTGGCTACACCATCGGCTAAGCTTACCTCTCTCTGACAGCGGTCAGAACCGGATATTCAGTATCTGAAATAAATAAGGGCATCTGCCGCCCGTACGACAGGTGCCCTTGTTTTATCGGAGAATGGTTATCAAACCTTGAATGAATTGTTGCCGGTCTGTGACCTGCTGCACTGTCTGCTTCAAATCCTGTAAAAGGAGGATTTCGGATGAAAAAAAGTAATGCGCCCGCCGGCGCACGAACTCCGTTTCAGAAATGGGTCGATAAGTATCAGGGTCTGTTTTATCTGATTCCCTGGATCATCGGCTTTCTCGTCTTTAAGGCGTTCCCCTTCGGTCAGTCGCTGTATTACAGCTTTACCGATATGAACTTCTTCAAGGACGGCACCAGTTTTGTTGGTCTGGCCAACTACATTACCGCATTCCACACCAGAAAGATCACCAAGGCGCTGATCATCACCTTCAAGTACGCCTTTATCACCGTGCCCCTGAAGCTGATCTTCGCGCTGTTCATTGCCTACATCCTGAACTTCAAGATCGCCTGCGTCAACCTGTTCCGCACTGTGTACTACATCCCCTCCATTCTGGGCGGCTCTGTGGCTATCGCCGTGCTGTGGAAGGCTGTGTTCAGCGTGGACGGTCTGCTGAACACCGTGGTGCGCGCTGTCACCTTTGGTGCGGTGCAGGGCCCCGAATGGCTGTCTGACCCCAACTACGCGCTGTGGATCATCTGCTTTTTGCGTATATGGCAGTTCGGTTCCGCCATGGTGCTGTTCCTTGCTGCACTGAAGGGCGTGCCCGCAGACCTGTACGAGGCTGCTACCATCGACGGCGCCGGCAAGTGGCGTCAGTTCTTCTCCATCACCGTTCCGATGATCACCCCCATCATCTTCTACAACCTAGTCACTCAGATCTGCCAGGCTTTCCAGGAGTTCAACGGCCCCTACATCATCACCAACGGTGGTCCCCGTGGTTCTACTACCCTGATCTCCCTGCTGGTTTACAACTACGCATTCAAGTCCTACGACATGGGCATGGCTTCTGCTCTGGCATGGATCATGTTCATCATCGTCTGCATCCTGACGATTATTGCGTTCACCAGCCAGAAGAAGTGGGTCTACTACTCGGATGAAAGGTAAGGTGACCAATATGGGAATGAAAGCATCGAATAAGATCGCAACCTTCTTTAAGTACTTCGTGCTGATCCTGGTTGGTATCATCATGATCTATCCTCTGCTGTGGATGATCAGCGCTACCTTCAAGGATAACAGCGAGATCTTTGCAGGCATCAGCCTGTGGATCAAAAAGCCTACGCTGGATGGCTACCGCAACGCCCTGAACAACTTCGGCGGCTCCATCAACATCCTGCAGGCCATGCTCAACACTTACAGCTATGTCATCCCCAAGGTGATCTGCACTGTGGTGTCTGCCTGTATTGCCGCTTACGGCTTTGGCCGTTTCGACTTCCCCGGCCGCAAGCTGCTGTTCAACATCATGCTGGCCACCCTGTTCCTGCCGCAGGTCGTGCTGAACGTGCCCCAGTACCTGCTGTACAACAAGTTCGGCTGGGTGGACAGCCCCTTCTATCTGGCCATCTGGGTGCACTGCGCATTTGCTACCGAGACCTACTTCGTGTATCAGCTGGTGCAGTTCATGCGCAACGTCCCGCGTGATCTGGACGAGGCTGCCGCCATTGACGGCTGCTCCTCTTTCCAGACCCTGTACAAGGTCATCGTGCCCATGCTGGGACCCGCTCTGGTGTCCTGCGCACTGTTCCAGTTCATGTGGAGCTGCAACGACTTTATGGGCCCGCTGCTTTACGTCAGCACCCCCGGCAAATACCCCATGTCCCTGTTCGTCAAGCTGTCTATGGACGGTGATACCGGCTTTGCATGGAACAAGATCCTTGCACTGTCCCTCATCTCCATCCTGCCGCAGCTGATCGTATTCTTCTGTGCACAGGATCAGTTCGTTGAAGGTATCTCCGCAGGTGCCGTCAAGGGCTAATGCGCCATAAGAACATCTGACCAAGACCAACACCCCCTGTGCTGCTCCCAACGGATGGCACAGGGGGTGTTTTGGTTGATACATCATTTCGTCTGCTTCTTGCGGTACTGCAAAGGACTGATATCCATCACCTCGCGGAACACGCGGCGGAAGTGGGCTGCGCTGGCAAAACCGGTCTGCTCGGCAATAGCGCTGATGGAAAGCTCGGTGGTCTCCAGCAGCTTCTGCGCAGCCTCGATGCGGCGGTTGTTCAGGTAGTCCACGATGGACTGCCCGGTCACCCGCCGGAACAGGCGGCTGAGATAGTAGGGGGAAAGGTAGAACCGCGCCGCCACCTCGGTAAGGGAGAACTTTTGCCGGTAGTTGGCGGCAAGGTAGGCACACACCTGCTCAATGGTCTCGTTGCGGGGGCGCGCTGCGGCGCTGCTCTCGGCAAGGCACTCCTGCTCGACATAGTGCAGGATGAGCAGCAGGTACAGCCCGCCGGGGTAGTCCTGCTCCGGCATGGCAGCGCGCATCATCTCCAGCAGGGTGCGCAGGCGGCGGGTCCACAGTACCGGGCCGTACAGCACCGTTGCCTCCCCGGGCAAAAACAGCCGGGCAAAATCCCGCTGGGTGGCGCTGCGCAGCTCGTGCAGGGCGCTGAGCGGGAACCGACAGCCCACCAGTTCCGGTACGGCTGCACCGGCGGCAGAGAGCACTGCGTCCCCCGCGCCCAGCAGCAGCGCGCTGCCGGGGTTCAGCAGCAGGCTGTTTTCCCCCATTTGCAGGGTGCAGCTGCCCTCGCTTACCAGCAGAAAGGTGCACGTCTCCTCGTCTGCCGTCAGCTCCAGCTTGCTGCCGTTCAGCCGCACGGTGTCCGCTTTTACCTTTGCATGGATCTTTTCCCGTTCCGCTTTCATCTTGCGCATCCTTTCCGGAAACAGCCCTCCCGGTAGCCGGGAGAGCGCTTTTCCTCATGATACCACGTCTGCTCCGTGGGGGCAAGACAAACTCACAGGAGGTTATTTCGCATGAATCTGACCCTGATCCGTTCCATGACCCGCAGCGCCGTTTTCGAGCTGGAAAACGAACTGTGCTACCGTCCGGCACACCCCTTTACCGTTGCCCTGAACGGCAAGACGGTGTACGAGGCCTGCAACACCAATGTATTTTCCCTGTTCTCCCTGCTGCCCGGCACCACCTATACGGTGGAGGTGCAGGCCGAGGACGAGACCCTGAAGCTGGATTTCACCACCGAGGCCGAGACCTTCTTTGTGGATGCTGCCCGCTATGGTCTGGTGGCTGACGGCGAGACCGACAACACCGTGCGGCTGCAGGCGGCGCTGTCCACCTGCCCCAAGGGCGGCACGGTGTATGTGCCTGCCGGCCGTTACCGCACGGCCAGCCTGTTCATGAAGAGCAACACCACCCTGTATCTGGAAAAGGGCGCTGTGCTGCTGGGCGACAACGACCGCACCCACTACCCCATCCTGCCCGGTGTGCTGCCCAGCGAGAACGAAGTGGACGAGTACTACCTGACCGGCTGGGAGGGCAATCCGCTGGACAGCTTTGCGGGTCTGTTGAACATCACGCAGGTGCATGACGTGGTGGTGACCGGCGAGGGCACGCTGGACTGCGATGCCGAAAACGGCGACTGGTGGGTGAACCCCAAGGTCAAGCGCATTGCATGGCGTCCCCGCGCCGTGGCTGCGGTGGACAGCGAGAACGTCTGCCTGCACGGCATCACGGTGCAGAACAGCTATTCGTGGACCATCCATCCCATCTTTGTCAAGCACCTCGACCTGCTCAACTTCAACATCAACAACCCCTACAACGCCCCCAACACGGACGGCATCGACCCCGAGAGCTGCGAGTATATCCGCATCATCGGCATGAACATCCATGTGGGCGATGACTGCATCGCCATGAAGGCCAGCAAGGTCTTTCTGGGCATGAAGCTGAAGCGCAGCTGTGAGCACACCGTCATCCGCAACTGCCTGCTGGACAAGGGTCACGGCGGCATCGTCATCGGCAGCGAGATGAGCGGCGGCGTGAAGGACATGGTAGTGACCCAGTGCCTGATGGACCACACCGACCGCGGTCTGCGCGTCAAGACCCGCCGGGGCCGCGGCAACACTGCCGTCATTGACGGGCTGGTGTTCCGTAACGTGGAGATGCGGGGCGTCAAAGCACCCTTTGTCATCAATATGTTCTACTTCTGCGACCCGGACGGCCACGGCCCCTATGTACAGTGCCGCGAACCGATGCCGGTGGACGAGTACACCCCCAAGCTGGGCAGCCTGACCATGGAGAACATCGTGGCCACCGATGCCCAGTTTGCAGGCTGCTATTTCGATGGCCTGCCGGAGCAGCCCATCGAGCGGGTGACCATGCGGGATGTGAGCATCACCTTTGACCCCAACGCCAAGGAGGGACAGGCGGCCATGGCCGACAACCGTCCGCTGGTGAAAAAGCTGGCTATCTATGCCGAGAACGTCAAGGAGATCGACCTGCACAACGTGAAGATCGAGGGCTACGAGGGCGAGCGGCTGCACTTTGCCAACGTAGGACATTTTGAGGAGGACTGACCCATGACCCATGAAGAGATCCTGTCCATGCTGGGCGACTATGTGGACTACCTGATCACCAATTCCAGCGCCGAGGCACCGATGTGGAACATCGAAAAGGTGCGCAGCGGCAAGCCCAACAAGTGGAACTACATTGATGGCTGCATGATCACCGCCTGCCTGAGCCTGTACAAGACCACCGGCGACGAGAAGTATCTGGAGTTTTCCAAGGAGTTTATCGACTACTTTGTGCAGCCGGACGGCTCCATCAAGACCTACGACCCCAAGGAGTACAATCTGGACAACGTGAATCAGGGCAAGAACCTGTTCATCCTCTACGACATCTTCGGCGACGAGAAGTACCGCAAGGCCATCGACACCATCCGCAGCCAGCTGCTCACCCAGCCCCGCACCAAGGAGGGCAACTTCTGGCACAAGGACATCTACCCGTGGCAGGTGTGGCTGGACGGCACCTATATGGCACAGCCTTTCTACATGGAGTACGAGACCCGCTTTAACAAGATGCAGGGCTGCATCGACAGCTACAAGCAGTTCATGAATATCAAAAAGCACATGCGGGACGAAAAGACCGGCCTGTACTACCACGGCTATGATGAGAGCCGCCAGATGTACTGGGCAGACCCCGAGACCGGTTGCAGCCCCAACTTCTGGCTGCGCGCCATGGGCTGGTTCCTTGTGGCAATGGTGGATGTGCTGGAGCGCATGGACGAGCAGCTGTACAACGAGTATCGCGGCATCATGGCCATGCTCAAACAGGCTGTGGAGGATATGCACAAGTTCCAGGACGAGCAGAGCGGGATGTTCTGGCAGGTCATCGACCACCCGGAGGCCGAGGGCAACTATCTGGAAACCAGCGGCACCGCCCTGTTTGCCTATGCCGTGCTCAAGGGCGTGCGTCTGGGCTATCTGCCCAAACGTATGGCTGCATGGGCGGAGAAGGCTTTCTACGGCACCTGTGACCGGTATCTGTCCAAGAACCCGGACGGCAGCTTGCAGCTGGACGGCATCTGCCTTGTGGCGGGTCTGGGCGGCAAGGATCACCGTGACGGTTCTCTGGCCTACTACTTCAGCGAGCCGGTGGTCTGCAACGATGCCAAGGGCGTAGGCCCGCTGGTGCTGGCCTATACCGAAATGATCGCGCGCAAGTAACCAAAAACGGGATACAGCAGGGCTGAGCAGCTGCAAAAAAGCGGTTGCTCAGCCTTTTTGCGTGTCTTTTTTGCCCCCTTGCATAAACTGCCCACCGCTGTCCCACACTAAGCCCAGAAAAGTTCCCGTACACAAAACGAACAGATGGGAGTAACAAGCATGGAGCAGATCAAAAAATTTCTGCACGGCAAGGGCTTTGCTCTGCTACTGACCGCAAGCCTGCTGGCTGCGGCTGCGGCAGGGGTGTGGGCGGTGCGCGCCCTGCGGGCAGAACTGCAAAAAAGTCTGGATGGACTAAACGCCCCCGGCACCACCCAACAGACCACCCCGGAAACAGAACCGGACTGGGACGCACAGGAGGATACCACATGGCAGCAGCCCGTGACCGACGTTGCAAACAGCAAGGCAGATGTGCCGCAGCAGACGCCCTCTGGGGCATCCTCTGGTGCGCAGTCTGGCTCTGGTTCGCTGCGCGAACCCTCGGCACTGCAAGGCGCATCCTCGCCTGCCAGCAGTTCGGCGCAGCCTGCCGCCGCGCCCTCTATGCCGGGGCGCGTGCTCAACGCCTTCAGCGGCGATGAGCTGGTGTATAACAAGACCCTTGGAGACTGGCGCACCCACAACGGCGTGGACTATGCCTGCACGCAAGGGGCAGCGGTAGCAGCACCCGTGGCGGGCAAGGTGGTGTCTGCCGGGGCAGAGGGCAACTGGGGCACCGTGGTGGTGCTGGAAGATGCCGCTGGCCGCCTTTGGCGGCTGTGCGGCGTGGCGGACCCTGCCGTAAAAGCCGGGGATACCGTAGCCGCCGGGCAGAAGCTGGGCACGGTGGGCACTGTCGGCTGCGAGTGCGCCGAGGAAAGCCACATCCATGTGGAGGTAAAGCAGGGCGAAAGCTACCTCGACCCGGCAAAGCTGCCGGAGTAAGCAAACCATAAAAGGGGCTGCAATAGCGGCTCCTTTTTTGCTGCGTCAGGCGGTACGGCGCGTTTGCAGCAGCCAGAGAACCAGCGCCGAAAGCACCCCGGCTGCCAGCAGTACATCTGCCGGGTGCGCAGCCCAGTGCTGGAAGGCACTGCCATAGGCTGCCTGTCCGATGGGCTGGGTCAGGCAGGCCAGCACAGAGAGGCAGGCTGTCGTCTTGCCCAGCTGTGCCTGCGGCACCAGCACTTGCAGCTGCGCAAAGAACCATACATTGAACAGCGCTGCCACGGCCATAAACACGGCCCCCAGCACCAGAATGCTGCCGAACTGCAGCACTGACACCCGGAGGGCAAGACCCAGCGCGGCGCACACGCCGCTGAGCGCCAGCAAAAGAGGTGTGCCGCTGCGGATTGGATGACGGACAAAGACGGTTCCGGCCAGCACGCCGCCTAAAATGCCGCCTGCGCTCAGCACCGCCTGCACAAGGCCGAGGGAGGTATCACTTTTCTGCAAAGTCTGTATCACCAGCACCGGGACACCCACGGTGAGAGCCGGGACTTCCAGCAGGTTTACAGCCGCCATGGCGGCGGCTAATTGCAGCACCGCAGCCTGCCCGGTGAGGAACTGCGCACTTTCCCGCAGGTCGGCCCACAGAGAACGGACGGAGAGCCTTGTGTCCGATGGGACATCCTGTGGGATGCACAGGCAGAGCTCCATCCCGGCAGAAAGTGCAAAGCAGCAGCCGCAGAGCACCAGCAGACCCCGGATGCCGAGGTGCTCCAGCAGAACAGCACCCAGCAGGGGACCGAGAAGCTCGTCCACGGTATCCACCAGTTGGATGACTGCGTTGCCGCGCAGCAGCTGGGTGCCGTTCAGCAGCAGAGGCAGGCAGGCGCGTACCACGGGCTGGTAAAGCCCCTGAATGGCGTACAGACTGCCCAGCACTGTCAGGACCAGCGGAAGCAGGGGCAGATGCGGCAGTCCGGCAGCGGCTGCAGCCGCAATACCGGCGGTCACCAGATCCAGCAGTGCCATCAGGCGGGCTTTACGGCAGCGGTCTGCCAGCGCGCCGCCGGTCAGCATTCCAGCAAGGGCGGGCAGCATGGCCAGAGCGGTGATGCCGCCGTACAGCGCGGCAGAACCAGTCTGCCGCAGCAGATACAGCGGCAGCGCAAACCGCAGGGCGGCATTGCCGAACAGGGAGACGATCTGTCCGAGGACGATAAGGATAAAAGTGTTCATGGAAACCTCCTGCTTTTTTATTTACAGACTGTTGGTCTGTATTTGCATACAAAAAAAGGCGGAGCGTTCCGCCCGGGAAATTCAGTCTTTGACCGGTGTGCACAGCTGCACCAGCTGTTCGGCCTGTGCATCCGTCAAAAGATCCAGCCCAAGTGCATGGGTCATTTGCTGAAACACGACGTTCCGCGCCCGCTGCTGGGTCGGTGTGGTGGGGCGCGTCTGGGGAGAAAGCCAGATGTCTGCCAGCACGAACAGCGCTTCGGCCAGCGCATTGGCATCGGCGGTGTGGATGGAGCCGTTCGCCATGCCCTGCCGGATCATGGGTGCAATGCACTCCGGGGCCAGATGCGCTTCAATGTTGGTCAGCTCCATGGCAAGGAACTGCGGGTTGCTGCACAGGTGCGGCAAGGTCTGGGCGATCTGCTGCTGCCGCTGCCCGGCGAAGGATGCTGCAAACACCGCCTGCAGCTTCTGCAGCCCGGTCAGGGCGGGGTCGTCCCGGATACGGCGCAGCGGCTCCCACATCTGGTCGCCCAAACGGTCACCGACGCGCTGCGCAATCTCCTCCTTGGAGCGGAAGTGATGGTACACCGCCCCTTTGGAAAGCTTTGTGGCATCAATGATGTCCTGCAGGGTGGTATTCTGGTAGCCCTTCTGGAGGAAGAGCAGGGCGGCGGCGTCCAGGATCTTTTCAACGGTCTGTTCCGGGTATTTGTTGCGCGGCATGGCGGATGCTCCTTTTTACAAACTAACGGTCTGTAAAAAGAATACAGCAGCCCGGCGGCTTTGTCAAGAGGGTGTGGAACCGAAAATCCATTCATTTCCTGCGGCGCTGCATTGCTTTTGCGCGGGGTTTCTGGTATGATACAATAGAATCAACAGGCGATTTTGGGAGGATGACAGATGGCAAGGGTTTTGATCGTGGGAGCCGGAGCAGCCGGACTGATGGCGGCGGGTGCCGCCGTGCGGCAGGGACATCAGGTGACGGTGCTGGAACATACCGAGAAGCCCGGGCAGAAGATCCTTGTCACTGGCAAGGGGCGCTGCAATGTGACCAACGACTGCCCGGCAGAGGAGTTTTTGCGCCATGTGCGCACGAACCCGCGCTTTTTGTACTCCTCGCTGGGGGCGTTCCCCCCGGCAAAGACCATGGAGCTGTTCGAAGGTCTTGGTGTGGAGCTGAAGGTGGAGCGTGGCCGCCGGGTGTTCCCGGTATCGGATAAGGCCGAGGAGATCCGGCAGGCATTGCTGCGCTATGCGCAGGACGCCGATATCGTCTACGATGGCGCAAAAAAGCTGCTGCTGGAGGACATCGTGCCGGAGGCAGAGCCCGCCCCGGCGGTGCCGGAAAACCCGCGTCACCCCAAAAAGAAAAAGGCTGGCCCGGCGCTGCGCTGCGTGGGCGTGCGGGGCACTTCCGGCCGGGAATACCGGGCAGACGCTGTACTGGTGGCTACCGGCGGCGTGAGCTACCCCACCACCGGTTCTACCGGCGATGGCTACAAGCTGGCGCAGCAGGCGGGACACACCCTTGTGGAGCCGGTGCCCAGTCTGGTCAGCCTTGTCAGCCGCGACCCGGACTGCAAAAAGATGATGGGTCTGGCGCTGAAAAACGTCACCCTGACCCTGCTGGAGGACGGCAAGACCATCTTTGACGAGCAGGGCGAGATGCTGTTCACCCACTTTGGCATCAGCGGGCCGCTGACTTTGAGCGCGTCCAGCCATCTGGGGGATATGAAAAAGCACAGGTACATCGCGGAGATCGACCTGAAGCCCGCCCTGAGCGAGGAGCAGCTGTACGACCGCATCACCCGGGACTTTGCCCTGCTGGCAAACCACGCGGCGCAGGGCGCGCTGGTCAAGCTGCTGCCTTCCAGCATGCAGCCGGTGATGGTGGCGCGCTGGGGCATCGACCCCGCCACCAAGGCAAACCAGATCACCCGGGAGCAGAAGCGGGAGCTGGTGCGGCTGGTCAAGCACTGGCAGGTGTCCATTGACGCCCGGGGCGACCTTGCCCACGCGGTGATCACCAGCGGCGGCGTATCGGTGCGGGAGGTAGACCCCAAGACCATGCAGAGCAAAAAGGCGCTGGGGCTGTACTTTGCGGGCGAGGTGCTGGACGTGGACGCCTACACCGGCGGCTACAATCTGCAGATCGCTTTCTGCACCGCACAAAGCTTTGCGAATAACCTGTAAAAACAGCGCAGTAAATTTCCTGTGTACTATATATAAATAAGGAGAACATATCATGGTATCTGTTGCAATTGATGGGCCTGCGGGTGCAGGCAAATCCACTCTGGCACGCCGTCTGGCGGCAGAGCTAGGCTATATCTATGTGGACACCGGTGCAATGTACCGCGCCATCGGCCTGTACGCCCTGCGCGCGGGCAAGGACCCCAAGGACAACGCGGCGGTGGATGCTCTGCTGCCCCAGATCGAGCTGCAGCTGGCATCCATTGCGGGCGAGCAGCACATTTACTTGAAGGACGAGGATGTGAGTACCGCCATCCGCACCGAAGCCGCCGGCATGGCAGCCTCTGCCGTGGGCGCAAACCCCGCGGTGCGGGCATTTCTGCTGGAGCTGCAGCGCAGCATGGCAAAAAAGCAGGATGTGCTGATGGACGGCCGGGATATCGGCACGGTGGTGCTGCCGGACGCTACGGTGAAGATCTTCCTGACCGCCAGCCCGGAGGCACGCGCCACCCGCCGCTGGAAGGAGTATCAGGTCAAGGGCATCGACACCCCCTACGAGGAAGTGCTGGCAGATGTGAAGCAGCGGGACTATCAGGACACCCACCGCGCCGCCGCTCCGCTGAAGCAGGCAGAGGACGCCGTGCTGCTGGATACCTCGGAACTGGATTTTGAGCAGAGCCTTGACGCCATGAAGCAGATCATCGCCAAAAAGATCGGCGGATAAAACAAACAGGACAGGAATAAAAAATGGTACTATATTATATTCTGGTGCCCCTTGCGTGGCTTGTGTGGCACATCGGTTTCCGCATCCGGGTGGAGGGGCGTGAAAACCTGAAAAAGGTGCAGACGAAGGGTTATATCCTTGCGCCCACCCATGTGTCAGCCATCGACCCGGTGTTCATCGTTGTCACCCGGTGGGGCAGGCGGATGGTGGTGTTTGCCAAAAAGGAGCTGTTCGAAATCAACGCACTGCTGACATGGTTCTTCCGCTGCTGCGGCGGTGTGTGCGTCCGCGGCACCAAGGACGAGATGGCGGTCATCTCCCAGACGGTGGAGGCCTGTAAGCAGGGCAAAACGCTGCTTATCTTCCCGGAGGGCACCCGCGAAAAGGAGGGCAAGCTCCTGTCCCCCAAGAGCGGCCTGTTCGTCATTGCCGCCGAGGCGGGGGTGGACGTTGTGCCCTGCCGCATCCTGTACGACACCCCGGACGGAAGAATGCACCTGTTCTGCAAAGTGCGGGTGATCTACGGCGAGCCGATGCCCGCAGTGCAGTTTGCCATGGAGGGCCGCCGGGACACCAAAAAGCTCCGTGCCAACAAGCAGGCACTGCTGGAAGCATGGGAAAAGATGGGGGCGTAAGAGATGGAGATCCGTTTGGCGAAAACGGCGGGGTTCTGCTTTGGCGTGAACCGTGCCGTGGAACTGACCTACGGCCTGCTGGCCGAGGGGCATAAGGTGGCAACGCTGGGCCCGCTGATCCACAACCCGCAGGCGGTGGAGGATATGCGGCGCAAGGGCGCACAGGTAGTGGACACCGTGCAGGATGTGCCCGCCGAGTGCGAGGTGGTCATCCGCAGCCACGGGGTGCCCCGCAGCGTTTACGATGAGCTGGCCGCGCGCGGCATCCCGTACCATGACGCCACCTGCCCCTTTGTGCAGAAGATCCAGCGCATTGCCGCCGAGGCCGAAAAAGAGGGTGCGGTGCTGCTGGTGGCGGGCGATAAGACCCACCCGGAGGTGCAGGGCATCGTGGGGCACACCCGGGGTGAGGTGTTTGTTTTTGCCGATTTAGCCGAGTTAGAGGCGTGGAACGGCCCGTCTGACCCCCAAAAACCCCTTTTTGCAGTTGCACAGACCACATTTCAGGTTACAAAATGGAAAGAAAGTTCGGAGTTTCTCAAAAAAGCCTATACAAACGCCCGAATTTTTGATAC
>ERZ840407.1184-NODE-1184-length-12692-cov-5.137928_pt1 | contig 12692 bp, 9 predicted proteins | sample MGYA00519877_ERZ840407 | MGnify/ENA primary metagenome ERZ840407 (study PRJEB31850, sample SAMEA3708875) | human gut metagenome | biome: human gut; feature: human-associated habitat; material: faeces | place: China | collected 2014 ...
TTTTTGCAGTGCAAGACCTTCGGCAACCAGGCCGTCCCGGCGGGCTGGGTCATCGTGGCGGCAGGCAATCCGCCGGAGTATAACAAATCAGTCCGTGATTTCGACATCGTCACGCTGGACCGTGTCCGCCGGATGGACATCGAGCCGGATCTACAGGTCTGGAAGGACTACGCCCGCGCTGCCCACCTGCACAGCGCGATCCTGAGCTATCTCGACCTCCACCCGCAGAACTTCTATCAGATCAACGCCGATGTGGACGGCACCCAGTTCGTCACCGCCCGCGGCTGGGAGGACCTCTCCAATCTGCTGGATACCTACGAGGCGCTGGGCCTCAAGGCAGACGAGGCGCTCATCCGCCAGTACATCCAGCATGAGAAGATCGCGGAGGATTTCTCGGCCTACCTCGACCTCTACTACAAATACCGCGACGACTACGGCGTGGAAGAGATCCTGGCCGGGCAGGCCAAACCCGCCGTCTTTGCTCGCCTGCTCAACGCACCCTTCGACGAGCGGCTGAGCCTTGTCAGCCTGCTCCTGTCCGGTCTGAACAACCGGTTCACGGCGTCCCGCCGGGCCGATGCTGCGGCCGATGCCTGCTATGCCTTCCTGCGGGAGGCCAAACAGGGCTTTGCGACCCTGCCCGACGACATCCCGGATGGCCCGGCAACTCTGTTCAACCAGATGATGACCGACTACGACGCCGAGACCCGACGCCAGCGCGAGGCGGGTCTGCTCAGCCGCGACGCGCTGGCCACCCGGCTCAAGGTCTATGCCGTCCTGCGCCAGTGGGAGGCGGAACTGCGCCGCGCCAAGGCGGCGGGCACACAGGAAGCCTTCGACCTGCTGCGTACCCAGTTCCAGTCGCTCTCCGACGAGCGGGATGCCGCACAGGAGGCGGCAGCCAGCGCACTGGAAGCGGCCTTCGATTTTATGGAGCAGGCCTTTGCCGAGAGCCAGGAGATGGTGGTCTTCGTCACCGAGCTGACGCTGGCCCCTGCCGCCCATGCGTTCATCACCGAGAACGGCTGCCCCCGGTACTTCCAGTACAATAAGGACCTGCTGCTCGACCACCGCAAGGCGGCATTGCAGCAGGAGTTGGCGGCAGAAGAGCGCCGCCATGGGGGAATGTGAGCCATGCTGGACAGTCTGATCTTCAGCCTGAACAGCACGATGCCGCTGTTTTTCCTCATGCTGCTGGGCTACCTGCTCCACCGCAGGCAGTTCCTCACCGACGACTTCGTGGCCATGGCCAACAAGTTCGTCTTTCATGTGGCGCTGCCGGTGCAGCTGTTTCGGGACCTTGCCACCATGGATGTCCGTGCCAGCTTCGACGGCCCCTATGTGCTGTTCTGCGCTGCGGTCACCACGGCAAGCATTCTGGTCATCTGGGGGCTGGCCCGGCTCTTGTTGAAGGACAAGCACATCGTGGGGGAGTTCGTGCAGGCGAGCTACCGCTCTTCGGCGGCCATCCTCGGTGCGGCCTTCATCCAGAACATCTACGGGACCTCCGGCCTGTCCGGCCTGATGATCCTGGGCAGTGTGCCGCTGTACAACATCTTTGCGGTCGTCATCCTCACGCTGGAAAGCCCTTCGCAGGACGCCCGGAGCGGCATGGGAGAGAAGCTGGTCACGAGCCTCAAGGGCATCGTGACCAACCCCATCCTGCTGGGCATCGCGGCGGGCTTTGTGTGGAGCCTGCTCCGCCTGCCCATGCCTGCCATGGCCAACAAGACGCTCTCCAGCCTGGCTGGTATGACCAGCCCGCTGGCCCTGCTTGCCATCGGTGCGGGCTTCAAGGGCCGCGCAGCGCTGGGCTACCTCAAGCCCACGGCCGTTGCAACGGTCATCAAGCTCATCCTCCTGCCGGCCATCTTCTTGCCCGTGGCGGTGCGGCTGGGCTTTGTGGACCAGAAGCTCGTGGCGCTGATGGTCATGCTGGGCAGTGTGACCACCCCGGCGGGCTACGTCATGGCCAAACAGATGGGCCACGAAGGCACCCTGACCGGCAGCGTCTGCGTCACCACCACCTTCTTCAGCGCTCTGACCCTGACCTTCTGGGTCTTCTGGGCGAGGAGCCACGGTTACATCGTATAAATAAAAAAAGAGCTGCTGCAAAACTCCTTCCGGCATCGCATCCGCGATGCCACCTCCCTCTCAGAGGGAGGCTTTACAGCTTGCCGTTGTGCTAAGGCTCCCTCACTGAGGGAGCTGGCGCGGCGAAGCCGTGACTGAGGGAGTAAAACAGCGGCTCACTTTTTTGTATTAAAATGAAAATACAACAAAAAAAGCATCTTGAAAAACTTCAAGATGCTTGGTGGTTGCGGGGGCCGGATTTGAACCAACGACCTTCGGGTTATGAGCCCGACGAGCTACCAGACTGCTCCACCCCGCGATATTTACTTGTCTGCACCAGCTGTTCGCTGACTGCTCAAGTATAATACCACAGAGGCGGGTGGATGTCAAGGGTTTTGGAAAAGTTTTTTACTTTTTCTTTCTGGGATGGCGGACACGGTAGTAGATCACGCCGCAGACCGCGCCGATGAGGATGGCAGGCCATGCGCCCACAAGGAACACCGCCACGGCCTGTGCACCGGACACGAAGCCGGTCCAGCCATTGCGCAGGGCGGCCAGCAGCTTTGCACCGAAGCTGGTGCTGGTGGGGGTCAGGGTCTCCACCTCGTTCAGGGTGATATAGACGGTGCAGCAGGAGACCTGATTGCTGTACCAGTCCAGCTGGCTCTGCCAGCTCTCGATCTGGTACTGCACATCGCTCAGGCTGGACTCGATCTCCAGCAGGTCGGCCAGGGTGTCGGCTTGGGCCTGCAGCTCCTGCAGGCGGGTGCGCTGGGCGGTCAGGCTGGCCAGCCGGGCCTCGGTGTCCATATACCGGGTGGTAATATCCTCCGCCTGCTGGTTCTGGTAGGTCACGCTGCCGGACTGGGCAGCGGCGGCCAGAAAGCTCTTGTAGCTGTCCTGAGGCACCCGCAAAGTCAGGCTGACGCTCCGGGTGCTGTCGGTGTTGGTGTACTCGCTGCTGGATTCCATATAGCCGTCCGCGTCAGAAAGAGCCGCATCCAGTGCCGCGCGGGCGGTATCGTAATCCCGGGTCTCCAGCGTGAGGTTGGCAGTATAGATGATCTTGGCGCTGTCGGCGGTGCGGGTGGAAGCATCGCTCTCCGCTTCGCCGGAGGTCAGCAGGGAACCGCCGGCGGCAGTCTCTGCTGACCGGTAGCCGTCCTCTGCGCTGAAGGTGGAGATGCCGTTGTCTGCAGAACCGGAGGCGGCGTTTTCGGTGTCCTCCATGGAGTAAACAGCGGCCTGCGGGGCGGATGCCTTGGCGGCAGAGTAGTTGGAGGAAGAGCCGCCGCCCAGCAGGGTGACCCCTTTCCATTCATAGGCATACACGGCACCGTACAGGCAGACCCCGCAGACTGCCACGCAGGCGGCCAGCTGGGCCCAGCGTCGGGCTGGGAAGCGGAGGGGCTTCTTCTGTTTTTGGGGGGTCGGGGAAGGCGCGGGCATGGGGATGCTCTTGGCACCGGGGGTCTCGGCGGCATTGGCCTGCAGGGCAAGCAGCTTTGCCTTCAGGTCATCGGAAGCGTGCAGATCGTCCACTTCCATCTTGTATTCATACCACCTCATCTTCGATCTCCTCCTTCAGCAGCGTATGTAACTGGGCGCGTGCCCGCCGCAGCCAGCTGAGCACCGTGTTGGTGGGCGCACCCAGCATCCGGCCTACCTCGGCGGCGGTGTAGCCCTCATAATAATGGAGGTACACGGCGTTGCGGTAGTTTTCCGGCAGAGTGCGCACCGCATCGAGCACACTGCCGTCATTTCCGGATTCCGGGGCAGGAATGTTTTCGTCCAGTTCGGTGTCCTTCTGGCGCGCGGCCCGGGTGATATCCCGGCAGCGATTGATGGCGACCCGCAGCAGCCAGGCTTTGAGGTGCTCCTCACTCTCAAAGCGGCCTTCGTAGCGCAGGAGCTTTTCAAACACATCCTGCACCACATCCTCTGCATCGGCGGTGCAGCTGCAATTGTGCATCGCGGCGCGGAACACGGTGTCGCTGTATCGCTGTACAGCCAGCGCAAAAACTTCGTCTTTGGTCAACTGTCCCATAAGTCTCTTTCTCTCCTTTGCGGCCCCGGGCGGGGCTGGTGGAAACAACTGTTTCAAAGGGACGTTTCACCCCATATACGGGTGAAACGCACGGATTATTGCATTAACGATAAAGCCTTTGGAAAAGGGCAATTTTCTCCGCAAGATACAGATCTGCTTTGGGGTGGGCCAGCCAGTGCTTCTGCCGGGTGGTCTGGCACAGGCGGCGGGCAAGGGCGGCAGGGTCGGTGTCGATGGCCTCCACATCCTGCAGGGTCAATTGCAGGGTCAGAGCGGCCGGGACATCCGGCAGGGGAGGCAGCGGGTCCTCCCAGACAAAGGGAGGCAGCAGCTGCACCGCGCAGACAGCGCGGGAACACTCCTCGGTGAGCAGCAGAGCGGCGGGGGAGCCATCCGGCTCCACATGCAGGCTGCTGTAAAGCAGCTGGAGGTTCCGGGGAGCAGAGAGCAGAACAGCACCCTCATCCGCCGTTTCGCTGAGGGTGAGGTACCCGGCGGCCTCGTCGGCATAGATGCGCCGGGCCGGTGCCCGGAAGCTGGCATAGAGCGCAGGCAGGTGGAAAACGCCCGCCTTGTCCAGCCCGTGCTGCAGCAGCAGATAGAATTCGGTCAGCGGGTGGTCCGGGTCCGGCTGCGGCATCCCGAAGTCCGGCCGGGAAAGATGTCCTCCGCCCATAGTCTCCCTCCTTTTCCAGTGCATTACCCTTTTAGTATATGGGTTTTGCAACGGATTTTCAACTGTAATTGCAACGCTTTCGGAGAATGGGAAATTTTCCCGCACAGCCAGAACCCATTATAGGGGAGCCGCCGGCAGACCGGGAACGGGAGACAGAAACAAAAAAAGCCCGATCGTTCGGGAACGACCGGGCCTGTGCATATTGTGCTGAGAGAGAAGCCGTTATTTCTGATAGCCCAGCGTAGCCGCCATCACGGCTTTGATGGTGTGCATCCGGTTTTCCGCCTCGTCAAAGACGATGCTCTGGGGGCCCTCGAATACCTCATCGGTCACCTCCATGGCATCGCGGCCAAAGCGCTCACCCATCTCTTTGCCCACAGCGGTCTTGTGGTCGTGGTAGGCGGGCAGGCAGTGCATAAACACGGCCTTGGGGCCTGCAATATTCATCAGCTCCTGATTGATCTGATAGGGGGCCAGGTCGTGGATGCGCTCGGCCCAGACCTCGATGGGTTCGCCCATGGAGACCCACACATCGGTGTAAAGGACATCGGCACCCTGGGCAGCCTTGGCGGGGTTCTCCTCAAAGGTCAGGGTGGCACCGGTCTCGGCGGCAATGGCCTGACACTGTGCGATCAGGGCGGCATCCGGCTGATACTTTTTGGGGGCGCAGGCGGTGAAGTGCAGGCCCATCTTGGCACAGCCCACCATCAGGCTGTTGCCCATGTTGTAGCGGGCATCGCCGAAGTAGACGAAATGGATGCCCTTCAGGCTGCCGAAGTGCTCCCGGATGGTCAGGAAGTCGGCAAGGATCTGGGTGGGGTGGAACTCGTTGGTCAGGCCGTTCCAGACCGGAACACCGGCGTAATGGGCCAGGTCTTCCACGATCTCCTGCCCATAGCCGCGGTACTCGATGCCGTCAAACATCCGGCCCAGCACCCGGGCGGTGTCGGCAATGGATTCCTTTTTGCCGATCTGGCTGCCCGACGGGTCAAGGTAGGTGACCTCCATGCCCAGATCGTGAGCGGCGACCTCGAAGCTGCAGCGGGTGCGGGTGGAAGTCTTTTCAAAGATCAGGGCGATGTTCTTGCCGGCCAGCTGCTCATTGTGGCGGATGCCGGCCTTTTTCCTGGCCTTCAGGTCAGCGGCCAGATCGAGCAGCTCCTCGATCTCGGCAGGGGTGTAGTCCAGAAGCTTCAAAAAGCTGCGATTTTTCAGGCTCATTGTATACTTTCCTCTCTATGCAACACAAAATGTATATTTATTCGATAAGGTGGTTCTATTATATACCGAATAAACTGTATTTTCAAGGGAAAGTTTTGGGAGAGGTTTAACTCCCCTTACAGCTCCAGCAGTTCCTTCCGACCGCTGGGGGTGTAGGCGGTCAGGCGCACGCCTGCCTTTTTGAACATGAACCGCGCCGCCACGCTGGAATCGGAATCGTGGTACTTGTCGCCGTAGTACACCACCTCGGAGATGCCGGACTGGATGATGGCCTTGGCGCACTCGTTGCAGGGGAAGAGGGTCACATAGACCCGGGCACCCTTCAGGTTGTTGTGGGCGCTGTTCAGGATGGCGTTGAGTTCCGCATGGCAGACGTACATGTACTTCGTGTCCAGTGGGTCGCCCTCGCGCTCCCACGGCATGGCATCGTCATCGCATCCAATGGGCATTCCGTTGTAGCCCAGGGAGAGGATCTTGTTCTCCGGGCTGACGATGCAGGCTCCCACCTGGCTGCTGGGGTCCTTGGAGCGCATGGCGGTGAGCAGGGCGATGCCCATAAAATATTCATCCCAGTTGATATAATCGGTGCGTTTCATAAAAACAGCCTCCCTTGCAAGTATGGCTTGTTCTGGTTTGACAGAACGTTGAAAATCGACTATGCTGCAAATGAAAAGGCGCTCGCGGCCGGAGCGCAAGGTAAGGATACCATAAAAAGAAAAGAAGTGCAATCGCAAAAGCACCCGCAGACGCTGAGCCTGCGGGTGCTTTTGGCATGGTTATGAGAAGGTTTGAGAGAGGTTCAACTTACTTGTTGCCCTTGTAATCCAGCGGGAGGCTGGTCCAGCGGGCGCGGAAGTGGAAGGCGGCGTCCTTCGGCTGACGCTGACGGGTGAAGATGCCCTTCTTGTTGCCGTTGGCGCGCATGATGCCCTCGGTGGTCTGGAAGTCTGCAAAGTTCCAGACCAGCTCGCCCTGCACGAAGTCGTAGCTGTCGAAGACGTTGTGGTTCATGTCGAGGTACTCGTTCTGGTACTCCTGGCTCCACATGACGCTGGGCAGCTTGTGCTCGGTGGGCATGGTGTCGGCACCGTACTCGGTGAAGATCATCGGGCGGCCGTTCAGGACCTTGGCCCAGCCGTCCATCTCCTTGCGGAATGCGGCCTCGGCGTCCACGATGCCCATGCCGCCCATGACGTACCAGCCGTAGTAGCGGTTCAGGCTGATGAAGTCAGCGAACTGCTGGCCCTTGCTGTTGTGGGGCAGGCTCATCATGACGATGGCGTAGGTGCGGGGGCGCTTCTGCGGGTCAAGCTCGTGTGCCAGATCGAACAGGGTCTTGAAGTAGGCTTCGGTGCCCTCGCTGGTGCACTGGGGCTCGTTCAGGATGCTCCATGCGATGACGGAGGCGTGGTTCTTGTCGCGGTCGATCATGTCGGTCAGCGCGTCCTTGTGGTTCTCCAGCAGCTGAGGCGTGGTGTCCTTCTCGAACCAGCCCACCTTCTTGCCGTTGCCCTGGTTTGCTGCCAGGAAGTTCATGGTGCTCTCCATGAAGCCGACGGCGGGGACTTCGTCGATGATGAGGAAGCCCTCCTCATCGGCCATCTGGTACAGCTCCTCCGCATAGGGGTAGTGGCTGGTGCGGAAGCAGTTGGCACCGATCCACTTCATCAGCTCGTAATCGCGCTTGACGGTGGCCAGGTCGAGGCCGCGGCCGCGGATGTCTGCATCCTCGTGCTTGCCGAAGCCGCGCAGGTAGACGGGCTTGCCGTTCAGCAGGAAGTGGCCGTTCTGGATCTCGAAGGTGCGGATGCCGACCTTCTCGGTGTACTCGTCGACGATGGCGCTGCCGTCGTGGATGCGGATGACGATGTTGTACAGGTAGGCGGCATGGACGTTCCAGAGCTTGGCGTCCTTGACGACCAGAGTACCTTCCTTGCCGGAAGCCTCAGCGACCTTGGTGGTGCCGTCGTACAGCTCCACGGTCACGTCGTGGCTGCCGTTGGTGGTGACGGTGTAATCGACCTCGGCGCCGTCCGCAGTCAGGCGGTGCTTGACGGAATAGTCCAGAACGCGCTCGGCGGGCAGGGCCATCAGCTTGACGGGGCGATGGATGCCGGCATAGTTGTAGAAGTCGAAGTAGGGGGCAGCGACCTTTTTGCCGTTGGACAGGGTAGCGGTGTTGCCGGCGGGCAGCATGTACTCGTTCAGCTCGTTGTTCAGCAGGACGCTCAGCTTGTTGTGCTGGTTGTAGCGGACGATGTCGGTGACGACTGCGTCAAAGGGCAGGAAGCCGCCCTCGTGCTGTGCGACCTCGACGCCGTTCACAAAGACGCGGGCGTGGTGGGTGGCAGAGCCGAAGCGGATGGCGATGTCCTTGCCGCTCCACTCGCCGGGCACGAAGAAATCGGTCTCATACCAGAAATCGCCGCAGTACTCGCGGGATTCCTTATCGGTGAAGAAGTCGCAGAAGGAAGCGGGCACGGGCATGGAGATGGACTCCGGCAGGCCGTTTGCCCAGTCTGCATCGACGCCCTCGCTCTTGGGGTCGAAGCGGAAGCGCCACATGCCGTCCAGGCTGACGACGCGGCGGGAAGTGGAAGCCACAGGATACAGCAGGGATTTGTTGTTCATTGCAGGAACCTCATTTCTCATCATACTAAAACATTTTGAACTACGAAATAAACCTCTCCGTCATCGCTGCGCGATGCCACCTCCCCTGATAGGGGAGGCCTTGGCAGTCCCCGCAAAGGATACGGTTTCGCCAGAGGCTCTCCTATCAGGAGAACTGTCGAGCGAATGCGAGACTGAGAGGTTGATACCGCAGCTCATATCTTCTGGTATCAGTATGACAGATTTTTTGAAAAAGGAATAGAACAAATTTTTTATAAATCCAGACTTTTTTGGGGAATTTTGAACGATTCCGGGGCAGAATACCTATTATAATGCGGGCGATGCCGCGAAAACTGTTAAAATCAACTACGCCAAGAAAAATTTAGTGAAAGAGATTCCACATATTTTATGAAAAAATTGGCAAAGTGCCCAAACAATAATCGTAAAATTTTACGTTTTCACCTAAAAATTGTTCTAACGATGATTGCTAAAGATTTGTCATAATACTGATATACAAGCTGAAATGCAGTGAACTATATTTCAATGTGTTTTGCAGCAGCGTTTGGAGAACCGACTCCAAGAATCGATCTATCTAAGGAGAAACCAATGGCAAATGAGATGAAGAAAGCCGCCCCCTTCGGCATGAAGGACAAGGTCGGCTACATGTTCGGTGATTTCGGCAACGATTTCACCTTCCTGCTGTCGTCGAGCTTCCTGATGAAGTTCTACACCGACGTCATGGGCGTCAACGCCGCCATCGTTGGCATGGTGATGATGATCGCCCGTTTTGTGGATGCGTTCACCGATGTGGGCATGGGCCAGATCGTGGACCACTCCAAGCCCACCCAGGACGGCAAGTTCCGCCCCTGGATCAAGCGGATGTGCGGCCCGGTGGCCATCGCTTCCTTCCTGATCTATCAGTCCGGCCTGGCCGGGATGCCCTATGGCTTCAAGGTGGCCTGGCTGTTCATCACCTACATCCTGTGGGGCTCCATCTTCTATACCTCCATCAACATCCCCTACGGTTCCATGGCTTCCGCCGTCTCGGCAGACCCCAAGGACCGCGCAGAACTGTCCACCTGGCGCACCATCGGTTCCACGCTGGCCAACATGGTCATCGGCGTGGCCACGCCCATGGTCGCCTATGTCGTCGTGGACGGCAAGACGGTGATGTCCGGCTCCCGCATGACCATCATCGCAGGCGTCTTCTCCATCTGCGCCATCCTGTGCTATATCGTCTGCTTCAAGCTGACCCGTGAGCGTGTCGAGGTCCCCGCAAGCAGCCAGAAGGTGAGCGCTTCCGCCATCTTCAAGAGCATCTTCACCAACCGGGCGCTGCTGGGCATCATCGTGGCGGCCATCTTCGTCCTGCTGAGCCAGCTGACCGTCATGAGCCTGGCCGGTTACGTTTACCCCAATGTGTACGGCAGCGCTGCCGCACAGTCCACCGCCAGCCTGCTGGGCACGGTGATCATGCTGATCGTCTGCGCACCCTTTGCTTCCAAGCTGGCTGCAAAGTTCGGCAAGAAGGAGCTGGCTGTTGCCTCCAGCATCTGCTCCGCTCTGGTCTGGCTGGTCTGCCTGATCTGGCGTCCGGCCAGCGTCTGGGGCTTTGTGGCCTGCTACATCCTGGCCAATGTCGGCATGGGCTTCTTCAACACCATCATCTGGGCCATGATCACCGACGTCATCGACGACGCCGAGGTCCGCAGCGGCATCCGCGAGGACGGCACCATCTACTCGGTCTACTCCTTCGCCCGCAAGCTGGGTCAGGCCTTCTCTTCCGGTCTGGTCGGTGCCCTGCTGGGGATCATCGGCTACACCGAAGCGACTGCGTTTGACCCCGCTGTCACCCGCGGCATCTTCAACATGGCCTGCATCGCCCCCATCATCGGCTTTGTGTGCATCGTGCTGGCGCTGGTCTTCCTCTACCCGCTGAATAAGAAGAAGGTCGAGGAGAACGTGGCGGCTCTGGCTGCGCGCCGCAACAGCAAGTAATCCTTTGTAAAACATAGAACGAAGTGCTCTGCCGTCTTGGGATGGCAGGGCACTTTTTCTGCGCTCGGCCACTTGTTTCTTGCAGAAAAATGCTGTATACTGATATATCAAATGAGATGTGAGAGATGCGATGAAACAGGAAAGGAGACGCCATGCGGGTCGATCCATTACAGGTGCTCACCAAACTGGCGGCAGCACAGAATATCCCCACCCGGCGGGTGACGCCGCCGTTCGACGGACTGGAAGAGTTCGACTACGGCCTGCGCCGCTCGCTGGACCCGCAGTTCGACTGGCAGGAGTTCGGCCGGCTGCTGCTGGAACAGACCCCGGCGCAGACGCTGCTCTTCGTTGAGGGCACCTTTGAGCTGCATTTTGCCCTCTTCCGCATCCCGGACGAGGAGTCTTCCTCGTCGGGCCATGGACCTTTGGCCCCCGCAGCGAGAAGGCCCGCAAGTGGGCCCGCCGCTACCTGGGCGAGGACGGAGAAAATGCCGTGCAGGAATACTACAACGGCGTCAAGCTGCTGCAGGCGAACGATTTTTACATGACCATCCGGGTCCTGGTCGGGATGATGATAGGGGAGGATCTGGTCGTGAAGGAGCTGAAGGAGTTTCTGCCCTTCTGCTTCCACCCGGACGTCCGGTATTTCAACGAGCCGAAGTTCCAGAAGGATATCCCCATCTCCATGCTGGAACAGCGGTACGAATCCGAGAACCGCATCCTGGATGCCGTGAGCCGCGGCGACGACGAAGCCGCCACCGAGGCCATGCACCATCACTCCCGCTTCACCTACGGCGGGCGGTTCGAAGGCTCGCTCTACCAGCAGAAGAACATGATGATCGTCTTCAACACCCTGCTGCGCAAGGCCATCGAGCCCAGCAAGGTGCATCCCTATTATATTGATGCCATCTCCAGCAAGTACGCCCGCATCATTGAGGAGGCCGACGAGATCCCCCGTGAGATGATGTGGCAGATGGTGCGGGACTACTGCGCCTATGTCCGCCGCTACTCGCTGAAGGAGTTCTCGCCCGCCGTCCAGAAGGTGATGAACTACGTCAACCTGAATGTCTCCGAGCCGCTGACACTGAAGAGCCTGGCGGCCATGTGCTTCATCAGCCCGTCGTATCTGTCGGCGCTGTTCAAGCAGGAGACCGGCACCACCCTCATCGACTATATCAACACCCAGCGGGTGAACCGTGCGGCCCAGCTGCTGGAGCAGAACAACCACAGCATCGCCGCCGTAGCCGAAGAAGTGGGCATTCTGGACGTGAATTACTTCACCAAGATCTTCAAAAAGACCCTCGGCGTCACCCCCACCCGCTACCGCCGGGAACACAAAGAAAAATAACTGCGAAACAGCAGAATGAAAAAAAGACCCATTTTGTCCTTTTGATGCGTACAGATTACGCACCGGGGCAAAGTGGGCTTTTTTGCATCGGATAGGATTGTTGCACACCGGAACGATCTCTGTAACTGTTTTGAGAGATTTCATGGACTTTTGTATGGAATTTGGACGCATGTTGCAAAATCGACAGAAATTGTGCTTGATATCAAAAAGAAACTTGTATCCAACAAAAGCAATTGTGAGGGATGCACAAAAGATTCCTTGGATTCTTGTGAACTTGTTCTATTGCGAATGGTCGTGCGGACGGTTATAATACAAACAGAATCACGAAACGTGCGATGTGCGCACGATTCGATTTTGCTGTGATATGCGAATGAAGGAGAACATTATTATGAAAATGATTTCGCGTCGTGACTTCATGAAGGCTTCCGCTGTTGTGGGTGCCGCTGGCGTTCTGACCGCCTGCGGCGGCTCCTCCAGCTCCACTGCTGCATCCTCTGTTGCAGCTTCCACCGCTGCATCTTCTGCAGCCGCTTCCACCACCGGCAGCGCAAACATCGGCGTCTGCATCTATCAGTTCGCTGATAACTTCATGACCCTGTACCGCACCGATCTGGAAGAGTACCTGAAGGATATGGGCTACGCCGTCACCATCGTCGATGGCAAGAACGACCAGAACACCCAGACCGAGCAGATCAACACCTTCCTGCAGCAGGGCGTGG
>ERZ840407.1189-NODE-1189-length-12609-cov-9.173013_pt1 | contig 12609 bp, 8 predicted proteins | sample MGYA00519877_ERZ840407 | MGnify/ENA primary metagenome ERZ840407 (study PRJEB31850, sample SAMEA3708875) | human gut metagenome | biome: human gut; feature: human-associated habitat; material: faeces | place: China | collected 2014 ...
AAGAGGGCCTGCGTTTCGCTATCCGTGAGGGTGGCCGTACCGTTGGTTCCGGCGTCGTCGGCAAGATCATTGAGTGATTTTGTCCTTGAACGTCAGTTCTAAGGCGAACTAAGCACTTATAAAGACCTTCCCATTCCGGAGAGTGGGAAGGTCTTTTTTGTTTGCATCCTCTGCCTTTCCAGACAGAGGATTTTTTGCGGCGCATAGCACAACTTTATGGTTTACAAAGATTGGTTGTCGTGGTATACTGGCGATGAAAGAACAAGCAGCACTGGAACTTGGTTTGGGCCGACGTGAGCTGTCGGACACACTGACGAAGGAGCTGCTGGACAGGCAGAGGAGGTCAGCGACGATGGCGTTTGATTATAAGAAGGAATATAAGGCACTCTACCAACCACCTCGTGAGCCGCAGTTTGTCACCGTGCCAGCCATGACCTTTGCCGCAGTGCGGGGGCAGGGCGACCCCAACGACCCTACAGGCGAGTACAAAGCAGCCATCGAGCTGCTGTATGGCCTGCTCTACACCATCAAGATGAGCAAGAAGGGCAGTCACCGGGTGGACGGTTACTTTGACTTCGTAGTGCCTCCGCTGGAAGGGCTGTGGGAACAGACGGGGACCGGGAAGGAAAGCTTCCACTGGACATCCATGCTCCGCCTGCCGGAGTTCGTGACCCGGGAAGAGTTCGACTGGGCTGTCCGGGAAGCAGCGACCAAAAAGAAAAAGGATTTCTCCAAGGTCGAGTTCTTCACCTACGATGAGGGCCTCTGTGTCCAGTGTATGCACCTCGGCTCTTACGACGACGAGCCTGAGACGCTGGCCCGGATGGATGCCTTTGCGGCAGAGCAGGGCTATGCGGTGGACTTCTCTGAGATGCGCTTCCATCACGAGCTCTATCTCTCCGACCCCAACCGCACCGCGCCAGAAAAGCGGAAGACCATCCTGCGCCACCCGCTCAAATCAAGCTTGTAATCCAGCCCCAAGGCCGCTATAATAGAAGAAAAAGCCGCAGTCTGGCGGCGGAAAACGAGGAATGGATATGAAGCTTCCCGAGAAGAAACAGCGCTGGGTCTATCATGCAGAAGCTCTGCCGCAGGCGGCAGGCGAGGGCGTCACCCGCCGGGTGCTGGCCTACACCGACGGCCTGATGTGTGTGGAAAACACCTTCGAAAAGGGGGCTGTGGGCGCACTCCACCATCATCCCCACACCCAGATCACCTATGTGGTGTCGGGTGCGTTCGATTTCACGGTGGACGGCGTGACCCACACTGTGAGGGCAGGGGATACCATCCTGAAGGAGGACGGCGTGGAGCACGGCTGCGTCTGCACCGAGGCCGGCATCCTGCTGGACATCTTCACCCCCATGCGGGAGGATTTTGTCTGAGAGGCTGCCCCGCCGGGCCTGTTGTCGGGCATAAAAACACCCTTTCTTTGCCTTGACCGGCAGGGGAAGGGTGTTTTTTGCATTTCCGGCCCGACAAAAAGTAAACAAATAAAATGGCGAAACTTTGTAGATTATTGCTATTGAAAAATGTATAGGGGGGGGGGGTAAAATGGTGAAAAGACCTGTGCCGAGTTGGTGCAGAAAGCGGGAACGACACCCCGGGATGCCCGCCATGCGGAGGCGAACGAGGTATCCTTTTTGCTGCGGGACAGGTTTTGAATGTACAACAGGGAGGATTTTGTATGCAGCGAAAAGATTTAGCTCTGCGGGTGCTGTCTACAGCAGCCATCATGTCTATCGTCACATCCATTGCAGCCCCGGCCTTTGCGGATATTTACTATATCGGCAACGGCAGCATTGACGTAGAGACCGTGACGGATGCGAACGGCGAGAAGTATGTGAAAGTAACTCAGGGGGGAACCACCTACGAAGATAAGAGCAAAGAAATTGTGATCAAGGACGGCACCAGCGAAGCGGATACCACCCTGACGGAGGCTAAGCGTGCTGAGGGTACCCAGGCAAAGCCTGCGGTAGCCCCTGCCGCCGGTGCCGCCACGCAGGAGCTGGAAGCAGCCGGTACTGCGGACGCAGCCGGGCCTGCTGCCGGGGAGGGCCAGCCTGACCCGGACGTAGCCTTTACCCTGAGCGAGGAAGAGGAGGACTCTGAGGAGGGCAAGGACCCCACGGAGAATCCCACGGAGAACCCCACTGATAATCCCACAGAGAAACCCACGGAGAATCCTACGGACGACCCCACGGAGCCCCCCAAGAAGGATGTGGTGTACGAGTACGCCCCGGCGGCAGACCCGAATCCGGAGCAGCAGGCCACGAAACTCGCCCTCAGCACCTCTGCCACCCCTACGGCAGAGACCCGGGAGGCCACTCAGGCCAACGCCCCTGCGGCTGATCCCGCCACTACTACCCCGGCAGAGGGCAGCGCCAAAAAACCCACCAAAAACGTCATCCGGGTCATCAATAACTGGGTGGGCGATGCGGCCAAGGAACTCAAGATCCGGCTCAGCAATGTGAATATTAAGGCGGAGAATGCAGGTCGGAAAGCTGCAATGGATGTCTCCGGCGGCGGAAAGACAAAAGTTGAGCTGGACGGCCAGAATGTTTTGGACAGTTATAGCGTCCTGTATCAGGCAGGACTGCGCAAGCAGGGAGAGGGAACGCTGACCATCACAGACGAGACCAATGACACGGGAAAGAAGATCACCACCCCCAAATCAAACGATTCCGGCAGCCTGATCGCAAAAGGTGCAGGCGGAAACGGAGCGGCAGGCATCGGGGGAAGCGTTGCCGAAGGCACAAAAAACATCACCATCGAGGGCTATGCAACGGTTCACGCAGCAGGCGGCGACTGGGGTGCAGGCATTGGCGGCGGCGGCTACTATGGAGAGGAAAAACCTGGAGATGCAGAAAACATCATCATCCAGGGCTATGCGACCGTTGACGCAACAGGCGACGGGGGTGGCGCAGGCATTGGCGGCGGCTTTGCAGGAAATGCAAAAAACATCATCATCCGGGGGCATTCCAAGGTGACGGCAACCGCCACAGAGGGCGCTGCCATCGGCGGCGGCAGTGCTGGGTGGGGCAGCTATTACGGTGGCTCGGCAAAGGGCATCGTGATCTGTGACCATGCAACGGTCGCTGCAAGGAGTGACACTGGCGATGGGGCCGCCATCGGCGCTGCCGGAGATAATGGCAAGGACACCGAAGCAGGGGTGACCATTGGTACGGCCGGGGCTACCGCAGAGCAGGAAGATGTCCATGTCACGGCAACCGGGTTCTGCGGCTCTGCCATTGGCAATGGCGCAAAAGATACCAAGGTCACCATTCAGGGCCATTCGACCATCTGGACGGCGAACATCAGAAATTCCACTGCGATCGGAAGTAAGGATGGAAATGTGGAGGTCAACATAAAGGACAATGTTACCATTGATACAGACAATGTTTATGCAAATGCAGAGCCGGACAATTCAGGCTCCAGCATCGGCGGCGGGGATATTCGGGTCGATTCGAACAGAAAAGTTGTAGTGAACATTGACGGCGGAACAAACGGAAAAGTTAAGATCGGCGATTACATTGAAATATTTGGAAAATATGGTGCGATTTCCGCCACCGAGGTCAACATCGGCAACAATGTGCTGCTTAAAATGAAACCATGGAAATCGCCGGATGCTAAGTATATCAATGTGAAAGGTGCTGAGGCTGCGGTAGGCACAAGAAATAACCCCGCAGCCGGCGGCCTTGTAAACACCATTGGCGATAATACGGAGCTGTGGTACTACAGTAAAGGCAGGCTGCAAAAGATCGTCCATGGCAAAAATGTTTGCACCAAAAACGAGATCGGCCGCCAAGAGCCCACCTGCACGGAAGAGGGCTGGGTGAAGTACGGATGCACCTATGAGAGCAATAACAATGCTGCTTATCCGGAGCACACCGAACAGTGGACGGAGACGATTGACGCACTGGGCCATGACTTTACAGTAAAGCAGTCCGAAACGCCTGCTACCTGTGAGAGAGCGGGAACTATTGTCTGGAAATGCTCTCGCTGTGATGAAACAAAGACGCAGACCATCCCTGCCCTGAACCATGATTATCGGGACGACTGGGTAGTGACCACCCCCGCCACCTGCACCACAAAGGGCGTGAAGACTCGCCACTGCCACAATGACCCCAGCCATGTGGAGACCCAGCCCATTCCAATGAATAGCAATAACCATGCCGGCCATGGAACCTATATTGTCGGTAAGAAGGATGCCACCTGCACCACAGACGGCTATACCGGCGACACTTATTGCGACGGCTGCAATCAGAAAATCAAAGACGGCACGGTCATCCCCGCCACCGGCCACCACTGGAAGGACAACGGCGACGGCACCCACACCTGCACCAAGTGCGGTGCCACCGAGGGCCAGCCTGTCAACACCAACAGCGCCCTTGAGCTGCGGGTGGTGGACGCTGAGGGCATGGACCAGCCCTTTACGGTGAGCCAGAACGGCACCCTGCGCACCTACACCGGTGCCTACGACACTGCCACCCTTACCGGCGACCTGGATATCCTGCGCTACCTGCAGGAGCACGGCGCACAGACCATCCAGTTCGTCACCAATGGCCAGACCAGCAGCTTTGCCATCAACGACCTGCTGGCACAGGGCAGCGGCAGCGAGGTGTTCTACCTCACCCACCGTGGGGCCGAAGAGCCCACCCTGCTGCTGGTGGAGGCAGACCACAGCGATCTGGTGAAAGACTAACCATCCCCGGAGGCGGGGCTTCCGCATGACCCCGCCCCCCTCCATATTGCAAGACCCCCGGCACCTTCCGCATGGTGCCGGGGGCTTTTTTTGGTTATAGAGATGACGCTTTCCCTCACCTCTAAGGCTCTCCCTCTGGGAGAGCTGGCGCGGAGCGCCTGAGAGGGCAAGGATGCTGAGACAAAACAAAAACACAGCGATAAGATGACTCTATCAAAAGCCAATGCTTATCGCTGTGTAGATGCTCTTTCGTGCCGGGCTTGCCCTCTCAGTCTCACTTCGTTCGCCAGCTCCCCCAAAGGGGGAGCCTCTGGCGTGTCGGCCAAGCCCACGCTGGACGAGCAAAGCTTACTCTATCCGGAAACAGTAGTGCCCTGCTACCAAGGCTAGCAGCAGCTTGACAAGGAACATGGTTCCGCAGCTGCTGCCCTCTGTAGCAGGGCACTATTTTTTGCGTTATATCAGGCTTTGCTCGTCCAGACGAAAGCTGACCGACATGCCAATGGCTCTCCCTCTGGGAGAGCTGGCAAAGCCGTCAGGCTTTGACTGAGAGGGCAATCTTCATCTTATGCCGTACCACCAGCAGGCAGGCCAGATGCACCAGTGCGGTGAGTATCCAGCTGACGGGGTAGCTGATGTAAAGCATCGTGGTGGTGTGGAACAGCCGGAAGATGGTGGCGATCCAGACGAGGCGCAGCAGGCAGCTGCCCACGAGGCTGACCACCATCGGCAGGACGGAGTAGCCCCGGCCGCGCAGACAGCTGGCCAGTACATCCATGCAGCCGCAGAGCAGATAGGTGGTGCAGATGATGTGCATACGGGCCAGACCGGCAGTCACCACGACCTCATCGGAGGAGTAGAAGTGGAGCAGCGGTTCGCCCAGCAGGGAAGCACCGCCGCCCAGCACGAGGCCGGTGACGGCGGCGCAGAGCAGGCAGTTGCGCATGACGCGGTCCAGGTTGTCGTACCGGCGGGCGCCCATGTTCTGGCTCGTGAAGGTGACAGCAGCCTGGGCGAAAGCGTTCATGGCGGTATAGACGAAGCCCTCGAGGTTGGAAGCGGCAGAGTTGCCGGCCACGACGATGGAGCCGAAGGAGTTGACCGCCGACTGGATGACGACATTGGAAAGGCTGAACACGGTGCTCTGCAGACCGGCAGGCAGGCCGATGCGCAAGATCTGGCCCAGAGCCCCCGCATGGAAGCCCAGATGGCCGAGGTCGAGGTGGAGCGGGCCTTTCTCCTTCACCAGCAGGGCCGTGACCATGCAGGCGGAGACGGTCTGGCTGATGATGGTGGCCAGAGCGACGCCCGCCACGCTCATGGAGAAGAGGATGACGAACACGAGGTTCAGCACCACATTGATGAGGCCCGCCACGGCCAGACAGAACAGAGGCCGCCTGGTGTCGCCCACGGCGCGCAGGAGGGCCGAGCTGAAGTTGTACAGCATGGTCATGGGCATACCGATGAAGTATATCTTGAGGTAGAGGGTGGACAGGCCGATGACGTCCTCCGGGCAGCTCATCAGCTCCAGCAGGACGCGGGCGGCAAAAAAGCCCACCACGGCCAGCAAGAAGCCGCTGACAAGGCCCAGCGTCACGGAGGTCTGGACGGTGTTGTGGACGCCCTCATCATCCTTCGCGCCGAAGCAGCGGGCCGCAACGACGTTCGCGCCCAGCGACAGGCCCACGAACAGGTTGACCAGCAGGTTGATGAGCGCACCGTTGGAGCCGACAGCGGCCAGCGCCGTGCTGCCCGCAAAGCGTCCCACGACGACGACATCGGCTGCGTTGAACAGCAGCTGCAGGATGCTGGATGCAGCCAGCGGCAGGGAAAACAGGATGATCTTTTGCAGCATGGGGCCGCTGGTCAAATCGCCTGTCCGGGTATTCTGTGCCATGAAAATGCTCTGCCTCCTCAAATATCAGATGGTACTCACGAAAAAACGCGCCGCTCAACAGCGAGCGACGCAGATAGTATTATAATACGGTTTCAGGTAAAATACAAGTAAGATCAAAGCTTTTCCGTACAAAAATGCACCCCTGCACACAGGGTGCAGGGGCGCGGAGGTATGTTTGCGAAACAGAACGCTTACTTCTGGGGCTTCATGTAGATGTGGTGAGGCAGACCGGCGATGTAGAGCGGGGTCAGCTCAGCCTGGATGAGGGGCCGTGCGTAAGCGAGGAAGTCTTCAGTCATCTGGGTGTGATTCTCGTTCATCCAGCTCAGCGGCACCTTCTTCTCGAGATTTGCGACCTCGCTGATGGGGTGCAGCTCAGTAGTACACTGATAGGGGCTGTTGGAGATGCGCTTCAGGGCCACCATCTGGCCGGTGACGCCCTCAAACGCAGCCTTGACAGCAGCACCGCCGACCTGATAGGCCTCGGTGATGTCGGTGCGGCTGGTCAGGTGGCCGGCGCAGCGCTGCAGGGTGGAAAGCTCGATGCAGCGGGTCTTGGTGTCCAGATTGCGGGCTACGACGTTGGCCAGATAGCGGGCGGTGCCGGTCAGGGCCTTGTGGCCGAAAGCGTCCACTGCGTGGACATCGTCGGCCAGCTCACAGACATAGCGGCCATCCTCCAGCTTGACGCCCTCAGACACCGCGATGACGATGCTGGGCTTCTTCTCCTGCATCACGCGCACCTTCTCGACGAAGTGCTCCACATTGAAGGGGACTTCGGGCAGGCAGATCATGTCCACGCCCTCGCAGTCGTCGCTCTTGGCCAGTGCGGCGGCGGCGGTCAGCCAGCCGGCGTTGCGGCCCATGATCTCGACGACGGTGACGTACTTGGTGCCGTAGACGGTGGCGTCGCGGATGATCTCCTTCATCACCACGCCGATGTACTTGGCCGCAGAGCCGTAGCCGGGGGTGTGGTCGGTGACCATCAGATCGTTGTCGATGGTCTTAGGTACGCCCATGAAGCGGATGTCGCTCTGGATGCACTCGCCGTACTCAGCCAGCTTGCCGATGGTGTCCATCGAGTCGTTGCCGCCGATGTAGAAGAAGTAGCCGATGTCCAGCTTTTCGAGGATGGCGAAGAGCTTCTTGTACACGGCCTCGTCGGTGTGCCAGTCGGGCAGCTTGTAGCGGCAGCTGCCGAGGAAGCTGGAGGGGGTGCGCTTGAGCAGCTCGATGTCGAGGTCATCGGTCAGCAGGGTGGACAGGTCCACGACCCGCTCCTCCAGCAGACCGGCGACGCCGTTGCACATGCCGTAGACGATGTCCGCGCCGCGGCTCTTGCAGCTCTCGAACACACCAGCCAGACTTGCGTTGATGACAGAGGTGGGGCCGCCGGATTGGCCAACGATTGCATTTTTACCCATGATGATTTCTCCTTTTTTGTTTTTCTGTTTCGGCTTTATAAAATCGTGCAGGAGCACGAAAACAGACGCGGGGAAGGGGAGAAGCGAGTTTCCTTACAGGCAGATGTGGCGGGGCGTACCGTTGACGTAGACGGGGGTGACCTCGTCGAGGATGAGCGGGCGGGCGTATTCCTCGAACGCCGCCGTCACCTGCATCCCGTCGGGGGTGATCCAGTCCAGCGGCACCTTCTTTTCGAGGTTTGCCACCTGCTGGACGTCCACCGCTTCGGTGATGCACTGGTAAGGATACTCGGAAACGCGCTTGAGCGCGATCATTTTGCCCGTCTCACCGGCAAAGGCTGCGGCTGCCGCTGCGCCGCCCACGGCGTAGGCCTCGTTGACATCGGTGCGGCTGGCCAGATGGCTGGCGCAGCGCTGCAGTGTCGAGAACTCGATGGCGCGGCTCTTGCAGTTCAGCTTGTCGTGGATGAGGTCGGACAGATAGCGGCTGGTGCCGCTGAGGATGGCTTTGTGGCCGAAGGCGTCCAGCTGGCCTGCCGTGGACACGAGGTCGCACAGATAGGTGCCGTCGGCGGTCTTGACGCCCTCGCTGGCCGCGATGATGACGTTGGACTTCACCCGCTGCAGCTCATCCACTCTGGCGAGGAACTTGTCCTGCTCAAAGGGGACTTCCGGCAGAAGGATGAGGTCGGGGCCGTCGCTGTCGTCGCCGCCTGCGAGGCAGGCCGCACCGGCCAGCCATCCGGCGTGACGGCCCATGATCTCGGCCACAGTCACGCTGCGGATGTCGTAGACGGAGGAGTCACGGATGACTTCCTTGAGGATGGTGGCGATGTACTTGGCCGCAGAGCCGTAGCCGGGGGTGTGGTCGGTGAGGCAGAGGTCATTATCGATGGTCTTGGGTACACCGATAAAACGCACCGCACTGCCTACCTGTGCGCCGTAGCGGCTGAGCTTGGCGATGGTGTCCATCGAGTCGTTGCCGCCGATGTAGAACACCGCGCAGATGTCGTACTTGTCAAACAGGGTGAACAGCTTGACGTAGGGCGTGGAGTCCGCCTCCGGCTCGGGGAGCTTGTAGCGGCAGCTGCCCAGATAGCTGGACGGCGTGCGCTTGAGCAGCTCGATGCTGAGCCGGTCGTCCAGCAGGACGTTCAGCTCCACGAGTTCCTCTTTCAGCAGTCCCTCGATGCCGTACTTCATGCCGTAGACCTTGTCTGCGCCCAGACTGCAGGCGGCTTTATAGACGCCTGCGAGGCTGGAATTGATGACGGCGGTAGGGCCGCCGCTCTGGCCGATGATGACATTTTTGGCCATGAGAACCTCCTTGTACCATTTACCGATAAATTGGACTTCCTGTGCGCCGCAGCACCGCTCCGCGCCGTCCCCGTTTCGCGGTCCGTACACCCTGCACAGTGTACAGACGGGGGAACAGCCAACAATCGGTGACTGCAACTCGCACAAAAGTTCTGGCAGGTCGTGCAAGCACTTCGAGAAATGTGTGCAAAAATCTGCTCTTATTCTATTGTAACCGTTTTACCTGTTGTATGCAAGCCCTAATTGGTTGCAGAGGCAAAAAAATTATGATAAAATAGGTGCTGCACAGCTCTGCCGGGCCGGAAAGCGGGGATAACCCGCCGACACCCGGGCAGACTAAGAGCAGAACCAAACGAAAGCGGGAACACCTTTATGGGCATTTCACACGATTATCATAGCACGGGCCGGCGCCGCAGAGGCGGCCCCGGCGGCGTCATCCGGTTTGCGGGGGCCGTGGCCGGCATCCTGCTGGTGAGCTTCGCCATTACGGCCATCCTCGAGCATGGACAGGCACAGCCCGAAGAGCTGCCCACCGTGACGGCCAACGGCACGGCGCAGAATATTCTGGCTCCGCTGCCCATGCAGGGCGCGGCGGACAGCACCGCCGACAGCGCCGTCAGCGGCGGGGAGAACGCAGCGGCAGAAGGCACGCCCGCCGTGACCCTCGAGCAGTTCGGCCCGGCCCGTCAGACGGCGGGAGCCTACAGCGTCAAAGCCTACGACAGCAGCGTCATCCGCCAGCCCGCCAGCGGCCAGGTCGATTTGAGCTACTTCTCCGATGCCGCCTTCCTCGGTGACAGCCTGACGGTGGGTTTCTCCGACTATAAGATCAACCTCGGCGGTGCGCTCATCTGCGGCTACACCGGCGTCGGTCCGGATGCCATCGTCAACCGCAGCGCCGTCAAGAGCAGTGTGCGGGGCGAGGAAGTCGCGCTGGACGTGCTGGCCGCTGCTCAGCCCAAGAAGCTGTATATCCTGCTGGGCACCAACACCCTGACCACCGTGGGCGCGGCAGACCGCTTCCTCGCTTACTACGGCCAGATGCTGGACGTGCTGCGCCAGACGCTGGGGGAGGACTGCGTCATCTATGTTGAGTCCATCCCGCCCGTCCGCCCCGAGGCCGCAGCGGAAAAGCCGGGCCTTGCCTCGGACATCATCCGCTCGGTGAATGAGCAGCTGGCCCTGCTGGCCGCAGATAAGGGCTGTGTCTATCTCGATTTGTGGGAGACACTGGCCGACGGCGAGGGTAACCTGAAAGAGGTGCTGGCTGCGCCGGACGGCGTCCACTTCTCGGCGGGCAACGGCTACGGCGCGTGGGTCACTTACCTGCGCAACCACGCCAAGTATTCTGCCGATAATGCATGGACACCCGGCAGTGCCTACGCAGGCTGAAATTTCAAAAATACAACGGCAAATGCCCTGGATCGCAGGATCCAGGGCATTTTTGCTGCAAAAAATCTCAAAAGAGAGTTTTATCGGACAGATGATTTGTAAAATAGGAGGCAGAAGAGAGCACGGCCAGAGGAAAGGACGGTAAAAATGAAGTGCCTGTTTGTGACGCTCATGTGGAATGCCCGGGCCGAAATGCCCGTGCCGGGCGATATTTTTGCGGTCTGCTGTCAGTCTTACAGCCCGAATGGAATGACGCGGTACAGACGCTACACCCATCTGGACGACATGAGCGCCCTGACGCAGTGGACAAAAGATGCTGTTTACCACAACATCACGGTACTGGAAACAGCAAAGCCGCGAAAAGAGATTTTGAATACGGTAGCGGAGACCTTCCCGGCCTATGACGTTCTGGTCCTGTGGAGCCGGAAAGAATATGAGCTGTTCCGGCAGGCGATGTATGACTGCGGACATCGCCTCTGTACGGCGAAAGCCGTTCTGCTGGAAGAACTGCTGGGAGCAGTCGTCCGCCCCGGAAAGAGGGGCCGGGTGCCTTTTCAGCAGGTGCTGAGGGCGTTTCATGTCCAGACGACCCGGGAGACGTTTTACCAGCCGAAATACCGGGCGGGCTTTCTGCTTGAGCTGTGGGACAGGGTGAGCCAGCTTGCGGCGCAGAGCGAGGAGTGGACGCAGACAGAACTCTGCCTTAACCCCAGGACAAACACCGTCCACCTGCCGGGATGCAGTCATCTCGGCCTGACGGGCGGACAGCCCTGTACGCCGCAGGTGCTTCTGGAAGGGGCTGCCCTCTGCAGAGACTGCCAAAAGAAGAAGGCGCTTTATCTCTGGGAGATGGAGCGGCTGCACGCAGTGAAGTTCCAGCCTCACGCAGGTGCTCTGGGGACGCCGCAGGATTATCCGCCGGCACCGAAGCTGTTCTACCGGGAGGGCGACCCGCAAAAGCTTTACCATGACCGTGCCTGCCCCTGCTGCAAACCGTTCCGGGAGGGGCCGGACTATCTGCAGTGGAAGCCGCTTTTCGGGAGAGCCGATGCGGAAGCCCTCGGCCTGACGGCCTGCGACCGGTGTTCACCGCTGGGCATCCGGTATGGGCAGACCCGGACGCAGATAGAGTCCTTCTGCAGCCAGAGAGGGATGCAGTGTGTGCTGCGGGATGGCGAGATCGACGTCACAACGTCCATCGGCGGGTGGCGGCTCGTCTGGAAGGGAAAAGATAAGATCTGGCTCTATCACAAGAACACCCATAGGAGCCATCTGACTGAGAGTGAGGACATCCCCGGCTATCACAGTCAGGCCATTCACAAGAAGACCATCATGGAGTATTTGGAATACATCGTCCAGCACGATCTCTACCGGAAAAACAGTCCGCTCCCGGAGACGGGGAGTGTCCCTGCCGCAAAACCGCCGGAGCCGACCCATCGGGGACACGGCCATCACCGGGACGCAAAGGGGGCAAAGCATTTCCAAAAGCACAAGACGAACAAGGTGAAGGTGAGCTCACTGGAACAACTGCAGGCGCTGGCCCGGCAGAAAATGACCGGAGAAGAGGAATAAAGACAAACAAAAATCCCGTCCTTTGCACATAGAGTGCAGAGGACGGGACATTTTGCATTTTATGAGGAAGGCTTACTTCATCTTGCTCTTGGCCTTCATGCGCTGCTCGTGGTTGAGGATCTGCTTGCGGATGCGCAGGTTCTCGGGAGTGACCTCCAGCAGCTCGTCCTGAGCCAGGAATTCGAGGCAGCCCTCGAGGCTCAGCTTGCTGATGGGGATGAGGCGCAGAGCATCGTCAGAGCCGGAAGCACGGGTATTGGTCAGGTGCTTGGTCTTGCAGACGTTGACATCCACATCCTCGCCGG
>ERZ840407.1190-NODE-1190-length-12601-cov-6.649291_pt1 | contig 12601 bp, 9 predicted proteins | sample MGYA00519877_ERZ840407 | MGnify/ENA primary metagenome ERZ840407 (study PRJEB31850, sample SAMEA3708875) | human gut metagenome | biome: human gut; feature: human-associated habitat; material: faeces | place: China | collected 2014 ...
ACAATCAGAGAGTTGCCGATATCACGCAGGTGCTTTAATGTTGCAAGCAGCTTATCATTATCACGCTGATGCAGACCGATACTCGGTTCATCCAGAATATAAACCACGCCGACCAGACCGGAACCAATCTGCGTTGCCAGACGGATGCGCTGCGATTCCCCACCGGAAAGCGTGCCCGCCGTTCTGGAAAGCGTCAGATATTCCAGACCGACATCAATCAAAAAGCCGACTCTGGCGTGGATTTCCTTCAGAATACGTTCCGCAATCATATTTTCCCGTTCCGTCAGCGTCAGGCTTTGGAAGAATTCCTGCATTTTGCCAATGGAAAGCTCCGTCACCTCGGAAATATTCTTCCCGTTGACAGTAATGGCAAGCACCTCCGGACGCAGGCGTTTCCCATGGCAATCGGGACACTCGATATTCGTCATATATTCCTCAAATTCCGCGCGCATGGCTTCGGAGGTTTCGTTATATCTGCGCCGGAGAGTATTGATGACCCCTTCAAAGGCATAGTCATAGGTGCCTGTGCCACGCACATTGCTGTAGGTAATGCGCAGCTTTTCCTTCGTGCCATAGAAAATAATATCCTTGATTTTTCGGGGCAAATCCTTAAAGGGCGTTTCCAGAGAAAAGCCGTATTTCGCCGCCAGTGCATCAAAGAGAACCTTACTCATGCTCCCCTTCGCATTGACGGAATTATAGCCGGGGGCGGTAATTGCACCCTGCATGATGCTGAGCTCCTCATTCGGCACAATCAGCTGTTCATCAAACTTCATCTGCATCCCCAGACCCGTACAGGTCGGGCAGGCCCCGCTTGGGTTATTAAAGGAGAACATGCGCGGTTCAATTTCCATCAAATCCACGCCGCAGTCGGGGCAGGAAAAGCTCTGGCTGAACAGCAGCTCATCCTCTCCCTGATTTACATCCACAATCAGAAGACCACCGCTGAGTGCCGATGCCGTTTCGATAGATTCGGTCAGACGCATCTGCATGCCTTCCTTTACCATCAGACGGTCTACCACGATTTCAATGTTATGCTTTTTATTTTTTTCTAATTCGATTTTTTCGGAAAGGTCATACAGAATTCCGTCCACGCGCACACGCACATAGCCGCTCTTTTTTGCATCCTCCAGCAGCTTGACATGCTCGCCCTTTCTGCCGCGCACCACGGGTGCCAGCAGTTGTAGCTTCGTCCGCTCGGGCAGCTCCATAATGCGGTCTACAATCTGGTCAATGGTTTGTTTTTTGATTTCCTTGCCGCATTTCGGGCAATGGGGAATCCCGATTCTTGCGTAGAGCAGACGCAGATAATCATAAATCTCCGTTACCGTACCGACGGTGGAACGGGGGTTATGGCTCGTTGTTTTCTGGTCGATGGAGATGGCCGGCGACAGGCCGGTAATCTCATCCACATCGGGCTTGTCCATCCGGCCCAGGAACATCCGGGCGTAGCTGGAAAGGCTCTCCACATAACGGCGCTGACCATCGGCATAAATGGTATCGAAGGCAAGGCTCGACTTGCCGGAACCGGACAGGCCGGTCATAACAATGAATTTTTCGCGCGGGAGGGTCAGATCAATATTCTTCAGGTTGTGCTCCCGTGCGCCTTTGATGACGATCTTATCGTTTGCCAAGGTACTTTCTCCCTCTTCTCTGTGTCTGTGCATGGTTCTGCCTGCGCTCGGTCTCGGCATCCGAGTCCACGGTGGGGTTCTCGCCCCGGCGCAGGCGGTCGATCTGGTCACGCAGGAAGGCCGCATGCTCAAATTCCAGCAGCTTGGCAGCCTCCTTCATCTCCCGGGTCAGGCGCTCAATGGCAGCTTCCCGCTCCAGTTTGCCCATGCGGCGGGTATTCCGCTTTGCGTTCTCCGCCTTATCGCTGATCTCAATGCTGTCCGCAATGGCCTTGACGATGGTCTTAGGCACGATGCCGTGTTCTTCATTGTAGGCCATCTGGATGGCACGGCGGCGCTCGGTCTCGGTGATGGCGCGTTCCATGCTGTCCGTCACCTCATCGGCGTACATAATGACCAGACCCTCGGCGTTGCGGGCCGCGCGGCCGATGGTCTGGATGAGGCTGGTCTCACTGCGCAGGAAGCCTTCCTTGTCGGCATCCAGGATCGCCACAAGGCTGACCTCGGGCAGATCCAGACCCTCGCGCAGAAGGTTGATGCCCACCACCACATCGATGGAGCCCAGGCGCAGATCTTTGATGATCTCCATCCGTTCAAAGGTATCCACCTCGTGGTGCATATATTTGACCTTGATGCCCTGCTCGGTCAAGAAGTCGGTCAGATCCTCAGCCATCTTCTTGGTCAGGGTGGTCACAAGAACACGCTCGTTTTTGGCTGTGCGGGCGTTGATCTCGCCCAGCAGGTCAGTCACCTGACCCTCCACGGGCCGCACCGAGATCAGCGGGTCCAGCAGGCCGGTGGGCCGGATGACCTGCTGCGCGATCCGGGTGCTGTTCCGGCGCTCGTACTCGCCCGGCGTAGCCGAGACGAACACCATCTGGTTCAGTTTGCTTTCCACCTCCTCAAACTTGAGGGGGCGGTTGTCAAAAGCCGACGGCAGACGGAAGCCATATTCCACCAGCGTCTTTTTGCGGGCATAGTCGCCGCCGTACATAGCACGCACCTGCGGCAGGGTCACATGGCTCTCATCCACAAAGAGCAGAAAATCCTCCGGGAAATAGTCCAGCAGGGTGGTGGGCATACTGCCCGGCGCACGGCCCGACAGCACCGCCGAGTAGTTCTCGATGCCCTTGCAGATCCCCACTTCGGTCAGCATCTCGATGTCGTAATTCGTTCGCTGCTGGATGCGCTGGGCTTCAATGAGCTTGCCCTCGGCGGTGAACTTCTTCACCTGCTCGTCGCACTCGGCGCGGATCTTTTCAATGGCCGCTGCCTTTTTATCGGCGCTGACGATGTAGTGGCTGGCCGGGAAGATGGCCACATGCTTCACCACGTTCTGCCGGGTGCCAGTAACGGGGTTGAACTCCGTGATGCGGTCGATCTCATCCCCAAAGAACTCCACCCGGATGGCAAGGTCGCTCATGTAGGCCAGATAGATATCCACCGTGTCGCCGTGAACACGGAACTTATTGCGGATAAAATTGATGTCGTTCCGCTCATATTGCAGGGTGACCAGCTTTTTGCACAGGTCATCCCGCTCCATCTGCATCCCGGGCCGCAGGCTGATGACCATGCTGCGGTAATCGATGGGGTCACCCAGAGAGTAGATACAGGACACCGATGCCACAATGATGACATCCCGCCGCTCCGAAAGCGCCGCCGTGGCTGAATGACGCAGGCGGTCGATTTCATCGTTGATGGCGCTGTCCTTTTCAATGTAGGTATCTGTGCTGGGGATGTAGGCTTCGGGCTGGTAGTAATCGTAGTAGGAAACAAAATACTCCACCGCATTGTCCGGGAAGAACGAGCGGAACTCGGTGCAGAGCTGGGCCGCCAGCGTCTTATTATGGGCCAGCACCAGCGTGGGGCGGTTGCACCGGGCGATCACGTTGGCCATGGTAAAGGTCTTGCCGCTGCCGGTCACACCCAGCAGGGTCTGGCAGCGGTCGCCCCGCTCAACGCCCTCTACCAGCTGCTCAATGGCCTGGGGCTGGTCACCCGTGGGGGCATAGTTGGAGACGAGATGGAACTGTTCATCGGCCATGTCTCGTTTCTCCTTTCTGTTCTCAGATAGAACTACAAATAGTTGTGTTTTTCATGTTGATTATAACACAATTATTTTATAATATCAATACAGCCTGAGCATCTCCCCGGTCTGGAAATCGTAGAACGGCAGGCGGTTGGCCTCCCGCATGGAGAAATATTCGCTCTCGGTCAGGATGATGTGATCCCGCAGATGCACCTTGACCAGCCCCAGTGCCCGGACGATGTTCTCGGTGGCCATCAGATCCTCCCGCGAGGGCAGAGCCACGCCGTTGGGGTGGTTATGGCAGAGCACCACGCTGTCGGTACCGCCCTTGAGGGCTGCCGCCACCACATCCTTGATCTCCAGACTCACCCGGTCGCTGGTGCCGTCCCGCAGCCAGAACAGCCCCTTGATGCGGCTGCGGCCATCCAGCGCAGCCAGCAGGGCGCGTTCCTGCACAGTCCCGGCAAACTGTGCCATCAGGTATTCGACCAGCTGGTCGGTGGTCTTCATGCATTTTTTTCCGTTGACCGCACACTGGGTATAGTATCTGCCGACCTGCGGCAAAAGATGCAGCATCCGGGCGGTGGAGGGGCCTACCCCCTCCACCGTCAGCAGATCCTCCTCGGAGGCATCCAGCACCCCGGCAAAGTCTCCGAACCGGTCTATGAGGACATGGGCAAGGCCGTTGGTGTCCTTGCGGGTGTTGGTGATATAAAGGACATATTCCAGCGCTTCGTGGGGTTCCAGACTTTCCAGTCCGTACTGCTCTACCCGGGCGCGCATCCGCTGGCGGTGCCCCGTATGCGGGCTGCTTTCCTTCGCCATGGTCGTTCTCCTTTTGCGTTATTACTCTAATAGTACCGTTTTTTCAGCAAAACACAAGGGGGCACAGGAAATATTCTGCGTTGACTTCAAAGAAAGGGTGGTTTATTATAGAGAAAACCTCTCAGGCGCTTTGCGCCAGCTCCCCTGATAGGGGAGCCAAGAAACGTGTCTTGCCTCTCCTATCAGGAGAGGTGGATTTGCGAAGCAAAGACGGAGAGGGCTTGTCTTTCATCCAATAAAAGGAACGATTTTATGAAACAATTTACTGCCACCGCAAACGACGAGGGCGTGCGGCTTTCCCGCTTTGTCCAGAGCGTGACGCGCGATCTCCCCACCAGCCTGCTGTACAAGAGCTTCCGCAACAAGCGGGTCAAGGTCAACGGCAAAAAGGGCGCCCCCGAGGATCGGCTCAAGGCGGGCGACCTCATTGAGCTGTACATCAACGATGAATTCTTCCCGCCCGAGGGCGCAAAGCCTGCGGCCCGCAAGCCTGCCCCCAAAAAGCAGCAGAACCAGCCCAGGGTGACCGTCATCTATGAGGACGAGAACATTGCCGTGCTGTACAAGCCCACCCACCTGCTCTGCCACAGCGACCGCACTGGCGATGCCAACCTTGTGGACGCATTCACCCAGTATCTGGCCCAAAAGGGCGAGTACGATGCGGGCGGCGAGAATCGCTTCAAACCCGGCATCTGCAACCGGCTGGACCGCGGCACCGAGGGCCTTGTCATCGCTGCCAAGAGCTACGCCGCCCTGCGGGACATGAACGAGATCATCCGCACCGATCTGCTCAAAAAGGAATACTACACCATCACCGTGGGCATCCCCCAGAGCGGGCGGTTCACGGCCTGGTGGGAGCACGACGAAAAGAACAACAAGGTCAGCATCCATGCCCACCAATCTCAGGATGAGCGCCGTAAGCAGATCATCACCGATGTGGACGTGCTGCGCACTGCCGGGCCTTTTGCCCTGTGCAGGATCGGCCTGGTCACGGGCCGCACCCACCAGATCCGCGCGCATCTGGCCTACCTGGGCAAGCCGGTGCTGGGAGATATCAAATACGGCAACCGCAAGATGAACGAGCGCACCGGCACCCGGACGCAGGCTCTCTGCGCCGTCCGCATCAGCTTCCTGGATATCCCGGAGGAGAACACCCTGCACTACCTCACCGGCAAGGTCATCAAGCTGAAAGACCCCCAGATCATCAAACAGTTCGACGCGCTGGATAAGAATAAAGAAGGAGCAACATCATGGCAGACCTGAACGCCTATTTCAAAAGCATCATCGACCAGGACCGCGAATCGGTGGTCATCTGCGATCTGAACCACATCATCATTTACATGAATTCTGCCGCTGTGGTGGATTACGGCAAATACGGCGGAGCCGCCCTGCTGGGCAAAAGCCTTCTGGCCTGCCACAACCCCCATTCGGTGGAAGCCATCCGCAAGGTGGTGGACTGGTTTGCCGCTGATGCAGGCCATAACATCGTCTATACCTACTACAATCCAAAGCATGTCCGTGATGTCTACATGGTTGCCCTGCGGGACGAGGACGGTACCCTGATCGGCTACTACGAGAAGCATGATTCCCGAAAAGCTGAAACTATGAAGCAGTACGATTTGTTCTGACAAAGAAAGGCGAACTCCACACAAAAAAGACTTTGCCGCCTACCCCCGTGCGAAGATGCTACTCTGCTATACCTCCCGCATAAGCAAAACGAACGCCTGCCGGGCTTTTCTCACTCGGCAGGCGTTCGTTCGTTTTTATGGGGTCGATTCGTTACTTTGCCAGCAGCTCGTCAGCCAGCGCATCCATCTGTGCCTCAGCGGCGGCATTGGCAGCAGAGCGGATGGTCACAACGGCATCACAGACGGTGATGTTCTTCATGCCGTCCAGCTCGGCACGCATCAGCTTTGCAGCCATGGGGGCCCAGGTGCCGTTCTCCATCAGGCCAACGGTGCGGCCCTGGAAGTTCTTGGTCTTGAGGTGGGTCAGCAGATTCTCCATCGGCGGGAAGAGGAAGCCATCGTAGGTGGCGCAGGCCAGCACGATCCGGCCGCAGCGGAAGGCCTCAGTGACGGCATAGGAGACATCGGTGCGGGTCAGATCCATCTCCACCACCTTGGCACCCTTGGCGCGCAGCTTCTCAGCCATGGTGTGGGCGGCGGCCTTGGTGTGGCCGTGGATGGAAGCGCTGGCCACCAGGATCTTCTCCGGCTCCTCAGCCTTGTAGCTGGACCACAGGTCATAGTAGTTCAGGTACTTGCTCAGATCGCCGGTCAGCACAGGGCCGTGCAGGGGGCAGATGGTGGCGATATCCAGCGCGGCGGCCTTTTTCAGCAGAGCCTGCACCTGCGGACCGTACTTGCCCACGATGTTCAGGTAGTAGCGGCGGGCCTCGCTGGCCCAGTCGGCGTTTTCGTCAAACCTGGCCACTGCACCAAACCGGCCAAAGCCGTCCGCAGAGAAGAGCACCTTTTCACTGCTCTCATAGCTCACCATGACCTCAGGCCAGTGCACCATGGGGGCAAGCACAAAGGTCAGGGTGTGGGTACCCAGGCTCAGGCTCTCGCCGTCCTTCACCACCACGCGGCGCTCCTTGGCAACGGCATCCGCCCCAAAGAACTGATCCATATACAGGAAAGTTTTGGCGTTGCCCACCACCTGCATTTCCGGGTAGAGGGCGGCCAGTCTGGCGATGTTGGCACCGTGGTCAGGCTCCATGTGGCTGACCACCAGGTAATCCGGCTTGCGTCCGGCCAGTGCCTCGGTCAGGTTGGCAAGCCAGGGCTCCGTGGCACGGTTGTCCACCGTATCCAGAATGGCGGTCTTTTCGTCCAGAATGACATAGGAATTGTAGCTCACGCCGGTGGGCACCGGGTACTGGCTCTCGAACAGGTCAATGGTGGTATCGTCCACACCCACGCCCAGAATGGCTTCGCTGATCTTTTTCACGCTCATAGCAGACATCCTCTCTATCCATATTGCTGTGCCGGAAAAGTGGCAGCATAATACTAATAGCGGTTCCTAGTATAGCACATTGTTAAAGATTATTCAAGCTCCTCCGGCAGTCTTGCTGCCACCGGCCGGCCGGGCTCGGTGTCCAGCTCCAGCAGGGCTGCTGCGCTGGCATCATCCAGGCTCTGGACACTGCGGAGCTTGCGGCTGATGGCCCGGCTGCGGACACCAATGAGGTTGTCCAGCTCTTCATCGGTCTGGCGCAGGCGCTGCTGCATCTTGGAGAGCCCCTGCCCGAACTTGTCGAACTCCGTCTTAACGGCACCCAACAGCTGCCAGACCTCGCCGGAGCGCTTCTGGATGGCAAGGGTCTTGAAGCCCATCTGCAGGCTGTTGAGCAGAGCCGCCATGGTGCTGGGGCCTGCAATGTTCACCTGATAATCCCGCTGCAGCACCTCCAGCAGACCGGCGTTCACCACCTCGGCGTACAATCCTTCAAAAGGCAGGAAGAGGATGCCAAAGGTCGTGGTGTAGGGCGGCTCCACATACTTTTCCCGGATATCCTTTGCCTCGCTCCGCAGCACCAGCTCCAGCGCATGGCGGGCATTCTCCACCGCCTGCGCATCGCCGGAGGCCTGGGCATCCTGTAAGTGCGCGTAGGTATCGCCGGGGAATTTGGAGTCGATGGGCAGCCAGACCGTGCCGCCGTCCGCACCCGGCATCCTGATGGCGTATTCCACCCGCTGGGTGCTGCCCGGAATGGTGGCCACATTGGTCTCGTACTGCTCCGGGGCCAGGATCTCTTCCAGAATGGCCCCCAGCTGGATCTCACCCAGAATGCCGCGGGTCTTAACGCCCGAGAGCACCTGCTTCAGCCCGCCCACATCGGCGGCAAGGTTCTGCATCTCGCCCAGCCCCTTGTACACCTGTTCCAGCTGGTCGTTCACGGCCTTGAAGCTCTCGGTCACCCGCTTCTGCAGGGCATCCTGCAGTTGCTCATCCACGGTGTGGCGGATCTCATCCAGCTTTTTTGCGTTCTCGGCCTGCAGGGCGGTCATGTTTTCCGCAAGGGTCTTGCGCAGCTCTTCCAGCTTCTGGGTGTTGGCGGCCTCCAGACTCTGGAGCCGCTGGGTCAGGATCTGCTGCTGGCCGCTTTGGCCCTGTGCCAGCGTGGCGCTCATGCTCTGTACTGAGGTCTGCAGCGTCTCACTGACGCTGCGGATGGCGGTGTAATTCTGCTCCGCCATTGCCGCCTGTCTGGCCGCAAAGTCTTTTGCCTGTGCATCGAGCTGCTGCTGCATCCAGCGCTTGAGCTCCTCGTAGTCTCCCCCGTTCCGGGGCTTGTTCAGTTTCCAGAGCACCACTGCCAGCAGCAGGCAGATGGTGACCAGCAGCAGGGTGTACAATCCAGCTAAAAATTCCATTGATTATAAGTCCTCGAAATCGACCAATTCTTTCCGGGTATCCAGCGCATCGCCATAAAGGCCCACGCCGTCCACCTCGCACTCGCCCGACTGGTTATCATAGGGGTCGGAGCGGAACCCGTACATCGGCGGGTCAAAGGGTGCCTCAAAGGCGCGGTTTGCCACCATGCGCCCGGTGTCCAGGCTGCCGAAGTAGTGGCGGCGCAGCTCTTCCTCGCCCTGCCGTGCCATGGAGGCACCAAAGGAGCAGTCGGCATACATCCAGCCCTTGGGAGCAATGTAGAACATGGCCCAGTCGTGGCAGCCCACGCCGGTGGGCGACACCGACAGGCCGCTCTGCCAGCGGGCCGGAATTCCCACCAGACGGCAGAGGGTGATGAAGGTCAGGGCCATAATGCCGCAGTCACCGCGCCGGTTCCGTGCGCAGCGGTCGGGCAGGCAGTCCTGCACAAAGTAGGCGGGCTGATAGTGATACCGCACGTTCAGGGTAACGTAATCATAGATGCGCTTTGCCTTTTCCGCCGGGTCGGTGATCCCTTCGGTCAGCTGCGCGGCCAGCGCCCGCAGATAGGGTGTGAACACGATATGCGGGGCCTGCTCCTCCGTATCAAAGGTCGGCTGTTCCGGTGCAGGCACAAAGTCCAGCGGGTCAGCATAGACTGCCGTTGTCTTGTAACGGTACTGCACCCCGAAGCGGCGGTTTTCGGTCAGGTCAGCCTCCCAGCAGACGGTGCGCTGGGGGGCGTTTACATCGGCGATGCGGCCCGGCTGCTCAGTAAAGTGCTGCAGCTCGATCTCGCTCTGGGCCAGGCATTCCGCCGGGATGGGCAGCCAGGCGCGGACGTGTACGCTCTTCCGGCCCTCTGCCTTTGCCTTGGTCAGAGCGGCGGCAAAGGCCTCATCCGACATTCCCACGCTGGTCTTCAGCGTGATGCGGGCACTGGCCTGCCCTTCCCGCTCCATCTGGTCATGGATGCGGCGGCGGCGCTCCCGGGCCAGCGCGGCCGGAGCGGGCGGGTCGAGCTGACGGGCGGCAAGGTCGGCGTGGGTGGCGATCAGCGTCTCGGCAAAGCGGTCAAGGTAGTGCTTCTCCCCTTCCACGAACCGCCAGTCCACCCGGCCCTCATGCACCAGCTGGCGGAACTCCTCCACCGTGAAATCCCGCACAAGGCCCTGCATCCGGGCCACGGCCTGTGCCTCGTTCCAGCAGTATTCCTGCGGCAGACGGCACATGATCTCCTTCTGCACCAGCAGGGCATCCCGCAGCGCGTCCACGCCGTGGGGCACAGGGTTGGCGGGTTGCTCGTACTCCGGCATTTCCAACCCCTGACTGCGGGGGCTGTTCTGGGTCTCCGTCCAGTCCTCGGCCAGATATTCATCGATCCGCGCCATAGCCTCTTTGTAATAGCCTGCGGCCTTCAGCCGCTCCACATCATCGGGCAGACCGACGTTCAGATGCACAAATGCTTCGTTCAGATCTTTCATCCTGTTTCATCCTTTCTCTCAGGCGCACTGCTCTTCCCAGAAAGCAGTGGCTTCCACCAGCCAGTTCTCCGCATCTGTTCCGGTGCCGATGCCGCAGACGTGAGGTGCATTGTTGAACACCCGGTAAACATGCTTGACGTGATTGGCCTGCAGGGCAGCTTCCAGCTGCGGTCCCTGCCGCCAGTAGACCAGCTCTTTCAGCAGCGTGTCATTCACACCGTGCCAGTGGTAGGTGGCGGGGTAGTCCGGCGTGATCTCATCCGAAAGGTTCCGGGTATAGTATTTGGGGCCGTATGCACCGATATCCTGGATGACATGGTAGATGGGCTTGATGTAGGTCATATCGTTGATGGGGTAGCCCAGCAGCAGGGCGGCAGGCTTGGGCACATTGTAATGCTTATACCCCACCGATTCCGTGCCGAACAGACCCGTCAGGTGGCCGCCCATGGAATATCCCACGATGGCGTACTGCTCCGGCTGGATGCCAAACTCCGCAGCGTGTTCCTCAATGTACTGCATGGCCCGGCCGATGTCCTCCAGCGGAGCGTCATCGGAAGCATCCGTCCAGACGCGATACCGCAGAATAAAGGCGGCATAGCCCAGTTCATGCAGCTGCCAAGCCGTGCAGGCCCCCTCCTCCAGCTCGGCGCTCTCATTGGCACCGCTGCCGGCCAGGATCAGCGCAAACTTGGCATTTTCGGTCTTGGCCGGGAAATAGAACAGGCCGGTGTTGTTTTTGGTGCGGTCTGCCGCCTTTTCCGCATCCGTGTAGAACGAGTGGGTGACCTGAACGCCATTGTTGTAGTTCTCAATAACCAGATTCAGCCCCTTGGCGCAGCCTTCGGCCACATACTCGTTGGTGTAGCCCTCCACAGTGGTCATCTCCCACAGGGCCTGACCCGGCGGGCAGTCCTTATCCTGCGAATAGGTGTAGAAGCCGGAGTTCTTGATGCCCGGGTTGTTGCGCACTTCCTTCATGGTGGTCTGGGCCGTGATGTTGGGCTCTCCCTTTTCCATCACGGCACCGGCGGGCAGGGCCAGCAGAGCCAGCAGACACAGCACCATCGCAACGATTCGTTTTGCCTGTTTCATGTTCCGTTCCTTCCCCCGGCACCGCCCTGATTGCATTTTCCCGTACAGAGGACTATAATATGAGGCTGCACAGGCGACACCGGTTGGTTTTTGTTCTATTGTATCACACCCACCGGTATTGTCAAAACAAATCTGTCCGCAAAATCCATGCGTTGTGATCTCCACGCTTCCGGGGGGCCGGGTATTCAGATTCCGGACACTCTGCCCGGCCTGAGGTGAACAGGTTTCCATTGTGATTTGCGGCAGATTCTGCTATACTGAAAAAAGATATTGCACACGCAATGAGGGGAAACCGGAGCATTGCGGCTCCGGTCAGGATAGGAATATGAGTGAGATCACAGTCCGGCCCATGATGCCGGAGGATTGGACTGCCGTGTCCAAAATATATCTGGAGGGCATTGCCACCGAGCACGCCACCTTCCAGACCAACTGCCCGCCCTACACCGCCTGGGACGCATCCCATACCCGGGAATGCCGCCTGGTGGTGCTGGACGATGGGGTCGTGGCCGGCTGGGCAGCCCTGCATCGGGTAGACCCCCGCTGGTGCTACCGCGGCGTGGCCGAGGTGAGCATCTATGTCGGGGAGAAATTCCGGGGCAAGGGGCTGGGCTATCACCTGCTCACGGCGCTCTGCCGTGAGGCCGAACAGGCCGGGTACTGGACGCTGCAGTCCACGGTGCTGCAGGACAACGCCCCCTCCCGGGGCCTGCACCTGAAATGCGGTTTCCGCGTGGTGGGCCGCCGGGAGCGCATTGCCCGGGACTGCCACGGCCGCTGGCTGGACACCTACCTGATGGAGCGGCGGTGTACAGCGGACGAACCGGCGGGTTATAAAAAGCTGTAAGGCGCTTTTTGCGGAAAAGATTTACAGTTTTTTCAAAAAGCGGCCTTGAAAATCCACAAAAATATGATATACTAACGTAACGATACCAAAACGAGAGAGGAGGCGCGCGGAATGGCACCGACCAAAGAGCGTCCGGCAACCAAGACGATTGCCACAAACCGGGAAGCGCGCCACGAGTATTTCGTTCTGGAAGCGCTGGAGACCGGCGTTGAGCTGAAAGGCACCGAGGTCAAGAGTCTGCGTGCCGGCGGCGTGAACCTGAAAGACAGCTGGGTCGATATTGAGGACGGCGAGCTGCTGGTCAAGGGAA
>ERZ840407.1195-NODE-1195-length-12552-cov-8.063455_pt1 | contig 12552 bp, 10 predicted proteins | sample MGYA00519877_ERZ840407 | MGnify/ENA primary metagenome ERZ840407 (study PRJEB31850, sample SAMEA3708875) | human gut metagenome | biome: human gut; feature: human-associated habitat; material: faeces | place: China | collected 2014 ...
AGGAGAACATCAAGGTTCGCCGCTTCACCCGTTACGAGGGCGTCTGCTCTGCATACGTCCACGGCGGCGGCACCCACGGCATCCTGGTCAACTTCGAGACCACCAACGGCATCGAGGCCAAGGACGAGTTCGCTGCATACGGCAAGGATGTTGCCATGCAGGTCGCAGCTGCCAACCCCAGCTACGTCGATGAGGCTGCTGTCCCCGCTGAGGTCGTCGCCAAGGAGAAGGAGATCCTCCTCGCTCAGATGGCCAACGACCCCAAGAACGCCAACAAGCCCGACGCTGTCAAGCAGAAGATGATCGAGGGCAAGATCAAGAAGTACTTCAAGGAGAACTGCCTGGTCGATCAGGAGTTCGTCAAGGACGGCGACATGACCGTTGGTCAGTACACTGCCAAGGTCGCAAAGGACCTGGGCGGCGACATCAAGGTCATCAAGTTCACCCACTTCGTCAAGGGCGAGGGCCTGGAGAAGCGTTCTGACGACTTCGCTGCTGAAGTCGCAAGCATGGTGAAGTAAGCCAGCTTCTACTGCTGAAGCATACGAGAGCCGCAGTGCCTGTAACAAGGTGCTGCGGCTCTTTTTGTTGTGCTCAGGCCGCAAGTATGCTATCATAGAACAAATGACAGAAAGGGGAGAGGGGAAACATGAAGATCGAACCCAGAACATTCACCCTGCCCAACGGGGAAGTGCTGACGGTGCGCAGCTTGTGCGCGGACGATGCTGAGGCATTGAATGCATTCCGCTATGCGACCTACAGCGAGACCTATTTTATGGCCCGCTACCCGGAAGAAGGCGCGAATCTGGAAGCGATGCAGAATCGGCTTGCAGGCTGCGTGGAAAGCCCTGTGAACTTTGAGGTGGGCGCTTTTGCCGGAGAAAAGCTGGTGGGGGAGTTTGGGGTTGCACAGGTGCGGCCGCACATCAAATACCGCCATCGTGCCGTAATGGGCATCTCTGTCCGGAAAGAGTATTGGGGCTGCGGTCTGGGCAGTTATCTGATGCAGCTGGCCATCGACCAGACCCGGGCCAACGGCTTCGAACAGTTGGAGCTGGGGGTGTACAGCGATAACAGCCGCGCCATCCATCTCTATGAAAAGTTTGGCTTTGAACGCTATGGCATCCAGCCCCGGGCCTTTAAGCTGAAGGACGGCACCTACCGGGATGAGATCATCATGGTGAAGATGCTGTAACAGGAACAGAACAAAAACGCCGCTGACGGTTCGGAAGCCGTCAGCGGCGCTTTGCTTATTCAGTCAACAGCGGTCAATGGATCTCTCAGGCCTTGGCCTCGCTGTTGTGCTCTGCCTTCTTGTAGGCGGAGAAGGAGTGGAACACGATGTTCAGGCCCAGAACGATCAGCAGGACAGCCAGGATGAGCTGCAGGCCGTTGGCGATGAACACAGCGCCCCAGGTAGTCTCACCGGCAGGGATGGTGACAGAGGCGGCATTACTGATGGCCTTGACCATCGCCATGAGACGCTGCACCAGAGCGGTGAAGGTGACGCAGAGCATGATGATGAGCGGGGGGAAGAGCATCTTGTTGCTGCGGCCGGTGACCTTCAGGAAGACGCACAGGGTAGACAGGACCAGAGCGCTCAGCAGCTGGTTTGCAGAACCGAACAGGGGCCAGATGTTGGCGTAGCCGATCTTGGTCAGGATGAAGCCGAACACCAGAGTGATGAAGGTGGAGAAGTAGACGTTGCAGAGCAGCTTGCGCCAGCCCTCAGCGTGCTCCATGTCGTCCACGCTGAACAGCTCCTGGAAGCTCATGCGGCCGATACGGGCCACGGCATCAAGGCTGGTCAGAGCCAGTGCGGAAACGCACATGGTCATAAAGACGGTAGCGGCATAAGCGGGGACACCGAACATCTCAAAGAAACCGGCGACGCCGCGGCTGAAGATCTGGAAGGGAGTGCCGGCGGCGGGGGTGCCGTCAGCAGCGGCAGCGGCACCGGCGACGCAGAGAGCCAGAACAGCCAGCAGGCTCTCGAGGATCATGGCACCATAGCCGACCTTCAGCATATCCTTCTCGTTCTCGACGGTCTTGGAGGAAGTGCCGGAAGAGACGAGGCTGTGGAAGCCGGAGACAGCACCGCAGGCCACGGTGACGAACAGGATGGGGAACATGGTACCCAGCTTCTCGTTGGTGAAACCGGTGAAGACGGGCAGGTTCATGGTGGGGTGAGCGACCAGCAGGCCCACAACGGCACCGGCGATCATGGCCACGAACATGAAGGTGGTCATGTGGTCACGGGGCTGCTTCAGCAGCCACATGGGCAGAACTGCGGCAAAGAAGATGTAGACGAAGGTGATGTAGCTCCATGCAGCCTTGCCCAGAATGATGGGCAGGTTCGCACCGATGACGAAGGACAGCACGATGAAAACGATGCTGATGACGCTCTCTTTCCAGCCGGAGAAGTTGAACTTCTTCTGGATGAGGCCGAAGACGACAGCGAAGACCATGAACATGATGGAGACCATACCGGCAGCGCCGTTGGTCTGCGCAGCCTCCACCAGAGCACCGTCGGCGCCGAAGGCGTTGAAGGTTCCGGCGACCATGTCAGCAAACGCTGCAATGACGATGCCGCAGAACAGCCAGCAGAACAGCAGGAACAGCTTGCGGCCAGTCTTGCCGATATACTTTTCGATCAGCATACCCATGGACTTGCCGTCATTCTTTACAGAAGCATACAGAGCGCCGAAGTCGGTAACAGCACCAAAGAAAATGCCGCCCAGCAGGACCCACAGAAGAACAGGCAGCCAGCCAAAGGCAGCAGCCTGAATGGCACCGGTAACAGGGCCGGCACCTGCAATGGAGCTGAACTGATGTGCAAAAACGGTCCAGCCGTTGGTGGGAACGTAATCCCGGCCGTCCTCATGGACGACCGCAGGGGTCTTGGCGGTGGGGTCGATGCCCCACTTGTTTGCCAGCCAGCGTCCGTAGAGGGTGTAAGCACCAAACAGACACACGGCTGCGATCAAAACGATGACCAGCGTGTTCATTTCTTTTACCTCTTTCCTTTGCTTTTCATGCGGCAAAGAGGTCACGCTGTGGCTCCTTTGCCTGAAAATTGTGTATACTTTATCCCCATTTTCATAATTTGTCAATATTTTTCGGAGCAGTTCAGAGGATGTGCTAATTCGACAGAAAATCCGGCAATAAATTTTAGGTGATTTTATTTCACTTGTGAAGAGAAAAAAACTGTGGACACGTTGAATTGAAAACGATTCACGCAAAAGACTTGACTTTCACACTTTCGTGTGCTAATGTGATAACATGATATGATTCTTTCTGTCAGAAGTTCCGGCGTTTGCCGCAGAGGAGACCGCAATGACTGAGAAAAATTCCAGAAAAAACGAGACCGTAGATGCACTGTTCGATGCCATCCTGAGCCTTGAGAGCCGGGAGGAGTGCTATGCTTTTTTTGAGGATCTGTGCACAGTAAAGGAGATCTCCGATATGGCACAACGGCTGGAAGCGGCAAAGCTGCTGCTTGGCGGCCGCACCTATGACCAGATCGTGAAAGAGGTAGAGATCAGCACGGCGACCATCAGCCGCATCAATCGCTGTATCCAATACGGAACCGGCGGTTACCAGAGCGTAATTGAAAAGGTCTCTGCACAGGAAAATAAGCAGTAACGGAAGCACGGCAGGGGACATAGGATGGGGTACACCTTATATAGAAAGGATGAGTCCCCTATGGCAACGATCAATTGTCCCACTACGCTGGAATGTCCGGCTCTGCCCCGTGTTACCCTGAGTCAGGCTGTGATCGATCTGATGGAAAGTATCGCGCTGCAGGAAAGTGCTCTGAGCCACATCCTCTGCGCCGAGAGCCAGAAGATGAAAACCGCACTCGCCATGAACGAGATCGACCTGTGCAAGCTGCTGGAAGTGAACGATTCGGCCACCAACATGGTGCACGCCGTGGCAAATCTGGAGCTGGTGCTGAAGGAAAAGCTGGAGTTTATCTCCAATAACCTCTATTATCCCTCCGCTGATAACGGCGCTGCAGCCCAATAAGCCTGCATGACCCCCTGCCTGTCCGCATTCTGGCGGGCAGGCATTTTGCGTTTTAAGGCCAGATTGTGACCGATTTGTATAAAAAGTGCAAAAACGATTTGTTGGAATTGCTGAAAGCGCAATTCTGTGCTATACTATACCGTGTATATGTGTGAAAGAGAGGGAAACGAACTTGCAGCACTATGACGTGATCTTATTTGACGTGGACGGAACCCTGATCGATTCCGCCCCCGGCATCCTGAATACACTGGAAGAAGTTTTTACCAAGATGGGCGTGGATGTTACCCATGTGAACCTGCGGCGCTATCTGGGGCCGCCGCTCCGCAAGAGCTTTGGAGAGCATTTTTCTGACCCTGCAAAAATCGAGGAGGCCACCGAGCTCTATCGGGAAAGTTACCGCGAAAAGGGCAGCCATGAGGGCACGGCCTACCCCGGTGCGGCAGAAATGCTGCGCCGCCTGAAGGAGGCAGGATTTGTGCTCTGCACTGCAACCTCCAAGCCGACTGTGGTCGTGACCCCCATTCTGGAAGAACAGGGGCTGGCCCCTTACTTTGATTTCATCGGCGGCGCATCCATGGATGAGAGCCGGGATACCAAAACGGAAGTGGTGCGCTATGTTCTCACCCAGCCCTGTGTACAGGGCAAGCGGGTGCTGATGGTGGGCGACCGCAACGATGATATGCGCGGTGCTGCTGATTGCGGGCTGGATGCCGCCGGTGCCCTGTATGGCTACGGCAGCAGGGAAGAATTGGAGCCCTTTGGCCCGGTGCTGCTGGCGGAAAGCTGTGAAGAACTGACGGACAAGCTCCTGGCCTGCCGTGCAAACGGTTGAACGATAGGATAAGTGGTGAATATAACATGAATCATAAAAATCAATCGGACAAACAGTCTATGACATCGCTGCAGCGGCAGGCCGTTCTGGTCTGTGTGGTCTGCGCATTGGCGGCTTTGCTGACCGTAGGCATCACCCTGACCCTGCTCAAACGGGGAAAGCCGGAAACGCCCGGCACACCCGCAGACTCCGTGCCGACGGACACCACCGGGGACGGTGAAAGCACAGATCTTGCCAATCACTACCAGATCGATAACACCTCCAGTGCTCTGCTGGCTGAAACAGCGGATGCGGGCACGGAATATCTGGACAGCACCCTGTTTCTGGGAGACTCCAACACTGTGCGTCTGTATAACAACGGCCTGATCTCCTTGCAGCAGTTCTGCGCCAAGGAGGGCATTGGCACCCAGGTGGCCCTGAACGAAGGAATCGTCACCTTTAAGAATGACACAACCCACTACACCATCGCACAGGCGGTGGCAAAAATGAAGCCCCGCCGTGTTGTGATGACCTTTGGCACCAACGACACCGGCATGGAGGTGGCTGATTTTATCAGCAACTATACCGCGCTGGTGCAGGCCATTCAGGAGGCTTACCCCTACACCGATCTCATCGTGAACACGGTGCCTCCTATCCCGGAGAATCACTCCAATTACCCCCACATGGATCAGGCCAAGATCGATGATTTTAATATGGCGCTGCTCAACATGTGCGAACAGCTGGGGGTCAGATTTCTGAATACGGCTGAGATCCTCAAAGGAGAAAATGGCTACGGCCAGCCGGATTACTACACGGACGGTGATATCCACCTCAAGAGCGCTGGTCTCAAGGCTGCGCTGAACTATCTGCGCACCCACGCCTACCAGACCGAGGATCGCCGCCCGGACACCAATAATATCCCCACCCGTACGCTGGAATATGTATCCAACCCCAGCTCGGCGGTGCAGGCCCCCAGCTCGGAAGAACCCGCTTCTTCCAGCGAGAGTGAAAGCGTCAGCAGCTCTGAGACTGCCAGCGTTAAGTTTGAGGCCCGTTATCAGGTGGAAAAGAGCGGCGGCGGCACCCTGAGCTGTGGGAACGAGAGCGGCAAGACCAGCCTGACATACGGCATCACAGATGCATCCCAGTCGCTGACTGTCACGGCCACCCCTGCGGAGGGCCATGTGTTCGTCAAGTGGAGCGACGGCGTGACCAGCAAGACCCGTACCGATACCGGCTTCAAGCAGAATCTGGACGTGACAGCCGTGTTTGCAGCTGCTTCCGTTCACATCTCGGAAGACAAGGCTTCCGCCGGCTCCTATGTCTTTAAGGCTGCGCTGGAGGGCAAATATGCCAAGAGTGAAAACCTGCATTGGTTCGCCAACGGTCAGGAAGTGAAGGAGGCCGCAGGCCGGACAACGGTCACCGTGTCCGCTTCGGCCATCACCAGCGGCAGCTATAAGATCTATGCGGTGGTCGTGTACAACGACTGCGCCGTGGTCAGCAATGCGCTGACCATTACGGTCAGCCCGGAGCCTGCCTCCAGCTCAAATTCCGGCAGCTCTTCTACTTCTTCCGGCAGTACATCCTCGTCCTCTTCGGAGAGCGGCAAGTCTGAGAGCACTTCGTCCTCCGGCAGCGCTGCTTCTGAGAGCAAAACGGAATCCAAAGAGCAGACCAACAGTGAATCGGTCTCCGCTTCGGTTGAAAATGATATTGAGCCCGCAGAGGGGGCTTCCGCTTCCACCGAAGCAGAAGCCAGCCGGTAAACCTTTTTCTGTCTGCCCGCATAGGCTGGGCAGAAGGGAGGGAGCCGGATGTTCTGTGAAGAGATCAAGATCCCCGGGCTGCCCGGTGAGGGAACTGTGACCGATGGCAGTGTGGATTGGTATGAAATGGACTGGGAGAATGTGGACAACGGCGTGACCGAGGAGCAGATGCCCAGAAACGTTGACAAACCCTGCACCGCGCAAGATCCGTGCACGGACAATTCCCCGGTGCAGACCGATGATGAAACCTATGAGATAGTTCAGGAATAACCGGAAGCCAGCTCTGCCGGGGCGGGGCTGGCTTCTCGCTGTTCTTTTGATCTGGGAAAAATTCCCCGGTGATCGGGGACAAGCATCCCGGAAAATGACACAAGCATGAAAGAGGGGTAACGAACCATGGCAAAATACTATTGTGTTCTGTTTGATGCTGATAATACGCTGCTGGATTTTGATGCAGCGGAAAACAAGGCGCTGGCTGACACCCTGCGGGAGTACGGCATTGAGCCGGATGCCGAGACGGTGCAGACCTACCGCACCATCAACGAAGAGCTCTGGCGGCAGCTGGAAAAGGGCCAGATCCGCCGGGACAAGCTGATGGGAGAGCGGTTCACCCGCTTTCTGAAGGCAGTGAATGCCGCAGGCAACGGTGTGGAGATGAACAAATTCTATCTGGATCAGCTCTCTACCCACCCTGACCTGGCATCTCCCAACGTGCTGGACGTGCTCCGGGAGCTTTCCGAAGTGGCAACATTGGCTGTGGTGACCAATGGCTTTGACCGGGTGCAGAGCCGCCGTGTGCGGGAATCCGGCATTCTGGATTTTGTGGAGGATGTGTTCGTTTCTGAAAAAATGGACAGCGAAAAGCCCAACCGCAAGATTTTTGATGCTGCGCTCCGTGCGCTGGGCGTGGAGAACCGTGAGCACGTGCTGATGGTGGGCGACAGCCTGAGCAGTGATGTGCAGGGCGGTGTGAACGCCGGGCTGGATACCTGCTGGTATAACCCCAACCACGCCGAGAATCCCGGCAAGGTCGTTCCTACCTATGAGATCAGCAGCCTGGAAGAGCTTTATCCGCTGGTGATGGAGCCGGAGGAACTGGCCAATGTGGGCCTGAAGAATCGCCGCCATCAGCTGTAATGCTGTGCGGCCTGTGTGAGAGATTGGAAAACGAACAATGCTGATACATTTGGAAAAGCTGGGCAAGAGCTTTGGCGAGAAGATCGTCCTGCATGATGTCACGGCCAGTGTCGAGCGGGAGGACCGCATCGGCATCGTGGGCCAGAACGGCGCAGGCAAAACGACCCTGCTGAAGATCCTGACCGGCGAGTATACGGACTACGAGGGTGAGTTCAGTGTGACCCATGGTGTGACGCTGGGCTATCTGGAACAGAATGCAAAGCTCGACCCCACGTTGGATATCTATGGCGAGATGCGCTCCTGCTTTGCCCATGTGCTGGATGCCATGGCCCAGATGCAGATCCTGGAGCGCAGAATGGCCGCCAGCCCGGAGGATACCTCTCTGCTGGAACAGCACGATGCCTTGCAGAACATCATTGATGCCGCTGACGGCTACAATATGGATGTCAACATCAAAAAGGTGCTGTCCGGTATGGGGTTTGCGCAGGATACCTGGACGAAGAATATCGCTGTGCTTTCAGGCGGTGAGCTGACGCGCCTTCGTCTGGCAAAGCTGCTGTTGGAGAAGCCGGATGTCCTGATTCTGGACGAGCCCACCAACCACTTGGATTTTGCCACCATGGAATGGCTGGAGAATTACCTCAAGAGCTATTCTGGTGCCGTGCTGGTCGTCAGCCATGACCGCTATTTCCTGGACAATATCTGTACCAGGATCTGGGAGGTTTCCTTCCAGACCATGACCACTTATAAGGGCAACTTCTCAGCCTATCTGCCTCAGAAGGAAGCTGCGGATGCCCTGCGCCAGAAGCAGCACGATGCAGATGTAGCACTGGCTGAAAAGCTGCAGGATTATGTAGACCGCAATCTTGTGCGCGCTTCCACCACCAAGATGGCCCAGAGCCGCCGCAAACAGCTGGAAAAGCTGGAGATCACGGAAGCGCCAAAGGATGAAACAAACCAGCTCAAATTCCGCTTTGAGTATGATGTGGAGCCGTGGAATGAGTTGGTGCTGATGAAGAACCTGACCATCAGGATCGGGGAGCGTACCCTGCTGGAACCCTTTACCTACACGGTCTGCCGGGGTCAGCGGCTGGTGATCGCAGGCCCCAACGGTGCGGGCAAATCCACCCTGATGCAGGTGCTGGATGGTAAGCGCCGCCCCTCCGGCGGCATGGTACGGCTGGGTACGGGAGCCCGGCCCAGCATTTTTGCCCAGCAGCAGAACCGTTTGGGACAGGGCCGGGTGATCGATGTCATCTGGAACAAGTATCCCCGGATGACGGAGCTGGAAGTGCGCAGCCATCTGGCAAAGCTGGGTTTCCGGGGCGAGACAGTGTTCAAGCCCTGCGAGGCACTTTCGGGCGGAGAGCTGGCCCGTCTGCGCTTTGCTGAGATCGTGCTGGAGCGGCCCAATCTGCTGTTTCTGGACGAGCCCACCAACCACCTGGACATCTACACCCGCGAGAACCTGACCGAAGCCCTGATGGCATACACCGGGACTCTGCTCATGGTCACCCATGACCGCCATCTGATGAACAGTCTGGGCTGTCCCATCCTCTATCTGGAAGATGGCAAGGCCACCCTGTATCCGAGCTACGATGCCCTGATGGGCCGTGCCGCTCCTGCTGCCGCCCCAGAAAAAACCGGGGATCAGCCTGCCAAGGCCGGTTACGGCAAGGAGCAGCGCCGCCGCCGCGCGGAGCTGCGGGCCAAGATCAAGGCCTGCGAGGATGAAATGGAAGCCTGCGGGGCAAGGGAAGTGGAGCTTGACAATGAGATCAACTCCCCGGAGGTCTACAATGACCCCGATCTGCTCCGCCAAAAGAGCGATGAACTCAGTGATCTGCGCTTCCATCAGGAAGAGCTGTTTGCTGCCTGGGAAAAGGCGATGGAAGAGCAGGAGCAGTACGAACAGGCTGCTGGTGAAGAATGATCCGCTGCAAAGGAGAACAATGATGCCTCATAATCGCCGAAATTACAACAAAACGCACAGCATCGCCCTTTCAGGTCTGCTGTTTGCTCTGGCGATGGCGCTTTCCTTCATCGAGGGCACATTGGTCATCCCCGGGCTTTTGCCGGGTATGAAATTGGGTCTGGCGAATATTGTGGTGATGTATGCCCTGTTCTTCATGGGGCCAAAACAGGCCCTTGTGCTGGATGTGCTGAAGGCGTTCTTCGTCTTTCTGGTCTCCGGCTGGACGGCAGGTTTTCTTTCCCTCTGCGGCGGCCTGCTCTCACTGCTGGTGATGTGGCTGCTCTACTATCACTGCCCACTGCGGCCTACCTGGTTCATCCTGTCGGTCTGCGGCGCGCTGGCCCACAACATCGGCCAGCTGCTGGGAGCCAGTGTCATCCTTTCCACAGCAGTGTCCCTTTACTATGCACCGATTATGCTGGTGCTGGGCCTTGTGATGGGAATGCTCACCAGTGTCACCCTGCGGGCTATACTGCCTGCGCTGGGACGGCTGGGTTATAATATCCAGGAAAACCGCAAAGGATGAGCTGCCCGGTTGCAACCGGAGCTGGAATCCGATATAATAAATCAAATCTGAATTTTTACCCAACAAAAAAACTGCCCACGGGATAGCGCACTTTGGCGCGGGGCAGCTGGGAGGTATGAGTTTATGTCTGAAAAAGTGACTGTCAAGGTGGAGCGCAATATCCTCCATCTTCCCGCCATTGCCCTGCGTGGGCTGGTGGTGTTCCCCAACAACCTGCTGCATTTTGAGGTGGGTCGTGACAAGAGCATTGCCGCTGTGGAATGGGCCGTGCGGAATAAGTCCGAGGTGTTCCTCATTGCGCAGAAGGATATGAAGGCTGAGGACCCCAAGGCAGAGGAGATGTACCAGTACGGCGTTGTGGCCGAGATCAAGCAGGTCATGCGTGTTTCGGATGATCTGGTGCGCATTCTGGTGGAGGGCAAGTTCCGCGCCAAGCGCACCGAACTGGATACCGAAGGCAGCTTCCTGCTGGCATCGGTGCGGCCGGCTCCGGTGCGCCCCATCAAGGCAGAGGAAGAGACCGAGGCGGAAGCCCTGCTCCGCAACGTGAAAACGAGCTTCGACGCGGTGCTTTCCATGAATCCCCGCATCAGCAAGGACGTGGTGTTTGCTGTTACCTCGAATAACGACCCCGCCTTCCTGTGCGAGTACATCCCTGCCAATCTGCTCTTCCGCTTTGAGGATAAGCAGGCTGTGATGGAGGAAAGCACCCTCATCGGCCGTCTGCGCCTGCTGGTGGAACGCCTGCATCGGGAGCGCCGGATGCTGGAGATCGACAAGGAAATCGCCCAGAAAGTGGACGAGGCCATGGATAAGAACCAGCGTGATTACTACCTGCATGAGCAGATGCACATGATCAGCCAGGAGCTGGGCGAGGACGATGATACCACGGCAGAGGCCGAGGAGTACCGCCGCAGGATCCAGGAGCTGCATCTGGACGAGGAGCGGGAGAAGAAACTGCTCAAGGAAGTGGACCGCCTTGCCAAGATGCAGAGCAGCAACCAGGAGGGAACGGTCATCCGCACCTATCTGGATACCTGCCTGGATCTGCCCTGGAACAGCTTTACCGAGGATGACCTCGATATCGCCAAGGCACAGCGCATCCTTGACCGCGACCACTACGGCCTGAAGAAGGTCAAGGACCGCATTCTTGAGGTGTTGGCTGTCCGCAAGCTGGCTCCGGATGTCAAGGGGCAGATCATCTGCCTGGTCGGCCCTCCGGGTGTCGGCAAGACCAGCATTGCCCGCTCCATTGCCGAGAGCCTGAACCGCAAGTATGTGCGCATCAGCCTGGGCGGCGTGCGGGATGAGGCAGAGATCCGCGGCCACCGCCGCACCTATATCGGGGCCATGCCCGGCAAGATCATCAACGCCATGATCTCCGCCAAGAGCTCCAACCCCCTGATGCTGCTGGACGAGATCGACAAGTTGGCAGGCGATTTCCGGGGTGACCCGGCCGCTGCCCTGCTGGAAGCTCTTGATCCCGAGCAGAACACCACCTTCAATGATCACTTTATCGATATGCCGTTTGATCTGAGCCATGTGCTTTTCATCACCACGGCAAATGATCTGAGCGCCATTCCCGGCCCTCTGCGTGACCGCATGGATGTCATGGAGCTGCCCAGTTATACCCGGGTGGAGAAATACAACATTGCCCGCAAGCATCTGGTGCCCAAGCAGCTCAAGGCCTGCGGTCTGGCCGGGAAGGTCACCTTCTCCCAGAGCGCGCTCTACGGCATCATTGACGGCTACACCCGTGAGGCCGGTGTCCGCACCCTGGAGCGTACCATCACCAGTGTCCTGCGCAAGTGTGCCCGCAAGATCGCGTCCGGTGAAGCAGAAAACGTCTCTGTGACCGGCAGCAGTCTGGAAGAGCTGCTGGGCCCCCGCTTCGTCAAGCCCGATTTCCTCAACCGAACCAATGCCATTGGTATTGCCAACGGTCTGGCCTGGACCAGCATCGGCGGCGAGACCCTGCCCATTGAGGTGCAGGTCATGGACAATGGCAGCGGCAAGATCACCGTCACCGGTTCGCTGGGCGACGTGATGAAGGAAAGTGCCCAGCTGGCCATTACCTATGTCCGTGTCCACGCCGAGGAATACGGCATCGACTCTGAACGGCTGAAAAAGTGCGATCTGCACATCCATGCCCCCGAGGGTGCCGTGCCCAAGGACGGCCCCAGCGCCGGTGTTACTCTGACCACGGCTCTGGTGTCCTGCCTGTCCGGCATCCCGGTGCGCGGTGATGTTGCCATGACCGGCGAGATCACCCTGCACGGCAATGTGCTGCCCATCGGCGGCCTGC
>ERZ840407.1198-NODE-1198-length-12524-cov-10.629401_pt1 | contig 12524 bp, 10 predicted proteins | sample MGYA00519877_ERZ840407 | MGnify/ENA primary metagenome ERZ840407 (study PRJEB31850, sample SAMEA3708875) | human gut metagenome | biome: human gut; feature: human-associated habitat; material: faeces | place: China | collected 2014 ...
GGGCCAGCAGGCCAAAGATCTTGAAGCTGGTGCCCGGCTCATCGGGAACGTTCAGGATCGTGATAACGGCAACATCGGTGTCCTTTGCAACACCCTTGATCAGCATACCTTCCATGTCTTTTGTAACCTCCTTGACCACCGTACCGGGCACGGGATTCAGGCTGGAGAGCACCTCCAGCTCCACATTATACTTTTTGGCCAGCTCCACGCTGCGGTTGTTCAGCACCTGTGCGCCCAGAGATGCCAGCTCCAGCATCTCGTCAAAGGTGATCTCATCCAGCTTGCGGGTGTTGCGCACCTTGCGCGGATCGGCCGTGTAAACGCCTTCCACATCGGTAAAGATCTGGCAGCGGTCTGCGTGCAGGGCTGCTGCAATGGCAACAGCGCTGGTGTCGGAGCCGCCGCGGCCCAGAGTGGTGATGTCATCCATCTTGTTCAGGCCCTGGAAGCCCGCCACAACGACCACACGGTTGCGCTCCAGTTCAGAAGAGATGCGCTCTGTCTCCAAGCGGGTGATGCGCGCCTTGGTATAGGCGCGGTCGGTGCGGAAGCCAGCCTGCCAGCCGGTCAGGCTGATGGCATGGCAGCCCAGCTCATTCAGTGCCATGGCCAGCAGCGAAATGCTGATCTGCTCGCCGCTAGCCAGCAGCATATCCATTTCACGGGCCGAAGGGTTGTGGGTGATCTCCCCAGCCTTGGCGATCAGGTCATCGGTGGTATCGCCCTGAGCGGACACCACCACAACTACGTCATTGCCCGCGTTGTGGGTATTTGCCACAATGCGTGCCACGTTGAAGATACGGTCACGGTCCTTCACCGAAGAACCGCCGAACTTCTGTACGATCAACGCCATATCTTGTCACTCTCCTCTTTTTGCTCCCTCAGTGTGTGAGGGGTACACCGGGCGGAAGCGGTCTTGCACTTCCGGTCCTGTTTATCATTCCACTGTCGCACCGGTGTTGTCGGCATCCAGCCGCAGCAGTGTAAATGCTTCACATCCATCCAAGCCTTCCAGCAGCTCGAGGCCCTTTTCCAGTTTGGAGTAGAATTTCTCGGCGTTGGCCTTTTCGGCCACAGCCATCACGGTGCTGCCGGCGCCCGAGACGTACACCGCCTTGGCACCGCAGAGCCGTGCCATATCGAAGACTTCCTTCGAGCCGGGCATCAGGGGCATCCGGTAGGGCTGGTGGAGCTTATCCTCGGTGGCAATGGCCAGCAGGTCGTGGCGGCCCTCGCAGAATGCCGCCGGGATGAGGGCTGCACGGGACAGGTTATACACCGCATCCTTGTGGGTGACCTCTTTGGGCAGGGCCGCACGGGCGGCTTCGGTCAGCAGCTTGTAGTCCGGTACGATAGCCGCGAAGCAGAGGCTCTCGTCCACATCCCGCTTGACGGAGTAGACGACGCCGTCCTCGAAAACGCTGCTGGTCAGACCGCCCAGAAGGGCCGGTGCCACGTTGTCCGGGTGGCCCTCGATGGAGGTAGCCAGCGTCAGCAGCTCCTGGGTGTTGAGCACATCGCCCAGCATCCGGTTCGCACCCAGCAGGCCCGCGATGATGCAGGCCGAGGACGAGCCGAGGCCCCGGGCCATCGGGATGGCGTTGGTCTGGACGAGCTTGAGGGGCGGCATGGTCTTGCCGACCTTATCGAACAGACCCTTGGCCGAGCGGTAGACCAGATTGGTCTCGCCGCGGGGGATGCGGGTGCCGTCCGCCGCCGAGATGTCCAGATGGTCGCTCTCTTCGAAGGTCACGGTATTGTACAAGGTCACGGCCAGGCCCAGCGCATCGAAGCCGGAGCCGATGTTGGCACTGGTGGCCGGGACGGAAACTTTTATCTTCATCGCAGTTCCCTCTTTTCTCGCGCTCAGGCGTCCTCAGGCAGGCGGCGGAGCACCAGCTTCACGCTGCCGCCCATGGCCTCTACCTTGCGGGCTGCTTCGGCCAGAGCCTTGTCGTCGGCGCTGTCCACAAAGTAGGAACAGCCGTCGAAGTGCTCTTCCACCACATGGCCCTTGCCGTAGATGGCCTCGGCCACCGCCGGAGCGATACCTTCCACACGCACATAGTATGCGGCGGGAGCAGGGTCGGTGAGCATTCCTTCCACCGGCTCGGCGGGCTGCCAGAACAGGCTGTCGTGGACCTTGACGCCGTTCTTGAGGGCGTCCACCACGTCGGCCACGACAGCACTGGCGGTGGGCAGCTTGCCCGCGCCCTTACCGTAGAAGACCACGTCGCCCAGCATATCGCCCTTGACGAGGACGGCATTGAAGACGTCATCGACACCGGCCAGCTGGTTTGCCTTCGGCACGAGGCAGGGCTCGACACCGGCGGCAACGCTGCCGTCCTCGCCCCGCTTCATCCAGGCGATGAGCTTGATGACGCAGCCCAGCTTCTCTGCCGCAGCCACATCATCCACCGTGATGTCGCGGATGCCGCGGGTGGGGATGTTCTGGGGGTAGATCTGGTGGCCGCAGACCAGCGAGGACAGGATGGCGATCTTGCGGCAGGCGTCGCGGCCGTCCACATCGTCGCCGGGGTCCTTCGTCTCGGCGTAGCCCAGCTCCTGGGCGATCTTCAGAGCCTCGTCAAAGCCCAGATTCTCCCGCACCATCTTGGTGAGCATGAAGTTGGTGGTGCCGTTGACGATGCCTTCCACCTCGGTGATGACATTGGCCGCGAGGCACTGGTGCATCGGGGTGATGATGGGAGTGCCGCCGCCCACGGACGCCTCAAACAGGAAGGCGCAGTTGTGTGCCCTGGCCAGAGCCAGCAGCTCTGCGCCGTAGGTGGCCACCATCTCCTTGTTGGAGGTGCAGACGCTCCGGCCGCTCTCGAGGCAGGCCTTGACGTAAGGGTAAGCGAAGCGGGTGCCGCCGATGGTCTCGACGACGACCTTTACTTCGGGGTCTTCCAGAATGGCGTCAAAATTCTTTATAAACAGCTTTGCGGCCGGATGATCCGAGAAGTCCTTGGGGTCAAGGATGTACTTGACCTCCACCGGTTCGCCTGCGCGGCGGGAGACGCCTGCGGCGTTGCGGCAGAGCACCTCGTACACGCCGCTGCCCACCGTACCAAAGCCCAGAATCGCGATTTTTGCCATGATACTGCCCTCGTTCCTTTTTCTATGAATGTACTGTCACAGATTGTATCCGCAGTGTACGCCCACGACCATCCTCTGGCGCGAAAGCTTTTCCGTCAGCTCCTCGGGGGTCATCTGCATGGTGTCGGTGCGGATGGTGACAGCCACCAGCGCGGCTCCGTTCTCCGGAGTAGACTGATTGATGGTCACGATGCTGGCACCGGCGGCACTGATGCCGGCCAGAAGGCTCTGTAATGCACCCGTCTCATCCCGCAGGGTCGCCATGACAGTGATGACCTCGCGGCCATTCTCCGAGTCGAAAATGCAGTCCTTATATTTATAAAATGCACTGCGCGACAGGTCTACGCTGCGGGTCGCAGCCGAAATGCTGCGTGCCTCTCCGCTGGCCAGAAGCTCCTTGGCCCGGACGACCTTGAGGAAAACTTCCGGCAGGACCTGCGCATCCACCAGATAAAAACGGCGTTCCAACTTGTTCACCTCTCAAACACAAGTGTTCTTGCAGAAAATATAATAGCATCCGACTCCCTGCATTGCAAGAGGTCGGATGCTATTTTGTCAGATTATCCAGTTTTGAGCCGTGAAGTACCCCTTCAGCGCACCGAATCTGCAACCCGATGTGCCGAAAAGTACGATTTTTGCCTCAGTCGGTGTCGAGGCCAGTGGTGTCCGGCTCAGGCGCGAGGGGTTCGCTGGCGACAGCTGCCTGACCGTGGGAATAATTGCAGACGTCGGGCAGGTCGTCGGCACGGTAGTAGCCCACTGCCGTGCTCGGGCAGGAGCCGCTGGCCAGCAGGCCGCTCTGGGTACAGTAGCTGCGCTCCACGACGCCGTCAGCCGCCGGGAATGCCTTATAGGGCAGGTCTGCCTGGATCTGCTCCATCAGGGCCTTCCAGGCCATGACACAGGTGCGGGTCTTGGCCTGCTGCTTGCCGAGGGTCTTGGTCATATCGAAGGGCGCGTCGTAACCCCACCACACAGCGGTGACGTAATAGGGCGTACCGCCCACGAACCACAGGTCCTTCTCATCGCTGGCCGTACCGGTCTTACCGAAGGCCTCCATGCCGTTGGAGTTGGGGTAGCGGCCGCTGGCCGTACCAACGCTGGAGAACAGGACGTTCTTCAGCAGGCGGTTCATGACATAGGCCGTCTGGGGCGTCAGAGCCTGATAGCTGGTGTCGTTGCTCTCCATATAGATGTTGCCGTCACGGTCGAGCACACGGGTGTAGAGGTGAGGCGTGGTGTACTCGCCGTCGTAGAAGATCTGGAACGCCGCCGCCAGCGCCATCGGGGTGACACCGTGGGTCTGGCTGCCCATGACCATCTGTGCAAGGCCCACGTCGTTGACAGGGTCCAGCGTGCTGAGCTGCAGGGTATTGTAGACGAAGTTGAAGATGTTGTTCGCGCCCACGAGGTCGCCAACGCGGATGGCGATGGTGTTCAGGGAGCGTGCGAGGCCGTTCCAAAGCGGCAGGTCGGAGCCGTCGCCGTAGTTGCCGCCGTAGTTGCGGGGCCAGCTGCGCCATGCGTTGGGGTAGGCTTTCAGCTGCTTGTCCGTCAGACCCATGAGGCCGTTCCGGCGGCAGTAGTCCTCGTCACGGATGACCATATCCTGCTTGAGGTAGAGGGGCGAGTTGTTGAGCATGGTAGACCAGTTGACCAGACCATACTCGATGCCCAGCGCATAGGCGCCGATGGGCTTGATGGTAGAACCGGTCTGACGGGTGACGCCGTAGGCGCGGTTCAGGGAAAGGCTCTTGGTCTTTTCGCCCAGACCGCCCACCATGGCGATGACATTGCCGTCATAGTCCAGCGTGACCATCGCCGCCTGGGTGCGGACGTTGCGGTAATAGTAGACCGTACCGTCCTCGCCGGTGCGGGTCTTGGGGGTGCCGTCCTCGTTGTAGACCTGCACATCGTCGTCGGAGATGCTGGTCACCTCTTCCTCATGCCAGCCGGCCGGGAAGTAGGCATCGTCGGTGTTGAGCATCAGGTTCTCCATCGCGGTCTGGATCTTGGGGTTGACCGTTGCCTCGATGGTGTAGCCGCCGGTGTAGAGCATACTCTGGGCGGTGGACTCGTCCACGCCCTCCTTGGCCATGATGTCCTTCACCACCTCGTTGAAGAGGGCATCGGTGAAGTAAGAGGTAGTAGAGCTGCTCTTCTTCGTGTTGTCCGTCTCTGCCAGCACCAGCGGCTGGGCAGCGGCGCTGCGGTAATCATCCTCCGAGATGACACCCTGCTGCCACATATTGTAGAGCAGGAAGTTCCGGCGGTTGATGAGGTTCTCGGGGTTGGTGTAGGGGTTATAGTTGGTGGGATTCTTGGTGATGGACGCGATGGACGCGCACTCCCAGAGGGTCAGCTCGCTGACATCCTTGTCAAAGTACTCGTTTGCCGCCGTCTGGACGCCCTGGATGGTACCGGTAAAGCTGATGGTGTTCAGGTAGGCTTCCAGAATGGTCTCCTTGGAGTAGCTGCGGCTCAGGATGAGGGCGCGGTAGATCTCGCGCAGCTTGCGCAGTGCGCCCTCGATGCCGCTGGCGCTCTTGTCGCTGGTCAGGTTCTTGATGAGCTGCTGTTCCAGCGTGGAGGCGCCCTGCTTGGAGCTGTAGATAGGCAGCAGGTATTCATTGATCATCGCGCCGATGGTGCGCTTGAAGTTGACGCCCGGCTCGTTGTAAAAGTCTTTGTCCTCGGTGCAGATGAATGCATACTGTAGGTTGGTGGGGATCTGCTCGAGGTCCGCCCAGACGCGGTGGCTGTTGGAAGAGCGCAGGGTGGCGTACTCCACCTGTGCGCCGGTGTCGGGGTCGGTGGCCACCACAAGGCTCGACTGGCTCAGTTCGATGTTGTCGAGGTCCAGCAGGTCGCCGTCACTGGCCGTAGCCTGCACCACATAGTATACAGCGCCCACTGCCACCAGACTGCCCGCCATAATGCCCAGACAGACGAGGGTGACGATGGTCCGGCCCAGGAATCCGAGAACGGGATGGCCGTGCTTTTCTCCCTGCTCCTGCGGTTCGCGGGGCTCACGGACCCGCCGGTTCTGCTCCCGGAGCGCACCATCACTGTGGAGTCTCCGTCTTTCATTGTTTGAGATAAGGATCGCCTCCTATCGCAATTTTCACTGTTCTGCATCTCAAAGCATCCTCTGACGATGCCGTTTGCTGTTCCTGCTGCGGCCAGACTGCCCACAGCCATAATAATACATTATAGTCCGCGCCGCCCGCTTCCGCAAGGGGGAATCGACCGGATACGATGCTAGTATAGCACATCTGCCCCGCCAAAGTACAGCATCCGGGTGTGAAAATTCTGCATCCCTGTCTGAGGCAGTTTTCTTTTGCACATACTACCGTCTGAAACACCATTTCAGCCGAAAGGAGTCCACTGCCATGCGCAAGGTCTGGCTCTGCATTTTTTATGCGCTGTGCATTTTTACCATCGTGTTCAGCCTGTTCTGGATGGCCCTGCCCAGTCTCCCCTTCCCTGCCGACTCCGGCGAAGAGACGCCGGCCTCCGAGCCGGGTCTGGCCGCGCAGGGCTCCGCCGGGCAGAGCGGCACCGACTTCTACCTCTGCGACGAGGGCGGGCGGGTGGTCGTCTACACCTGCTCCGACAACGGACTGCCCGACAAGCGGCTCCTGCGCACCGGCATCTATGTCAATCTTCTGCCCGAGGCCGATGCCCTCCGGCTCAAGCAGGGCCTCTACGTCACCGGCGAAACGGCCCTCCGGGCGCTGCTGGAAGACCTGGGCGAATAAACGAAAACAGTGCAGACCACCCCGGGGAGGTCTGCACTGTTTTTATCCTTTATCAGAATCAGGCTTCGAGCTGTTCCAGCGGGACGAGGTAGTCCTTGCGGCACTGCTCGTAGTTGAGCATATATTCCTTGGTGGGGTTGTGGTGCATCATGTTCTTGAGGGTATGGGAGTCATAGTCCTCGCCTGCCTCCATGCCCACCAGACGGGCGGCGATGTTGGAGCAGTGGTCCGAGATACGCTCTACATTGTTCAGCACATCGAGATAGACGACACCGGTATCAATGGAGCAGGCACCCTCCTTCAGACGCTTGATGTGCTGCGCACGAAGCCGCTCCACGAGGATGTCGATGACCTGTTCCAGCGGCTCCACCTGGCTGGCGGTCCGGGCGTCGTCGAACTCGAAGGCGTCCGTGGTGAGGGTCAGTATCTTTTCCAGCGCATTGTCGAGAAGCTTCAGCTCCTGCTGTGCCTTCTCGCTGAAGGTGACTTCCTTGTCGGTCAGCTCCTGCGCTTTTTCTTTGATGTTGACTGCATAGTCGCCGATGCGCTCGCACTCGGTGACAAAGTTGAGCAGCTCAGTCACCTCATGGCTCTCCGCGTCACCCAGCTCCTGGTCTGCCAGCTTGATGAGGTAGTTGGAGATGTCCACCTCCATCCGGTCGATGAGGTTCTCGCGGACATCGATGGCACTCACGACGTCCTCGTCCATCTTGAGCAGCAGCGGGGTGGCGAGGCCGACGTTGCGGGCTGCGCGGCGGGACATCTTGACCACCGCGTTCTTCGCCTGCTGCAGAGCCACAGCCGGGCTCTTGAACAGACGCTCATCCAGCACAGGCATGCTCAGCTCCTGCGCCTCCTCTGCGCTGTTCGGCACGGTCATCATGGCCAGCCTGGACAGCACGCCGCTGCAGGGCAGGAAGAGCAGCATCGCAATGACGCTGGTCATGGTGTGGATGTTTGCAATGCTGCTCTTGTTCATCACATCGCCCCACATGGGGATGCCGATGGTGAACTGGACTGCATAGACCAGCGCCAGCAGGATGACGCTGCCGATGATGTTGAAGTACAGGTGGATGAGGGCGGCGCGCTTGCCGTCCTTGGAGGAGCCGCCGATGGTCAGCAGCGGGGTGAAGGCCGTGCCGATGTGGGCGCCCAGCACGATGGGGATGGCCGAGCTGAAGGTGACGAGGCCGGTGCTGGAAAGCGCCTGCAGGATACCCACAGAGGCCGAAGAGGACTGGATGATGACCGTGACCACCACGCCCACGAGAACGCCGAGGATGGGGTTGGTCATGGTGACGAACAGCTCCTGGAACGCTGCGCTCTCACGCAGGGGAGACACGCCGGTGTCCATCAGGCTCATGCCCGTGAACAGGATGCCGAAGCCCAGCATGATCTGGCCGATGTTCTTTTTCTTCGCGCTGCGGATGAACACATAAAAAATGCAGCCGATAAACGCCACCACCGGCGCAAACGTCTTGGGCTGGATGAGGGTCAGGATGAGGCTGTCGCCCGAAATATCCGCCATGCGGATGAGCTGACCGGTGACCGTAGTACCAATGTTTGCACCCATGATAACGCCTACCGACTGCGTAAGGGTCATGATGCCGGAGTTGACGAGGCCGACGCAAATGACGACCGTACCGGCCGACGACTGGATGACGCCGGTGATGAGGGTGCCGAAAATGACGCCCTTGATGGTGGACGAAGTCAGTTTCTGCAATACGCCCTGCATCTTGCCGCCGGCCAGCTTTTCGAGGCCGGCACCCATGATCGACATACCATACAGGAACAGCGCAATACCGCCCAGCAGAGAGGTGATGTGTGTAATGTCCATAAAACAATGCTCCTAAAATCTTCCTATTGCTCCATTGCACAAGACGGCCGTGCTTCGCTCTCCATACGCAAAATGCCGTCCTTTTTATTATAACATCGAACCCCCCGGCTCAACAAGCATTATTTTACAGGAAAATCACTTTTTTGACCGGAATTTTAAGATTTCCGGGCCTTCTTAGACGGTTCTTTTCTTGAATTTTACATTCATTTTACATTAGTATTTTCTAACTCTCGCCCGGTGCTTCCCGGTATTTCCGGGAATGCATCAAGCGGCATCCAGCTCTTCCATCGCCTCCCGCAGGGTGTCCGCCGAGAACAGGAACGCGCCCGCCTCCGTATACACCTCCACATGACCGCCCACATACCGCAGTTCAACGTCTTTCATTCCTCTTCCCTCCTGTGTCTTTTTGTTCTGACAGGAGTATAGCAGAATAAAAGTCCAATAAACTGTATCTTCAAGAAGTTTTTTGAGCAAAAAGGCGCTGAAAAGCTCTCTGTCGGCGTCCTTACCCTCTTTACGGGATGCAAAAGCCTCTCCCTTTGGCAGAGCCAAGATCTGACGGTTTTTCTCCATTCACGCAGGAAACAGGGCGATTCGCGCAGGTTTTATTGATTTTTCTCCGCAGATGTGGTACATTCAGGGTAATTAGACACCCCCTGTTTTTCACCGTTCAAAGGAGGTTTTTGTATGTTGTCTTATCGTAAGCTTGCGATGCGTGTTCTGGGTCGCCCTCTCCATACGGGGGGTAATGATTCACCCCGTCCGGCCTCTCAGCGGGCAGCGGCGCTTGTCCTGACCGTCGCAATGCTCACCACCCTTGCCGCCCCGGCCTTTGCAGAGATATGGCACATCGAGGATGGTGACATCACCGTGAAGGCAGGTGAGACCGGCAACGACGTCACCCAGAAAGGTACGACCACCTATGGCGACACCGACACCATCATCACAAATAGTGATAAGAACACCGCTTCTTCCCACACCGTGACCATCGAGGCCAACGGTGAGAACGATAAGGTCGAGGTCACGCTCAAGGATGTGAACATCGAGGCTACTGGTGACAAGGCCGCCGTGAGTGTGACCGGCAAGGGCGATACCAATATCGAACTGAACGGTGACAACAAGTTGAAGAGTGGCGCTTACCATGCCGGATTGGAGCACAACCAGACCCCCACCAGCGGCGAACTGACCATTCAGGACAAAGATAAGAACGGCAATCTGACTGCCACCGGAGGCGAGTATGGCGCAGGTATCGGCGGCAGCATCGGAAATGCCGGTCAAGTCACCATCACCGGCGGCAATATTACTGCCACCGGAGGCGAGTCTGGCGCAGGCATCGGCGGCGGTTGTTATGGAGGTGCAACCATCAAGATAACCGGTGATGCTGTCATCAAAAACGTCACCGGAGGCGAGTATGGCGCAGGTATCGGCGGCGGTTACAACGGAGATGGTGACGTAACCATCTCCGGCAATGCGAAAATCGAGAATGCTCAAGGCGGCAATAACGGTTCTGGTATCGGCGGCGGTGAGAGCGGAAATGGTGACGTAACCATCTCCGGCAATGCGAAAATCGAGAATGCTCAGGGCGGCAATAACGGTTCTGGTATCGGCGGCGGGCACTACGGAAAAGGTGACGTAACCATCGAAGAAAACGCCACGGTCAACGCTACCGGCGGCGTAGGTTCTGCTGGTATCGGCGGTGGTGCTGACGCAAGAAACGACAAAGACGGCAACGGCAACCAAATCACCATCAAGAGCAACGAGAGCGGCAGTCCCACCGTCAATGCGGTCGGCGGCACTGATAAAATGGTCGTTATTGGTGGCGCGGGCATCGGCAGCGGCGTTGGCGACGCCAAGGCAAACATCACCCTTGAGGGCAAAGTGACCATCGTTGCCAAGGCGGGCGAGGGCAACGCGGCTATCGGCGACATGAACGGCGAGCAGGTCTTCACCGGCCTCGACGGCTCCATCACCCGTTACGACTCTGAGGGCAATGACACCACCCTTCCCACCGACCCCGGCTACCCCGTCCCTGCGGACACCTCCTCTTCGGGCGGCGGCTCTGCGGGCGCCTCTGTGCAGGAGTCGGTCTTCCCGGGCCTCGTCGTCACCGACAAGGACGGCCAGCGCATCTCCTACACCAGCATCCGGGGCAACAACGTCCTCTCCCTCCGCGTCGGGCGGTTCACGGCCTCTCTCCACGCTTCGCTGTCCACGCTGCGTCAGCTGCGGGCTGAGGGCATCGACACCATCACTTTCCAGACCATCCTCTGCTCCACCACCCTCTCGGTGGACGAACTGCTGGCCATGGGCGGCGAGGATGCCGAGGCTGTTCTGACCCACCGGTTCACCGCTTCCAGCCTCACTGTGGGCTGAAGCGCTCTTGTCCCCCGACCCGTTTTGTGCTACACTATGGACGTAAAATCAACACAGATCGAGGGAAAGTAACTTATGGCTGGCGACCTTCATACTCATTCCACCTGTTCTGACGGCTCTGTCCCCATCCATCGCCTGCCCCTGATGGCAGCGCGGCTGGGGCTGAGCGCTCTGGCCCTCTCGGACCACGACACCACCCTCAGCGCACAGTACGCCTACGACCACCCGGTGCAGGACGGCGTGCGGCTCATCCCCGCCGCCGAGCTCACCGGCTACGACTTCGAGCGCAGCCACCGCGTCCACCTGCTGACCTTCTGGCCCGACCTCGACTGCCCTGCCCTGCGCCGGCACTGCGACATCATGCGCCAGCGCCGCAACGAGTGCGCTCTGCAGAGCTGCCGGGAGATCGAGGCGCTGTATCCCCAGTTCCGCACCGAGCAGGCGCTGGAATATGCACAGGACAGCGGCGTCCTCTTCAAGAGCGGCATCATGCAGGCGCTGCAGCAGCTGGGCCTGTGCGACGGCATCTACACCGGGCTTTATCACGAACTGTTCGGCTGGGAGCCTCGGGGCAAATGCCTCCACTCCCCCACTTACCCTCCGGTGCGGGAGGTGCTGGCCACGGCAAAGGCCGCTGGGGCCGTGGTGGTGTTCGCCCACCCGACGGTGTACAAGAGTATGCCTCTGCTGCGGGAGCTGGTGGCTGAAGGGGCTATCGACGGCATCGAGGTGCATCACCCCCGCAACAGCCCCGAGGATATGGCTGAGTGCGCTGAGCTCTGCAAGAAGCATGACCTCATCGTCACCGGCGGCAGCGACTTCCACGGCGCGAACCACGGCAAGCCCCACCCGGTGGGTGCCTGCGTCACCGAGGACGACCAGATCGCGCGCATCGAGGCACTGGCCCGCAAGCGCCGGGGCGGCGCTCTGTGACCAGGTCACATTGACTTCCCCACCTGACAAGGATATAATAAGGGTACTGTGCGAGTCCGCTCGCCTGTCAGTCGGATATAAAGAGAGGAAGTTTGAATATGAGCAAGTCTTTCAGCTACCCCAACAAGGGTACCTGCTCCAAGGAGACCCACATCGTGCTGAACGATGACCACACCATCGAGTCCATCGAGGTCATCGGCGGCTGCAACGGCAACCTGAAGGGCATCAGCCGCCTGCTCAAGGGCATGAAGGCTGAGGACGCCATCGCCCGCATGGAAGGCACCACCTGCGGCCCCCGCCCCACCAGCTGCCCTGACCAGATCGCACAGAACCTCAAGCGCGCTCTGGCTGAGCTGTAATTCACAGTCCGTTCAAAAGACCACCGTCCTGCCCTTATTTCCTGCGGGCAGAACGGTGGTTTTTTTGTTTATCGCAATTTTCAAAAATAGTGCCTATTGAAACGGCATATTTGCGATATGCAATTCAACGCTGTTGCTGTTGCATTAAAAAGTTGAATT
>ERZ840407.1201-NODE-1201-length-12502-cov-14.991805_pt1 | contig 12502 bp, 10 predicted proteins | sample MGYA00519877_ERZ840407 | MGnify/ENA primary metagenome ERZ840407 (study PRJEB31850, sample SAMEA3708875) | human gut metagenome | biome: human gut; feature: human-associated habitat; material: faeces | place: China | collected 2014 ...
GATTTTCTCTGCGTGGAGCGTGCCGCCATGTCGGTGGAGCTTTCCAAGCTGCAAAAAGAAGGGCTGCTGGTCACCAAACGGAATCACTTTGAGCTGTTGACCCGCTGACCGCTTGGTACACTGCCTGCAAGCACCGGCTTCTTTGTGGAAACCGGTGCTTTTTTTGCAGTTGCACTTTTCCCGGGAGATTATTATACTTATCTTATAAAAAAGACCGGGTGCTGCAAGGGCAGGAGGGAAAGCGTATGGCACGGAACAAAACCACGCAGGACGGTATTTCCCTGCGCAGCAGGGTCACGGCATGGCTTGCCGCGATTTTGCTGGTCACAATGCTTTCCACCGGCATTGCTACCATGGCAGGTCAATGGACGGTGCACTCCTTTGATACGCTGCTGGCCGACAACGCCGTCTGCTACACGGTGCAGAACGCCCTCAAGGACGAAGCACCGGCCTTTGCGCGCTATGTGCGCCAGCCTACTTCTGAAACCGAACAAGCCTATACCGCCGCCTGCACCGCTTCCGAGCAAAGCCTTGCGGCCCTGCCCTTCGATTACGCCCGTATCGGCGAAGAACGCTATGCCCGCACATGGAACCTTTTGCAGGGGTACGCGGGTTACCGGCAGGAGCGGGATGCCTTTTTGCAGCTTTCGCCCTCAGCAGATACCTATATTGAACAGATGTACCATGTGATGGCTTTGCAGGACTACCTTGCCGAGTATGCACTGCGGCTGACACAGGCCACGCTGGAACAGGAAAACGCCCTTTACAGCAGCACGGCGGCTCACATCCGGCATCTGCCGTGGCTGTATCTGGGGCTGTTCCTGACGGCGGCTGTGCTGATGCTGCTGCTCATCCGGGTGCTGAGCCGTGCGGTGGTGCGTCCGCTGCTGCGGCTGGCGCAGGCTTCCCGCAGCATTGCCGAGGGAGATTTTTCCAGCCCGGACCTACCGGTGAAAAGCAGCGACGAGGTGGGGCGGCTGACGGCCACCTTCAACCAGATGAAACACGCCATGGCGCAGCAGCTGACCACGCAGCAGGCCTTGCACCGGGAAGAAGTGCGGAACCTTGCGCTGGAAAAGGATCTGGAACACACCCGGCTGGAGGTGCTTAAAAGTCAGGTAAACCCGCATTTTTTGTTCAACACCCTGAACATGATCTCCTGCATGGCGCGGCTGGAAGATGCTTCCACCACCGACCAGATGATCGTGCATTTGGGCAGTTTGTTCCGGCACAACCTGCGCACCAAGCGCCAGCAGATCACGCTGGAAGAGGAACTGGACGGGCTGGAGGACTACATTTATTTGCAGCAGATGCGGTTTGATGGACGCATTACCGTAGAAAAAAGCATTCAGGTGCAGCCTGCGGCGGTTTTGGTGCCGTCCTTTATGCTGCAGCCGGTGGTGGAAAACGCTTACTCGCACGGGCTCAAGTCCCGCGAGGAAGGCGGACGCATCCTGCTGCGGGCATGGATGCAGGGCAAGGTACTGGTGCTCACGGTCGCGGACAACGGCAAGGGAATGACCGCAGAGGAACTGGACGCCGTGCAAACCAAAATTGCCCAGAGCGAACAGACCGGCCGCAGCATTGGCCTTGGAAACATTTCCCGCCGTATCGGGATGCTGTATCCGGGTGGTAAAATGCAGGTATACAGCCGCGCAGGTCACGGTACTGTGGTGCGGTTTGAGCTCCCGCAGACGCAGCAGCCGGAAGAAAAGGAGGAGACGCTCTCGTGAAGTGCAAATTGCTGGTGGCAGAGGATGAATTGATCGAGCGCAAGGTGCTGTGCCGGACTTTGCAGAAGTATCTGGGAGACCGGATCTGCCTGTATGAAGCCAAAAATGGCAGGGAAGCGCTGGAAATTTTTGCCCGCGAAGCGCCGCAGGTGGCTGTGCTGGACATTGAAATGCCGGGTCTCACCGGGCTGGAAGTGGCACGCAGCATCCGCGAAACAGACAAAAATTGCGCCATCCTGTTCCTGACCGGCTTTGATAAGTTCGACTATGCGCGGCAGGCAATCTCCGTGCGGGCGCTGGACTATCTGCTCAAGCCCTACAACGAGCAGGAACTGGTATTCGCGGTGGAGGATGCCATCCGGCAGGTGTCGGTGCAGCTGCCCGCCCGCCCGGCACAGCCCCCTGCGCCTGCACAGCCCCTCCGCCGGGAAGAGTACGAAGATATGCGCACCGCCATCATCCGTGCCGAGATCAGCCGCTTCATCGACGCTCACTATGGGGAGGATATCTCCATGCAGGATGCTGCTGCCGCGCTGCGCTACTCGGACGCCTACTTCTGTAAGCTGTTCAAGCAGTGCTTCAAGGTGAACTTTTCAGCCTACCTGAACGAATACCGGGTGAACAAGGCGCGCCAGCTGATTTTGGACCCGCGCCTGAGCCTGAAGGACATCGGTGCTGCTGTGGGTTACAGCGACGCCAACTATTTTACAAGGGTGTTCAAGCGCCTGACCGGCCAGACCCCTTCGGAATACCGCATGGCCGCAGCGGAAAAAGCGGTACAGGGATAAATCGGATCCAAAAGAAGCACTCGTTCTTTCCCGCCTGCCGACGGGAGAGGAACGGGTGCTTTTTTGTTTTTGCCAGTTTCTTTCGTCAGAAAAACATAAAAATTGTACTTGGATACAACAAAGACAAAATCGTGCTGCGTTTCACAAAATAATCCGGTTTCGCAAAAATGAACGAGTTGTTAAAATAAAATCATAGAAAAAACGCGAAAAGAGAGGATGCCATTCATGAAGAGAAGAACGTTTCTGTCGCTGATGGGCGCGGCGGCACTGACCAGCAGCATGATGCTTACCGGCTGCGGCGCCGGCTCCGATGACGACCGCAAGATCGTGCGCATCGGCCATGTGCAGTCCCAGACCCACCCGGATCATCTGGGACTGGAAGCCTTCGCCAACTACATCAACGAGAAGCTGGGCGACAAGTACCGCGTGGAGGTGTACCCCAGCGAGCTGCTGGGCTCCCAGACCGAAATGGTGCAGCTGACCCAGACCGGTGCCATCGACTTTGTGGTGGCGTCCAATGCCATTATGGAGACCTTCAGCGCCAAATACCAGATCTTCAATCTGCCTTACCTGTTCTCCAGCGTGGAAGCCTACCACGAGGCCATGGACGACCCTGAGGTGACGGACCCCATTTTCAAGACCACTTCCAAGGCCGGTCTGGAAACGGTGGCATGGCTGGATGCCGGCACCCGCAACTTCTACACCATCAAGACCCCCATCAACCAGCCCTCCGACCTGAAGGGTCTGAAGATCCGCGTGCAGCAGTCGCCCACTAATGTGGAAATGATGCGTCTGCTGGGCGGCACGGCGACCCCCATGGGCTTCGGCGATGTGTACACCGCACTGCAGGCCGGTATTCTGGATGGTGCCGAGAACAACGAGCTGGCTCTGACCGATAACGGTCACGGCGATATCTGCAAGTATTACTCCTATGATATGCACCAGATGGTGCCGGATCTGCTGGTGGCAAACTACGCCTTCCTGAACGAGCTCAGCAACGAGGAACGCGCGATCTTTGAAGAAGGTTTCCAGATCGTGAAACGCACCGAACAGGACGCTTGGGAGGATGCTGTGGCTGAGGCGAAAGACAAGGCCGAGAACGAGCAGCACGTCAACTTTATTTACCCGGACACTGCACCGTTTCAGGAGGCTATGGCCCCCCTGCACGATTCCGTGCTGGCAGCAAACCCGGACTTGCAGCCCATTTATGACCTGATCCAGCAGCACAACGCTGCCCATACTGCGGACTGAGGAGGAGCATCATGGAAAAACTGAGAAATACCCTGAACAAGGTGCTCAACCTGCTGGCAGGTCTGAGCATGACGGTCATGGTGGTGCTGACCACCTATCAGGTCATCGTACGTTATATCTTCAACTCTCCCTCCACATGGTCGGAGGAACTGGTGGGTTATCTGTTCGGCTGGAGCACCCTGCTGGGTGCCACCATCGTCTCCGGCGAGCGCGGCCACATGAACATCCCCGTGCTGGTAGACCGGTTCAACCCCACCATGCGCAAGGCGTTCCACATCTTTGCTGAGGTCATCGCCTTCCTCTTCTCTGCGACCATTCTGGTGTTCGGCGGTTTTCAGGTGTCCCAGCTGGCTATGGGACAGCAGACCTCCTCGCTGGGCGTTGCCGTGGGCGTGTTCTACTGGGTCATGCCCATCTGCGGCGTGATCATTCTGGTGTATTCCGTGCTGAACATTATCGGCATCGCCAACGGCTCCATCTGTCTGGATACCCCGGAGGATGCAGACTTTGCAAAGGTGGAAGCCGAAATGGCTGCCGATGCCGACAAGGAAAATAAGGAGGACTAAGCTGTGGCAATTCAAGCGTTACTCGTAATTCTGGCAGTGCTGCTGGTGCTGCTGTTCCTCGGCGTGCCCATCTCGTACGCCATTGCAGTCTCTTCTCTGACTGCCATCCTTTCTTCCATCGACCTGAACGTGGCCGTGCTGACCGCTGCCCAGCGCACCTTTGTGGGCATGAGCAAGTTCAGCCTGACCGCCATCCCGTTCTTTATTCTGGCCGGCAACATCATGAATCAGGGCGGCATCGCCAAGCGTCTGGTGGATTTCGTCATGGCCATTCTGGGCAAGCTGCCCGGCGCACTGCTGGTGACCAACATCGGTACCAACGCTCTGTTCGGTGCCATCTCCGGCTCTGCATCTGCTGCGGCTGCTGCTGTTGGCTCCATGATCCGCGACGGTGCCGATGAGCAGGGCTACGACCCCGCCGTGACCGCTGCCACCAATGCTGCTTCCTCCTGCTCCGGTTTGCTGATCCCGCCGTCCAACGCCCTGATCACCTACTCTCTGGCATCCGGCGGCACCTCTGTGGCTGCACTGTTCATGGCCGGTTACATCCCCGGCATCATCTGGGCACTGTGCTGCTGCGTGGTGGGCGTGCTGCTGGCGATCAAGCTGGGGTACAAGGGCACCCACGGCAAATTTGACTGGAAAAATCTCGGCGTCTGCACCCTGCGCGCCCTGCCTTCGCTCTCCCTGATCATCGTGGTCATCGGCGGCATCATCGGCGGTGTGTTCTCTGCCACCGAAGGCTCTGCCATCGCGGTTGTTTATGCGCTGGTGCTGGCTTTCTGCTACCGCTCCATCAACCTGAAGAGCCTGTGGAAGATCATCGTGGACTCTGCCAAGATGTCCGGCATGGTGGTGTTCCTTGTGGGTGTTTCCAACATTCTGGGCTGGGTCATGGCCTTTTTGCAGATCCCGGATGCGGTTGCAGCAGCCCTGCTGAGCCTGACCAGCAATAAGTACATCATCCTGCTCATCATGAACGTGATCCTGCTGGTGTCCGGCACCTTTATGGATGTGACCCCGGCCATCCTCATCTTCACTCCGCTGTTTCTGCCCATCTGTCAGAGCTTTGGCATGAGCACCATCCATTTCGGTCTGATCCTCGTGTATAACCTGTGCATCGGCAACATCACCCCGCCCGTGGGCAATGCCCTGTTTGTGGGCATCAAGGTGGGCCGCACCTCGCTTTCCAAGGTCATGCCGTACATGCTTATGTACTATGTGGCCATCATCGGCGGCCTGCTGCTGGTCACCTTTATCCCGGCAGTGTCTACCGCACTGCCGCAGGCAATGGGCCTGATGTAACTGAGACATCTCCTTTTTCTTCTCCTAAAAGGCGGTACCTGCTTTGCGGCGGGCACCGCCTTTTCTTGTCTCTTGCACAAAGGCAGTCTTGTGCGCTATACTATCTGCAAAGGGAGGGAGACACTATGCGCAGACGGACCTTTTTAGCCGGGCTGGGCTTTGCAGCCTTGCAGCTGGCAGGCTGTGGCGCAAAGCCGCAGACCACACCGGACTATGTGCTGACCTATGCCGACAACCAGCCCGCCGGGTACCCCACCACACAGGGCGCACAGTATTTTGCGGATCTTGTGCAGCAGCAGACCGGGGGCAAGGTGGTCATTCAGGTCAAGTCGAACGGCGAGTACGGCTCAGAGCAGCAGGTGTGGGAACAGCTTGCCATTGGCGGCGTAGATTTTGCCCGTGTGTCGCTCTCGGTGGCTACGGACGATCTGCCCCGGCTCAACGTGCTGCTGCTGCCGTATCTCTACCGGGATGCCGACCACATGTGGCGCGTGCTGGATGGCAGCATCGGGGCTGAGTTTTTGCAGGACTTTACCGCACAGGGACGGGTAGGCTTGAGCTGGTACGACGCGGGTGCCCGCTCGTTTTATGCCCGTCAGCCGGTGCGCAGCCTGAACGATCTACAGGGCAAGACCATCCGCGTGCAGGATTCGCAGATCGTGATCGACATGATCCGCCTGCTGGGTGCAGTGCCGGAGACCACAGCGTACAGCGACGTCTACTCGGCGCTTGAGACCGGGCAGGTCGATGCCGCCGAAAACAACTGGCCGGCCTACTATTCCATGGAGCACTACAAGGTGGCACGGTACTACATGGCCGATGAACACAGCCGCGTACCGGAGGTGCAGCTGGCTTCCGGACGCACATGGGATGCACTGCCGGAGGAATACCGGCAGATTCTGCAGAAATGCGCCCGGGCATCGGCGCAATACGAGCGCCAGCTCTGGGCACAGGAAGAAACTGCCGCCCGAGAAGCGGCATTGGCTGGCGGGTGCCGGGAGCTGCCGCTGCCCGAAGAGGAAATGCAGAACTTCCGGCAGCTGGTACAGCCGCTGTACCGGAAATACTGTGCCGACTATCTGCCGCTGGTGGAAGAGATACAGGCAGAATGACAACAGAGAAAGTCCTTTGAGGGTGCAGGGAACTGCTCCCCACCATCGTGCGCGATTTTCAGGCGGTCATCTCCAAGGAGATCAAGGAGTTGCTGCTGGGAAAGCGGAGAGCGGCTTTTATACCGTTCTCCGCGCTTTGTTCTTATTTTATCTCCGGTGTTTCCTTTCGCTGCCGGGTGGATCTCAGATATTCCAGCAGCATCTGGCTCACCACCGAGCTTGCCGTCTTGGAAAACGCCAGCCCCAATGTCCGGCAGCAGGCAGGCTCCAGCGGGCGGGACACCACACCGGGGCAGCCGAACGCCTGCATCACCAGTTCCTGCGAGATGGTCACGCCCAGCCCGCTGCGCACGAACGCCATGATGAGGGTATCGTCCCGGAAGCTGTATGAAATATTCGGCTTCACCGGGCATTTGAGCATCAGGTGCTGGATGTCGTTATCACAGCCGGGCGTTTCAATGATGAGCGGATACTGAAACAGCTGCGGCAGGGTCACACTGGAATGTGCAGCCAGTGGATGCCCCTCCGGGAACACAGCGCACAGCGGGTCGTCCCGGAGCGGGTAGAATTTCAGGTCGTCTGCCACAATGGATGAGAGGAAACCGCAGTCTACCTGTCCACGGATGATCCATTCCCGGATCTCATCATAGTTGCCGTCCAGGATCTCTATCCTCACCTTCGGGTAGTTCTCCTTGAAATAATGCACCACTTCCGGCATCCAGAGCGTTGTGATGCTGGAAAAGCTGCCCACCCGCAGCTTGCCCTCCACCTTGTGGTTGATATTGAACGCCGCCTGCCGCAGCCGGGTCTTCTGGTTGGCCAGCTCCCGGATGTAGGGCAAAAGGCGGGTGCCGTTATCTGTCAGGGTCACGCCCCGGTTGATGCGGGCGAACAGCTGCACGCCCAATTCCTCTTCCAGCCCTGCCATCATCTGGCTGATGCCGGATTGGGTATAGTTCAGTGCCTCCGCTGCTTTGGAAAAGCTGCCCGTTTCGCATACTTTCAAGAATATCTCGTATCGGTCTTTCTGTTCCCGCATTATAAACGCTCCATAAGTAAAATTTATAGGTCGCAGTAATTTTATTGGGTTTACTGATATGATACTTCATGTTATCCTATATTACAATAGGTTTTTAGGATAGGAGTTTGAGAATCATGGAAAAGAAAGCAAGCAGTTTCTCCGGACAAATCGGATTTGTCCTTGCTGCCGCCGGAAGTGCGGTGGGTGTCGGCAACCTGTGGCGGTTCCCGTACCTTGCCGCAAAGGATGGCGGCGGTTTGTTTTTGCTGGTGTATCTGGTGCTGGTGCTGACCTTCGGTTTTACCCTGCTCACCTCGGATATCGCCATCGGACGCCGCACCAAGCAGAGTGCCATCCGCGCCTACGAGACCATGCGCCCCAAGTGGAAATTCCTCGGCATCCTGACCTTTCTGGTGCCGGTTCTGATCATGACCTACTATGCCGTCATCGGCGGGTGGATCACGAAATATGCGGTGGTCTACCTCACCGGACAGTCTGCCGCCGCTGCGGAGGACGGTTATTTTACCAGCTTCATTACCTCGCCGGTGTCTCCTGTGGTGTTCGCTCTGCTGTTCATGGGCGTGACGGCTTTCATCGTGTACAACGGCGTGGAGGGCGGCATTGAGCGGGTGTCCCGCTACATGATGCCCATTCTGCTGGTGCTGGTGGTCGTGATTGCGGGCTATGCCCTCACCCTGCGCCACGAGGACGCTTCCGGTCAAATGCGCACCGGTCTGGAGGGTCTGCGCTATTACCTGACCCCGCACATGGAAGGGCTGACCGTCAGCCGCTTTTTGCAGATCTTGCTGGACGCCATGAGCCAGCTGTTCTTCTCCCTCAGCGTGTCCATGGGCATTATGATCACCTACGGTTCCTACGTCAAACCGGACGTAGACCTGAACAAAGCGGTGAATCAGATCGAGATCTTCGATACAGGCGTGGCTCTGCTGGCCGGTGCCATGATCATTCCTGCCGTGTATGTGTTCTCCGGTACCGAGGGCATGAGTGCAGGCCCCAGCCTGATGTTCGTCTCGCTGCCCAAGGTGTTTGCCGCTATGGGCAAGGCCGGTACTTTCGTGGGCATCCTGTTCTTTGTCACTGCTATTTTTGCCACTCTCACTTCCTGCATCTCGGTGCTGGAATCCATCACCGCCAACTGCATGGAGATCTTCCACTCGGGCCGCAAAAAGACGGTGCTTGTGCTGGCGGTCATCTATCTGGCCGCTTCCGCCATCATTGCGCTGGGTTACAGCATCTTCTATTTTGAAGTACAGCTCCCCAACGGATCGGTGGGTCAGCTGTTGGATATCATGGACTATGTCAGCAACAGTGTTATGATGCCTTTCATTGCCCTGCTGTCCACCATCCTGATTGGCTGGGTCATGACACCGGATTACGTCATTGATGAGATGCAGCGCAACGGCGAGACCTTCCGCCGCAAGAAACTCTACCGGGTGATGATCCGATACGTTGCTCCGGTGATGATGCTGGTGCTGTTTTTGCAGTCCACCGGGATCCTTGCTTAAGCCGAAAAGCCCCCGTGGGCTTTTGGGAAACCGGACGAGCAGAAAGGGATTTACCCCGACACGCTCAGTTCCGTTATCATCTGATCCACGCCATTGAGGGTGCATATAAGTATCGGAAAGACTGATAATACCAGTTTTATCGGATGGTTCTGCGGAGCCATCCGTTTTTTCTTATTCAGATCGCATTTTTTCTGTTTTCTCTTGACGATGCCCCGCCAATGGAGTAGGATGGTGCTGCAAAAACGAATTGCAAAAGAGGAGATCCAAATGCAAATCAGCCTTTTATTGATGCAGCAGATCGCGCAGCTATTTCTGATTCTGCTGATGGGATATGCCGTTGTAAAAACCGGCTTGTTGAAGGCATCGGACAGTAAGGTGCTGTCTGTGGTCTTTGTCTATCTGGTCATGCCCTGTGTCGTTCTGAACGCCTTTCAGATCAAGGATACACCGGAGATCCGCACCGGGCTGCTTTATTCCATGGGCATCGCCGTTGGAATGCACGTTGTATTTCTGCTTCTGAATGCGCTGTTCCGCAAAGCTCTCAAGCTGGACGCCGTGGAGCAGGTCAATATCATTTACAGCAATGCCGCCGCGCTGGTCATTCCCATCGTGCAGGCCCTGCTGGGGGAGGAATATGTTGTCTACTCCTGCGCCTTTGTCATTGTACAGCTGGTGCTGCTCTGGACCCATGCAAGCGCCTGCCTGCAGGGGTCTGCCCGGCTGGAATGGCGCAAGCTCCTTACCAATGTCAATCTGATCGCCATTGCAGCCGGTGCTCTGCTGTATCTGCTGCACATCTCGCTGCCTGCCCCGATCACCAGCACACTGAGCAGTGTCGGCAATATGATCGGCCCCATGGGAATGCTGCTGGCAGGCATGGCCATTGCGGAAGTGCCCCTGAAAAAGGTTTTCTGCACCCCGCGCAACTATCTGCCGGTATTTCTGCGTCTGCTGGGTGTTCCGCTGGTCATCGTTCTGCTGCTTTGGGCAGTTCACGCATCCCTTTGGATCCCGGACGGCAAGTCCATCCTGATGACGGTCTACCTTTCTGCCATTACCCCCGCCTGTGCAACAGTCACCTCCATGGCACAGCTCTATGACCGGGATGCTTCTCATTCCAGCGCGATCTATGTCCTGAGCACGCTGCTTTCCATCCTGACCATGCCGCTGATGATCGGGTTGTTTGAGCTGTTGCTCTGAAATACGAAAAAAGGCCGTCCGGAACCGCAGCAGGGCAGCCTTTACAACTACAAGGATGTGTCTCTATGAAACTCAAACAATTCATTCAGCAGGAAACGGTCCTCACCGCAGCCGCTGTGCTGGCCGTTGTCTCCGCCTTCTTTGTTCCGCCGGATGCGCAGTATCTCGGCTACATCGACCTGCGCACGCTGGCGATTTTGTTTTCCCTGATGACGGTCATGGCCGGGCTGCGGCGGCAGGGCTTTTTTGATGGACTGGGCCGGGCATTGCTGTCCCGCACCCACAGCACCTTTCAGCTGACGCTGGTACTGGTCGGGCTGTGCTTTTTCGGAAGCATGTTCATCACCAACGATGTTTCCCTGCTGACCTTCGTTCCCTTTACGTTCGTGGTCCTGAGCCGTCTGGGAGCGGATGTCCGCCGCTCCCTTCTGATCCCGGTGGTCTGTATGCAGACCATTGCGGCAAACCTTGGCAGTATGCTGACCCCCATCGGCAACCCGCAGAACCTCTATCTTTACGGAAAAAGCGGCATGAGCATCGGGGGATTTGTGCTTCTTATGCTGCCCTACACCTTGGTCTCTCTGCTCCTGCTGCTGGCTTGGGCAGCGCTGGTCTGCCGGAAAACCTCTGCCGCCCTCTCCGTGGACGAGCTTGTTTCTTCTGCATCTCAGGGGGATCAGAAAATTATCCTGCTGTATCTGGTTCTGTTTGCCGTCTGCCTGCTGTCCGTGATCCGGGTGCTGCCCTATGGCATTGCCTTTGCCGCTGTACTCGTCTGCGTTCTTTTTGCAGACCCGCACACCTTACGGGCAGTGGACTATTCCCTGCTTTTGACCTTTGTGGCTTTTTTCATCTTCATTGGCAATCTGGGGCGCATTCCGGCCTTTTCCGGCTGGCTGCAGGAGTTTCTGACCGGCCGGGAAGTGCTGGTGGCGGTTCTTGCTTCGCAGGTCACCAGTAATGTTCCCGCCGCCCTGCTGCTGTCCGGGTTCACGGCAGAGACACAAGCCCTCATCATCGGCACCAATCTGGGAGGTCTTGGCACTTTGATCGCATCCATGGCCAGTCTTATTTCCTACCGGCAGATTGCACGGGAGCTGCCACAGGGGAAGAAGCAGTATTTTGGGCTGTTCACCCTGTCCAACCTGATCTTCCTTGCGATCCTGCTGGGCGTTCCCATCGGCGTCCTGACTGCTGTTTTTCTTGCAGAAACAGCTCCGGAGCCCCTCTCTAAAATCGTCCGCCCTGCCATTGAGCTGCTGGCCGGTATCCCTTCCGTTATCTACGGTCTCCTCGGTATCCTGTTGCTGTGCCCTGCAATGTATAAACTCGAGCAGAAAATTTTTGCCGGTTCTGTGACCCATCAGTTTACCGGCGGTGCAAACCTCATTTCTGCCGTGCTTGTCCTTGCGATCATGATCCTGCCTACTGTTATCAATATCAGCGAATCCGCCCTCCGCAGCGTTCCTGCCAGCTTAAAGGCGGCCTCCCTGGGTCTGGGTGCTTCCAGGATCCAGACAATTTTCCGTGTAACGATCCCGGCAGCCAAATCCGGTATCGCAACCGCCATCGTCCTCGGTGTCGGACGTGCGATCGGTGAAGCAATGGCAATCAGCCTTGTATCCGGAAGCAGCGTCAACGCCCCTCTGCCCTTTCACTCTGTCCGCTTCCTGACAACCGCCATCGTTGCTGAAATGGGCTATGCAGCAGATTTACACCGTCAGGTACTATTCACCATCGGCCTTGTCCTCTTCGTATTCATTATGATCATTAACATGACCCTGAACAAAATTCTGAAAGGAGAAAAAGAGTAATGAGCACAGAGCTTACGGCTCCCGGTTCCTCCAGTATTTTAAACAAAAAGATCCGGCCTTCCGATCTCATTCTCACCGTTCTGATCGATCTGGCTGCGATATTTTCCATCCTTTTACTGATCGCGATTATGGGCTATGTCTTTTTCAGAGGCCTGCCCCAGATCAGTCTTTCCTTCCTGACCTCTG
>ERZ840407.1206-NODE-1206-length-12488-cov-2.352610_pt1 | contig 12488 bp, 9 predicted proteins | sample MGYA00519877_ERZ840407 | MGnify/ENA primary metagenome ERZ840407 (study PRJEB31850, sample SAMEA3708875) | human gut metagenome | biome: human gut; feature: human-associated habitat; material: faeces | place: China | collected 2014 ...
CAGGTTGATCAGCCAGCGGGGGCCGCAGACGAATGCACCGATACCGGCCATCGACTTGGCAAAGGTGTTGAACAGCACGTCTACGCCGTCCACTACGCCGAAATGCGACGCCGTACCGCGGCCGCCCTCACCCATCGTACCGAAGCCGTGGGCATCGTCGACCAGAAGGCGGAACTGGAAATCCTTTTTCAGGGCCACGATCTCGTCGAGCTTGCCCAGGTCGCCCTTCATGCCGAACACGCCCTCGGTGATCACCAGCACGCCGCCGTTCTGCTCCTCGGCCAAATCCGTGGCATGCTGCAACTGCAGGCGCAGCGACTCCATGTCGTTGTGGCCGTATACGAAACGCTTGCCCTTGTGCAGGCGCAGGCCGTCGATGATGCAGGCATGCGCTTCGGCATCGTAGACCACCACGTCGCGCGGCGTCAGCAGGCAGTCGATGATCGAGATCATGCCCTGGTAACCGAAATTGAGCAGGAAGGCATCCTCCTTGCCGACAAACGCGGCCAGCTCACGCTCCAGACGCTCGTGGTAAACGGTCTGTCCGCTCATCATGCGGGCGCCCATCGGGGCCGCCATACCGAACTGCGCAGCGCCTTCGGCGTCGGCCTTGCGCACCTCGGGGTGGTTGGCCAGTCCGAGGTAATTGTTCAGGCTCCAGTTGAGCATCTTCTTGCCCCGGAAAACCATGTGGGGACCGATGTCGCCTTCGAGTTTGGGAAAGGCATAATAACCGTGGGCGTACGACATGTACTGACCGATCGGTCCGCCCGCATTTTTCTCGAGGCGTGCAAAAATATCAACCATATTTGTCTTGTAATTATGAGTTTGTGTCTCTTTTTTCCGTTTTGGACGCACAAAAGTATACATAAAACGGAATCGGCATTCAAAAGTAGCCGTTTTTTATTCCACAAGGATACGCATTTATACTTATTTCAGTTCTAAATAAGGAAAAGGGCCGCCGTCGGCGGCCCGGGAACGGAGTTTTTCAACGCCGCCGGTCGATCGCATCGACGATCACCGCCACGGCGCCGTCGCCCGTCACGTTGGTCGCCGTTCCGAAGCTGTCCATGGCGATGTAGGTGGCGATCATCAGCCCCGCGAGGGTCTCGTCGAAACCGAGTATCGACTCCAACAGCCCCAGCGCCGCCATGATGGCCCCTCCCGGCACGCCCGGAGCCGCCACCATCGTCACGGCCAGCAGCAGGATGAACCCCGCGAAGGTCGACGCCGGAATGTCCAGCCCGGCTATCATCGACACGGCCAGCGCACAGGCCGTGATCTTCATCATCGAACCCGAGAGGTGGATCGTGGCGCACAGCGGCACGACGAACGACGCCAGTTCGGGCCGCACGCCGAGCTTCACGGTCTGGGCCAGCGTCACGGGGATCGTCGCGGCGGACGACTGCGTTCCGAGGGCCGTCATGTAGGCGGTGAGCATCGTGCGGAGCATCTTCAGCGGATTTTTACGCGCCGCAAGCCCCGCGACGGAGAACTGCACGAGAAGCAGCACGACCGTCATGCAGAAGATCACCGCGATCAGTTTCACGAAGACGTCCAGCACCCCGGCCACTTGCCCCGACTGGGTCATCGACAGAAAGATGCCGAAAATGTAGAAGGGCAGCAGCGGAATGATGACGCGCAGAATCACCAGCTCGATGATCCGCTTGAAATCGTCCATCGCCGCCTTGAGCGTCACCGAACGGATATAGGCCATGCCCAGCCCCAGCACGAAGGCGAGGACCAGCGCCGACATCACACCCATCACGGGAGGCATTTCGACCGTGAAATAGGGCGCAAGGGCCGCCCCTTCCTCGGGCAATACGGCGGCGGAGCCTTCGAGCAGCGCCGGAAAGAGAAGCCGCCCCGTCAGATAGGTCCCGAACCCCGAAAAGAGCGTGAAGGCATAGGCCAGCGCGGCGGTCAGGGCCAGCAGACGCCCGGCGTTCCGGCCCAGATCGGCGATGCCCGGAGCCACCAGCCCGAGAATCAGCAGCGGAATGGCGAAACCCAGGAACTGTCCGAAAATCGCATTGAAGGTCAGCGCGATGCGCGTCGCCCAGCCGGGGAGAAAGAATCCGCAGGCGACGCCCAGCGCAATGGCCAGCACGACGCGCGGCAAAAGTCCGAATTTGAATTTCATAAAACGGTATTTTGGTAAAATTAGGAATTAATTTTGAATTCCTAATTCTTAATTCTTAATTTCGCACCATGACAGCGCTATTTCACGACATTATCTTCGGCCCGGTGCATTCGCGGCGGCTGGGCCTTTCGCTGGGAGTCAACCTGCTCCCGCTCTCCTCGAAACTCTGCTCGTTCGACTGCATCTACTGCGAGTGCGGCTGGAATGCCGAGCACCCGGGCGGACGACGCTTCAACAGCCGCGAGGACGTGCGCACGCAGCTCGAAGCCACCCTGCGGCGCATGGTGGCCGACTCCACGCCGCCCGACGTGATCACCTTCGCCGGCAACGGCGAACCGACCATGCACCCCGATTTCGAAGCCGTCATCGGCGACACGATCGCCCTGCGCGACGCGCTGTGCCCTGCGGCGAAGGTCTCGGTGCTCTCCAACGCCACGCAGATCCACCGCGACAGCGTCCGCCGCGCCCTGCTGCGCGTGGACAACAACATCCTCAAACTCGATTCGGCGTTCGACGCGACGGTGCGGCGGATGAACAACCCGCAAAGCGCGTCCTACACGGTGCGGGGCATCGTCGAAGCGATGAAACGCTTCGACCGGCGCATGATTCTGCAAACGATGTTCCTGCGCGGGGAGTGCGGCGGACAGCCCGTCGACAACACCACCGAAGAGGAAGTCTCGGCCTGGCTCCGGCTCGTCGCCGAAATCCGCCCGCGGCAGGTGATGGTCTACTCGCTCGACCGCGACACCCCCTGCCCGACGCTCGAAAAAGTCACCAAAGAGGAGTTGCAGGCCATCGCCGCGCGCGTCGAAGCGCTCGGCATCCCCTGCTCCGTAGCTTAACGCCCGAACGCCATGCAGCTGCTCCTCTCCTGCGCCAAGACGATGACGGAGCGCAGTTCCGTCCCGACGCCCCGCACGACCCGGCCCGCCTACCGCAGCGAGGCCTCTGAACTGGCCGCCGGGCTGGCGACGCTCCCGACCGACGAACTGGCCCGGCTCCTGCGCGTCAACCGTCGTATCGCCGCCGAAAACCGCCTGCGCTACGGCCGCTTCCACGGCGACGACGACGCGGCGATCCCGGCCCTTACGGCCTACACGGGAATCGTCTTCAAACGCATCGACCCGGCGAGTTTCACCGACGCCGATTTCGAATACGCCCAACGGCACCTCAACATCACCTCGTTCCTCTACGGACTGCTCCGCCCGCTGGACGCCATCCGCACCTACCGGCTCGAAGGCGACGCCGTACTGCCCGGCCGCGGCGACGAAACGATGTTTTCCTACTGGCAAAGCCGGCTGACCGACGACCTGCTGGGCCGGATTCACGCCGACGACGGCATCCTGGTCAACCTGGCGAGCGGAGAGATGAAGCGGCTGTTCGACTGGAAACGCGTCTGCCGCGAAGCGCGGGTCATCACGCCCGAATTCCGCGTCCGCGAGGGCGACCGGCTGAAAACCGTCGTGGTCTATACGAAAATGTGCCGCGGAGAGATGACGCGGCATATCCTGAAAAACCGCATCGCCGATCCCGCGACGCTCCGGTCGTTCGAATGGGAAGGCTTCCGCCTGGACCCGGCCCTCTCGAAAGGCGACGACTGGGTGTTCACGCTCTGACAAATGCCTTTACGGCGAAGACGGCGGAGTTCCCCGCCCCTGATCCACGAACAACAGTTACCCGGTGCGGCAGCCCCGCGCTTCGGCCGGCCGCAGGTCGAACACGGCGACAGGCATGCGGTCGGTGCGGTCCGAAGCCGCCGCGACAGCCACCACACCCGGAATCAAAAGGGCGGCAGCAAGCAATAAAATGGCGATTTTCACTTCCCGGTCGTTTTGGGAAGCAATCTCGCAGAATTTGTGCCGAAAAAATGCGTTGCGGAAAATTTATGCGCGGGTATCGAGCAGGGCGCGCAGAATGCCCTCCTCGTCGTAGCCGCACAGGGCGTACAACTGCCCGGGCGTGCCGTGTTCGACCCACTCGTCGCCGATGCCGAGCCGCTGCACCCGCACGTCGTAGCCGCGGCCGTTGAAGAACGCCGCGACGGCTTCGCCGACGCCTCCGCGCAGCGAACCGTCCTCGACCGTGACCACATGGCGGAACTCGGGCCCCACTTCGTCCAGCAACGCTTCATCCAGCGGTTTCACGAACCGCAGGTCGTAATGCGCGACGCTCACGCCTTCCGCGGCAGCGCGTCCGGCGGCCCGTGCGGCGGCGTTGCCGACGGTCCCCACGGTCAACAGCGCCACGTCTGCGCCCTCGCGCAGGCGGCGGCCACGTCCGACGGGCAGCGTCTCGAACTTCTCGCCGCGCCACGGCAGGCCCTCGCCGTGCCCCCGCGGATAGCGGATCATAAAGGGATGTCCCGATCCGAGGGCCGTATACATCATGTTGCGCAGTTCGGGTTCGTTCATCGGCGCGGCGATCGTCAGTCCCGGCACGGCGCCGAAAGCGGCCATGTCGAAAACCCCGTGGTGCGTCACCCCGTCCTCGCCCACCAGGCCGCCCCGGTCGAGACACATCACCACCGGAAGATCCTGAATCGCAACGTCGTGGATCACATTGTCGTAAGCCCGCTGCATGAAAGACGAATAGATGTTGCAGAAAGGCTGCATTCCTTCTTTAGCCATACCGCCCGAGAAAGTGGCTGCATGCCCTTCGGCAATACCCACATCGAAGGCACGGTCGGGCATGGTGTCCATCAGCTTGTTCATAGAGCAGCCGGTGGGCATGGCGGGGGTTACTCCGACGATTTTCGGATTTTCCTTTGCCAGTTCTACCAGCGTTTCCCCAAACACGTCCTGGAAAAGCGGAGGCAAATTGCTGGTGTCCACCTTGAGGCGTTCTCCGGTTTCCGGATCGAACTTGCCCGGTGCATGCCAGATATCGGGATTCTTCTCGGCAGGTTCGAATCCTTTTCCTTTCACAGTGTGCAGATGCAGTATTTTCGGTCCCTGCATATCTTTAATGTCCCGTAGGACACGGGCTATGTTTTTCACATCGTGTCCGTTGATAGGGCCGAAGTAGCGGATGTTCATCCCTTCAAAGATATTCTGCTGCTGGGCGGCCATTGATTTCAGACTGTTGGCGAAGCGAATCAGCGCTTTGCGGCGGTCCTCGTTCAAAAGTCCCATTTTGAACAGCAGTCTGGATGTCTTGAAGCGCAGCTGGTTATAGCGGTTGCTGGTAGTCAAGTTGAAAAGGTACTGCTTCATGCCGCCTACACTTCTGTCTATCGACATATCATTGTCGTTGAGAATGATAAGAAGGTTGTTAGGGGTAGACGAAGCGTTGTTCAGTCCTTCGAAAGCCAGGCCGCCGCTCATGCTTCCATCACCGATGACGGCGACCACATGGCGGTCCTTCTCGCCTTTTTCGGCAGCGGCAACAGCCATGCCAAGGGCGGCGGAGATTGAATTTGACGCATGTCCGCAGGTGAATGTGTCATAATCGCTTTCCTCTGGTGAGGGAAAAGGACGAACTCCCTTGAATTTACGGTTGGTGGAGAATGCTTCACGGCGTCCGGTCAGTATCTTGTGCCCGTACGCCTGATGGCCTACATCCCAGACTATGCGGTCGTACGGAGTATTGAATACATAGTGCAAGGCAACGGTCAGCTCTACCGTGCCCAGGCTGGCAGCGAAATGTCCGGGGTTACACGAAACCTCCTTTATAATGTCTTGCCTCAATTCTTTACAGACTTCAGGAAGCTCTTCTACGCTGAGTCGGCGTAAATCCTCGGGAAATGTAATGGTGTTAAGCAAGTTATATGTTGTTGGTTCTGTTCTCATTTCTAATCTGAAGATTACAAAATGCAAAAATAGCAAAAGAAAACGGATGACGGGAAGTTTTAGAAGGAAAAAAAGCCTCTTTTGTTCACTTCGGTTTTTACTTTCTCTTTGCATACGCCACATTTCTCGTTCAGCCTGCCTATGGTTAAGGGAAAAGATACCTGATGGTAAATCGTTCCTCCATGGAGAAAATATTGTTCCATCCTAGGGGAAAAATCGTTCCACCATGGTGGAACGATTTTTTCTCCATATAGGAATGATTTAATTTTGGTAGGCAAAGATATTAATCCTTTCAAAGATTGACTTGTACTCTCGTATGTGTGCATCTATGATAAGATATGCTTTAAATTTAATGTTTGTTGAAAAATGTAACTTAATAAATTATTTATTGCAACTTTTTTGAGATTTTGGTTGTTATCTGATATAGTATTATGTATATTTGCGAAGTAGAATATGTCCTATTTATCAATATGTTATACAATTTTGAGTTGTATATAATGATATTCTTGGTTGTAATATGTGTCGGAATGGGGTGTAATCACGAATTGTTAAATGAATAAACAATGAATGATATGAAGAAAAAGCTCAACTTTGGAATTTTGGCTATTATGGGCGTAGTGGTATTTTCCGCTTGCGGTTCTGATAGCGATTTGTTCGACCCGGAAAAGGCGGCGGCTAAGAAAGAGGCACAGTATGCATCGGCTTTCGTGCAGAAGTATGGAGAAATTGCAGTTGATCAGGATTGGGGATTTGGGGCAACACCGACAACGCGTGTTGCTAACACTAATAGCAATCAATGGAAAGATTTTACGGAAGTACCCGAGGGTATTACGGCTACAGAAAAAGAAGTGGTTACGGAATGGTTTAAAACACATCAGAATCCACAATCCATTGGTGTGGATTGGACCGACTTTTTTGTTCAACATGTAAGTGGCTCACACTCTAATATGGATTTTTTGGTTGCAGCATCAGATGACCATGTCAATAATTTTAATGCTACTGAGGGGGCTATAATGCTAATGCAGAATAGTGGAACGTCTTCTTTTGGCTATAGGGCTTCTCTGGATGGTAAAATGCACTATAATTATACTATACAATATATTGGGGGTGCTTATTATGTGGGATTTGACTTTGAAGCTACCGGACAGAACCCAAATCAACAAGTGGATGCAGATGGGTATTATAGTGATTGGATTGTGAAGATCTCTCCGGCCGTATATACGAATGCGTACAGAATCATAGCAGAAGACCTTGGAGACAGTGATGATTTTGACTTCAACGATGTCGTGTTTGATGTAGCGACCAATGGGGGAGCAACTATCATTACCCTGCAGGCTGCGGGTGGTACTTTGCCTTTGTATATTGAGGTAGGCGGTGATAGCCGTGAAGTTCATGGACTCTTTGGCGTTTCTAATACTACAATGGTAAATACAGGTGCTGGGGCAACTAAGGCTCCGGTGATGTACAGAGTTGACGGTACCGGTGCCGTAAATGTCAAAGTGGAAGGTCAAAATGCTGAAGTATATACACTGAAAGCGGAGATAGGTAAAGCGCCGCAGAAGATACGTGTAGAGACAAGATATGAATGGACTGCTGAACGTCAGGATATTAATGATAAATATCCAGGTTTTGCAGATTGGGTGGCTGATCCTACGGCTAATTGGTATTAATAGAACATATAGTATTTTTATTTAAGGCAGATGATATAATGAAAGGTTATATCACCTGCCTTTTTATGTTTCGACCGTTATATATTGAAATTTACTATCTTTGTGGCGTAGCAAGCAGTTGGTACATCATTTTTTTCGAGAAAGTGAATGGTTTATTTATTCCGAGCTTATGAATCTTTATACGCCTGTAGAAGTAGTTTCCAGTATGCCCCTTCTTTCGCAAGAGAATAATCTGTTGCTGATGGGTTCTTGTTTTGCGTCCGAGATGGGGCAAAGGCTGGCGGATGCCAAGTTCCGTTGTGACGTCAATCCTTATGGTGTGCTTTATAATCCGTTTTCCATTTCTGCGGCATTGCGTGAAATCATTGCGGGCAGATGCTACAATGAAAACGATATTTTCCTCTTTCATGAACTTTGGCACAGTGCCATGCATCATGGTAGCTTTTCCTCAGTCTCTGCAGAGGAAACATTGGCAGGTATTAACGGGCGTTTGAAAAGCGCCCATGAAAGGCTGGACCGGTTGGATTGTCTGCTGCTGACTTTCGGCTCTGCCTGGGTTTATGAAAATAAAAAGACGGGAACTGTAGTTGCCAACTGTCATAAGCAACCTGAGTCCTGCTTTACCCGCCGTATGCTTTCTGTCTGTGAAATAGTATCTGACTACACCTCTTTGCTTTCTGGCTTGCTGGCGCGGATTCCCCGGCTGAAAGTATTGTTCACCGTCAGCCCCATCCGCCACGTGCGTGACGGAATGCATGCCAACCAGCTCAGTAAAGCTACCCTGCTACTTGCCGTGAACCAGTTGCAAGCCACTTTCCCGGAACATGTTTTCTATTTTCCGGCTTATGAGCTGCTGCTCGACGAGCTTCGTGACTATCGCTTCTATGCAGAAGACATGGTGCATCCTTCCGAAACAGCCATTCGCTATGTCTGGGAACGGTTTACCCGGTCGTGCATCTCTGCCGATGCGTTACGGATTATGGAAGAAAGTGAAAATATCCGTAAGATGTTGTCACATAAGCCATTTTATCCCGCTTCAGAAGAGTATAAGCGTTTTTTAGGACAAATTGTGTTAAAAATAGACCAACTTAACGGAAAATACCCGTACTTAGATTTCCAAAAAGAGAGAGAAATATGTCGTATTCGATTGAAAGCATAACCGAAAGTATTGGCGCACGGCGTATGGGAAACGCGCCGGCTACCATAGACTGGCTGCTCACTGACAGCCGTTCCCTGAATTTTCCTGAGGAAACATTATTCTTTGCCTTGACCACCAAGAGGAATGACGGTGCGCGCTATATTGCAGATTTATATGCCCGTGGAGTACGTAATTTTGTGCTTAGCGAAGAAAGCTTTAGATTAATGGACAATGGACAATTGACAATTGACAATGCTATGCAGCGTGATGATGCGCAGTCAATTGTCAATTATCTCATTGTTCCCAACCCGCTGAAAGCCTTGCAAAAACTGGCGGAACAGCATCGGAACCGGTTCCAGATACCGGTCATCGGTATTACGGGAAGCAACGGTAAGACTGTTGTGAAGGAATGGCTGCACCAGTTGCTCAGTCCGGAACGTGCCATTATCCGTTCTCCCCGCAGTTATAACTCCCAGATTGGAGTGCCTTTGTCTGTGTGGCAGATGAACGAACAGTCCGAACTTGCTATTTTTGAAGCCGGTATTTCCGAGCCGGGGGAAATGCGTGCTTTGCAGAACATTATCAAGCCTACCATAGGTATCCTGACCAATATAGGAGGGGCTCACCAGGAAAATTTCTTCTCGTTGCAGGAGAAATGCATGGAGAAGCTGACGCTTTTCAAGAATTGTGATGTAGTGATTTATAATGGTGACGATGAGTTCGTCAGCAACTGTGTGGCGAAGTCCATGCTGTCTGCACGTGAGATTGCGTGGAGCCGGAAAGATATGGAACGTCCTCTATATATAAGTAAGGTGGAGAAACGGGATGACTGTACTGTCATTTCCTATCGCTATCTGGATATGGATAATACGTTTACTCTACCGTTCATAGATGATGCTTCCATCGAGAATTCGCTGAACTGCCTGGCCGCATGCCTCTATCTGATGCTTCCTGCCGAACAGATTACAGAACGTATGGCAAGGCTAGAACCCATCGCCATGCGGCTGGAAGTCAAGGAGGGAAAAAACAACTGTCTGTTGATTAACGACAGTTATAATTCTGACCTTGGCTCATTGGATATTGCACTCGATTTTCTTTACCGCCGTTCGCAAAGTAAGGGATTGAGGCGGACTTTGGTTCTTTCGGATATATTGGAGACCGGTCAGAACACGCTGACACTTTACCGACAAGTGGCACAGCTGGTAAACAGCCGTGGCATTGAACGCATCATAGGTGTAGGAAATGAAATATCTTCCTGCGCTGCACGCTTTAATATAGAGAAGACCTTTTATCCGGATACAGCGGCCTTGATACGTGCCATTCAGCGTGGGGAACTTCGCCTTGAAAACGAAATAATTCTGATTAAGGGTGCACGTAAGTTCGGTTTTGACTCCTTGACGGAAGTATTGGAGAAGAAGGTGCACGAAACCATTCTGGAGGTTAATCTTGGAGCGATGATTGCCAATCTGAACTATTATCGTGGCAAGCTGAAGCCGGAAACAAAGATGGTCTGCATGGTGAAAGCCTCCGCTTACGGTGCAGGTTCTTACGAGATAGCCAAGACTTTGCAGGAACATCATGTCGATTATCTTGCCGTGGCGGTTGCCGACGAAGGCTCCGAACTCCGCAAAGCGGGCATCACTGCGAATATCATTATCATGAATCCTGAGATGACTGCTTTCAAGACCATGTTCGATTACAAGCTGGAGCCCGAAGTATATAGCTTCCATCTGCTGGACGCTTTGATTAAAGAAGCGGAAAAGGAAGGTATCACAAACTTCCCCATCCACATAAAGCTGGATACCGGTATGCACCGCCTGGGGTTTGCTCCGGAGGATATGCCCCGGCTGATAGAACGGCTGAAGGGACAGAATGCCGTTATTGCCCGTTCCGTCTTCTCGCATTTGGTAGGGAGCGATTCGCAACAATTCGACAGTTTTACACGCCGGCAGATAGAAATGTTCGAGAAAGCGTCCATGGAATTGCAGGAGGCTTTTCCGCATAAGATACTTCGCCATATCTGCAATTCCGCAGGTATCGAGCGTTTCCCGGGGGCGCAATTCGATATGGTGCGCCTGGGTATCGGCCTCTATGGTGTCAATCCCATAGACAATTCCATTATGAATAATGTGAGCACGTTGAAGACTACCATCCTCCAGATACGTGATGTTCCCGAAGAGGATACGGTGGGGTATAGCCGGAAAGGGCATCTCACCCGTCCGTCGCGTATAGCGGCTCTTCCCATCGGTTACGCCGACGGCCTGAACCGCCATCTTGGAAATGGACATGCCTATTGTCTTGTAAACGGCCAACGGGCAGCCTATGTAGGGAATATCTGCATGGATGTCTGTATGATTGACGTGACGGATATCGATTGCAGGGAAGGGGACAAAGCTGTCATCTTCGGTGACGACCTGCCGATAACGGTTCTCTCCGATGTACTCGAAACTATTCCTTATGAGGTGTTGACAAGCGTTTCTACACGGGTAAAACGTATTTATTATCAAGACTGAAGATAGGGGGCAGGGATTAGGGATTAGGGATTGCGATAAAATTAATCCTTAATCCTTAATCCCTAATCCTTAATTTTCCTATCTTTGCACTATAATTAATCAGATATAACTATGACAAACTTACTTTTATTAGGCTTTCTGCCCAGCGGTTCCGAATGGATAATTATTGCATTGGTCATCTTGCTGTTGTTTGGTGGTAAGAAAATTCCCGAATTGATGCGTGGTTTGGGCAAAGGCGTGAAGAGCTTCAAGGATGGCGTGAATGAAGCCAAAGAAGAGATAAACAAGGCTCAGGAAGATTTGGATAAACCGGCTGAAAAGAAATAAAGGAACAAGGGTATTTATTATTTGACAATTTACTATTTACTATTTGATACTCTGAGAAGTTCAGGAGTATGGGTAGGCTTGTTGCCTTTTCCACAGCGCAGCCCAAATAGTAAATTGTCAAATAGTAAATCCCCACAGCGCAGCCCAAATAGTAAATAGTAAATTGTCAAATAGTAAATCCCTTTATGTCAGAAAAAGAACTAACCTTTTGGGACCACTTGGACGAGTTGCGCCGGGTGTTGTTTCGTGTACTCGGTGTGTGGTTTGTATTGGCTATCGGTTATTTTATTGCCATGCCTTATCTGTTTGACAATGTGATATTGGCTCCTTGCCATAACGACTTCATTTTCTATGACTTGCTGCGCTGGATAGGGCAGAGACTGGACTTGCAGGATGAATTCTTTACCCAGGAGTTTCATGTGAAGCTCGTCAATATCAATCTTGCCGCACCGTTCTTTGTCCACATGTCTACCGCTTTCTGGATGTCGGTGGTAACGGCTGCTCCTTATATTTTCTATGAAATCTGGCGCTTTGTAAGCCCTGCACTCTATCCAAACGAGCGTAAAGGGGTGAGGAAAGCGCTGGGTATAGGTACGGTGATGTTCTTTATCGGTGTGTTGCTGGGGTATTTTATGGTCTATCCGCTGACATTGCGTTTCCTTTCCACTTATCAATTGAGCGCAGCCATCGAGAATCAAATTTCCCTGAACTCGTACATCGACAATTTCATGATGTTGGTGCTTTGCATGGGACTGGCATTCGAACTGCCGCTGGTGACATGGCTGCTTTCCCTGCTGGGACTGGTGCACAAGACCTTTTTGCGGAAATACCGCCGTCATGCTGTTGTCATCATTGTTATTGCCTCGGCCATCATTACTCCGACCGGTGACCCGTTTACCTTGACAGTAG
>ERZ840407.1221-NODE-1221-length-12376-cov-362.379596_pt1 | contig 12376 bp, 6 predicted proteins | sample MGYA00519877_ERZ840407 | MGnify/ENA primary metagenome ERZ840407 (study PRJEB31850, sample SAMEA3708875) | human gut metagenome | biome: human gut; feature: human-associated habitat; material: faeces | place: China | collected 2014 ...
CCGTTGGAATGCTTCTAAGGAAAACAAACGTAAAATGGTGGAGAAACTGGAGAACTTGGTTCGCAAAAGTTGTCTGGAACGTACTGGTAAAGAACCTATAGGGGTAGAAGTATGGTAGTAGAAATGAAATATACGTATGGCAAGTACCTGATATGCAAGGGGCATATATAGGTGAACTTAGCAAGTCACGATAATTTTGTTTTTTGTAATTAGACAAGCAATTATATTAGATATGAACGATAGAAAATTACCAGTAGGCATCCAGTCTTTTGAAAAAATCAGAAAGGGTGGATATCTTTATGTTGACAAGACAGATATTATCTGGCAACTTGCCAATAGAAATAAAACGTATAATTACCTGAGCCGCCCACGCCGCTTTGGTAAATCTCTGTTGGTAGATACGCTCGAAGCCTACTTTCTGGGTAAGAAGGAACTCTTCGAAGGGTTGAAGATTATGCAGATGGAGAAGGAATGGGTGAAGCGACCTGTCATCAGGCTCGATATGAGTCGTGCTGGCGCAGAGCCGGAAACTTTACGCTCTTATCTCGACATCACTTTCGACAGATTAGAGAAGGAATATGACATTACACCTAAGCCAACCGCCAAACTTGCCGACCGTTTTGACGGCATTATCCAAACTTCATATGAGCAAACTGGGCAACAGGTTGCCATCCTCATCGATGAATACGACTCTCCATTGCAGCATTCCTGGAAGACTCCACATCATGAAGCATGTACGGATATCTATAGAGAGGTTTTTGCCATTCTCAAAGCTGATGATAAATACGAGAAATTTGTTTTCATTACCGGTATTACCAAGTTTACGCAGATTTCTCTTTTCTCTGTACTCAACAATTTGAGTAATATCAGCTTTGATTCTGAGTATGCAGCTCTTTGCGGTATCACGAAAGATGAACTCCTCTCAGATTTTAAATCGGAGATTAACAGGTTGGCTACAAAGAAAGGATGGACTTTTGATGAAGCCGTGGTACAGTTGACGGCATTCTACGATGGTTATCATTTCAGTCATGAAAATATGGTTGATATATTCAATCCATTCAGTCTTATCAATGCCCTCGCTGACTCCAGTCTAAAGAATTACTGGGCTTCATCTGGAGCAACCTCTTTGCTTCCTAAGTTTGTAGATGATATGGAAATTAGATTGAAGGATTTCGAGAAATGTCCGATAGACAGCGATACCTTGGAGACTTCTGATGTGACAGGTGGTGGAGCTGAACTTTTCCTCTATCAGTCTGGTTATCTCACGATAAAGGGATATATGGAAGGAATTTATTTGCTGGGCATTCCAAACTATGAAGTACGCAAGGCTCTATACAAGATAGTCTTGCCAGCCTTGACGCTGAAATCAAATGCGATAGTGATATCTACACAGAATATGTTGCTGTATTCTCTAAAAATTGGCGATTTGCCTGAAGCCATGAAATGTCTGAAGGCGCTTATTGCGGATGTACCATACAGCAATAAGAAACTTGCCAGCATGGATATGGAAGAGAGGTACCGTCTTATCTTGAGTACCATCTTCAATGCTATCGGCTGCAGGGTGGAAGTTGAGAAGATGATTTCTACTGGTAGGATAGATATGGTGTTGGAAACCAATAACTTCATCTACGTTCTGGAACTGAAGCTGAGCAACAATGGAGGCATTGATGCGGCAGCGGAGCAAATTAAGGCTAGACAATATGCCGAACCATTCAAGGCGGATAAACGCAAGGTAATAGCTATTGCTATAGAACTGGATGATTCTGGTAAAGGACTGGTTGATTGGAAGGAAGTTTACTGAACTATCAAGAGCAGCGTGGCTGTAGGATAAATATAAAAGGAAAAAGCGTGCAAGCCACATCATAGTCGCCTGCACGCTTTTTTTTGTCATCTAAATTTCTGATGATTTCCAATCGAACACGATGGTGTTGTCTTCTTTGATATTGAAGCTCATACCTACCGTGATAATTTCCTTGCCGCTCATGGCAAAGGCATCGGCATAATGCTTGCTTTCTATCTGCTCAAGAGCCTCCTGGACAGTCTTTCCAAACTTCAGCTCCATTACATAGATAGTATCGTCCGTCTCCATGGTTATATCAATTCTCCCCTTTGACGTATGTTGCTCCACTATAATCCTGAAATTCGTGAGCAAGGCAAAGATGATATACATCGTTTGCTGGTAATGCCCTTCGTAATGGGTGTTGTTGCAATAAGGCACCGTCTCCCAAAACGATTTCAGTAACTGTAATGCTTCGTCTATCTTGCGCTGTTTAATAAGCACCGACATCTTGGCGATGGTGGTATTGCACATTGCAGTCTTTGAGGTCAGATAATGAGGCAACAAACTTCTGTACAATCCAACTCTTATTTCCTTGTTGGGAATGGCTAGGGTATAGAGCTCCGTTTCTTCATCATAATCCTTGATGGTGATGTAGCCACTCTGATAGAGCAGCGGCATGATGGTGGTCATGGTTTCCGTGGCAGCATCAAAGTCATCCTTTCCGGCTTCCATACTCTCGCCCAGGTTCGCTGGCAGAAAGTTGAAATTGCGCATCATATTGATCAGATAAGTAGGAGTGCCAGATCCAAACCAGTAGGAATCAATCTTCTGCTTGGCAAAGCAGGTTAATAAGCTGAACGGATTATAAACGTCAGGAGAAGGCCATGTAAAATGATAGCCGTCATAATTATCCTTTAACTTAGCTAACGTCTGCTCATACGATAAGTTTAATTTTTCAGCAAGTGCCTCTATGTCATTCCGCATTCCGTTCACCAGTTCATCTTCCGTAATTCCGCAAATGCCGGCATACGGCTCGTCCATACTGATATTGGTGATGTTGTTCAATTCGCTGAAGATGCTGAGCTGAGAGAATTTGGTGATGCCTGTGAGGAATACGAAGCGGAGCAATTTCTCGCATCCTTTTAGCGGACTGTAGAAATTGCGCATGGCGTTGCGAAGTTCTTCCAGTTTTTCATCCTCGTGCACCACATCAAGCAAAGGGGCATCATATTCGTCAATCAGTATTACCACTTGCTTGCCCGTTTCCCTATAGGCAGTCTGGATAAGTGAGATGAGGCGGTCGTTGGCATCAATAGCCGGATTCGTAATGCCCCATTTCTGCTCTTGTTCTGCAAGTCGCTGGTCGAAATATCTTTCCAGCTGGGCTATCTCCATGTGCTTACCCATGCTCATATCGAAATGCAGCACCGGATAGCTTATCCAATCCTTTTCTAGCTTTTCGATGGCGAGTCCTTTGAAAAGCTCCTTCTTTCCTTCAAAATAGCTCTTCATGGTAGTCAGCAACAGCGACTTTCCGAAACGGCGTGGACGGCTCAGGAAGAAATAAGTACCATCAGTATGTGCCATACGATATACATATTCCGTCTTGTCAATGTAGAACTTATCCTCTACTCGGATTCGTTCGAAAGTTTGTAATCCTATCGGATATAGTTTTCTTGCCATAATTGCTCGCCTTTCTTTTAAGTGATATTCTCTTTGTTGGCAAAGATACGAATAAATGGTGAAACCACCAAATTAAAAACATCTTTTCTTCATTTATGCCCCTTATCTCATTTCCTTATACCTTTTATTTCTTTTCTCCCTTCTCTTATTTCTTTTCAGGCTTCCTCTTATCTCCTTTCTTCCTTCTTGCTGTATTAATAATGGGTTAATCTCGGGAAAAGTCTTGGTTGATTATAGGATAAAATGTTCTTTAACCCTATTGAAATCTCCGTTCATAGACGTTGAACCGCGGTTCAGCGTCGATGAATGGCGGTTCATCGACGTTGAACGGACATTCAACGTCTATGAACGGAGATTTTATCTAAGTATAAATGTTTCTTTTCTTAGTTGAAAGAACTGTTTTAGTAGGTTAAAATCCTTCTTTTACCCCTCTTCTTGCTCTCATTCATTCGTTTTCTTGCTCTCATTCACCCTCAATAAGCGATGGAAGCGCCTTTACCACGTCAGTACTAGCATAATAACCTCTCTGTGCCGTCTTGACTCCTTTTTGGGAGTATCCAGACAAAAAGAAGGGCTGGACTTTCTCACGAAAATCCAACCCTTCTTTGTAAAACAGCTGTTTTTTATACTTTAATTATATATAAGTAAAAGATGTTATAATATTTATCACTTATCTTATGTTTATTACAGGACATGTACCAGGCGGATTGGCATGGCCCTGTAAGTCCCGGTGTTTTTACCTGCATTACCGCTGACGAAGCGGAGATTCGACATGGTGCAAATCTTACCATACACATCTAAATAGCGATACCAGAAGCCATACTCAGGACTGGTGGTGTCGAAACCCTGATTTCCTGAGAGTAGCGTGCGGGTCCATAGGCTGACATGGGTGACATTTCTGAAAGCCTCACCCTCCACATATCCTGTGGCTGGCAAATAGATTACGGGCAGCTCCGAATTGTCTGTTGTTATCTCAACACTGTTGTACGCCTCGCCCGACAAGGTGTAGCGGGTCTCCTCTTTCAGATTACCGCCGTCTATGATGTCTTGGAACACACTATTCTCGGGAATAGTGAAACCTTGAGGCAGATTGCCGATAAGATTACCTGCATTTGCCTGATCCTGTTTCGCTTTAGCAATATGGAAGTATCCGCCAATAGCACCCTTGTTAGCTTCCAACGCCTTGGTGCCCGGAGCATAGCATCTGTCGCTGGAGGCTCCGAGGTTGCGGTCGAGCATGACGTATGTTTTACTCTTTCCTTTCACCTTCACTACACCGTAGTAGAAACGGCCGCTGACACGAGATTGATCAACAGGCGGTTGCTGGTTGTCGGTGGCATCTATCTTGTGGAAGAGTCCACAATGATAAACGGGATACGTGATATCAATGTTGTGTCCATTCTCCTGATAGGTGATGGTGAAGTCGCCGATCCAGATGTCATAGTTGTCAGCACCGCTGTTCAGCGTCACTTTCCAGTTAGTTCCATCTTTCTCTACCTTAAACATGTCGCTGTTTGCGCCATTAGTCACAACATCACCTTTTTTCATTGGAATCAGATAGCTGAAATTGTTGGTTCCCACCCCGAAGTGCAGACCATCGTTTCTGACAATATCGTTCTGCATATCCTTCGGGCTGATACCTTGAGTACCTGGCAGGAATTTGTTGAAATAGTCATTATATTCTTCCGATGTGCCCACATTGCTTGATGTCACAAGCTTTACGATTCTGTCAAAACGCTTGAAGTCCTTACCTTTCTGGGTCACGGTTATGGTGCGGGTCAAGTCGCCCGACTTCACGATTACCTTTCCTTTGCGTGGTACCTCAGAGTATTCATTTTTATCTACCGCAATCGAAATCTTATATTTCTTACCTGTAGTAGAGTTTGGACCGTCAGTATCCGGCACGGTGATAGTCTCACTGACCGTGACACCTTTTATCCAGTCACCGGACTTAGAGAAAGTCGGCTTCTCATTGTTCTTGATAGTTGTAACGACAGTGGCGATAATATTCTCATCATCCCATGCGCCGCTTACTTGGTCGCTTACTCCCAGATGGTAGTCCTTGCAGGCTATCATATCGTTAACCAAAGGATTATCATCTTTCACGTCTACCATCATTCGGTTCTCGGGATATGGGTCTTTAATAGCCTCTGCTTCTGTGGGCCAGCCATAGGTGTTCACGTGAGTGATTTTTACTGTATAGGCATGGTTGCGGAGCAACGGCATGGCATCCTTTGTTTTGTTGTCGAGGAAAGCCACCTTATAGAAAGACTCCACACGATTATATTTACCCTTCACGATGAGATAGGCTTGACCGGCGGCAGTCTCATAGAAAGGTGTTTCGCCTGTCTGCCATCCGCTATTGGCTATACCTGCATCGGCTGGCACGTTGGGCGTTGCCGACTCGTATTTACATTCTGTCGGCGCAATGGTTCCCTTGTCAGCCGCATCATACAACTGGAAACTCTCCAGCTCAAACGTCTTGTCGTCATTGAAATCACTGGATGTAGTCTTCTCATACTTGACGTTTACCTTGGCAAACTGGCGCAGCAGACTGATTTCCGGATTTGCCTTCATCAAGCCTGACACGCTGATCATTCCCCAGCAGACAGGATTCTCTGTGTTGATTGTTTCCGAAATGGCAGCCTTGTCCAAACCACTCTGACATTGAGTATCTGACAAATCGCCGGCATTGGCAACCAGATGAATCATTGTAGCCTTGTCCGTGACTGGCACTTTCACTTCGTAAGTGTTGTCGGTGCCCGACACAAGTTCGTAAGCGGAAACGCTTTGGTTCGACAGGAACACTCCTTTATCATCGTAAGCCACTACGTTCAGACTCTTCAATCCCGTATCGCCAGCCCTTGTCAGCTCCTCTTTTGAAAAGTCGGGAAGTGTGATGGTGAGCGTGATGCCCCCATCTTCCACCCCATTCTTGTTGCTTGGGTTGGAACCTTCGTTCAAAGTGTCGCTACATGCTGCCAATGTCAGCAGTGCCACTAAAAGAGATATTATCTTTTTCATTTCCTTACTTACTTTACTTGTTTATACACCTGATGGTATACCTGGATGCCAGCTATTATTGTCATAATATCCTGTATCGTTATACTTCTCATAACTTCTACCTTCGAAAAGGGTATATTTCTCATCATAGACATCCTTTTCAAACTGAAGGACTATACCCTTCTCATGATAGCCGTCAACCGCTTTTAACCTTATCGTTGTCTTCCACCAGTCTCCTACTTGTACGCTTTTAAAACTCTTGGCACTGTGACCATCCCAAGTGTTGTCCCAATGTATATATTGGTTATTATCTCCTGAGGATGTCGGACTGTCTGTTGCGACACCGAACTTAAACGCCCAGCCTAATACTTTATTCTTGGTATAGACAACATAATTGATATCCTTAACTATCGGCTTCTCATCGAAAATACGATAATAGGGGTCTGTTGTCGGGTCGTAAAGTATCCAACCTTCTCTATCCTCATAGTTAAAAAGGGGGATACCAGGCGCCATGTGCTGAGGGCAGCGGTGAAGGTCCGCACCATCGTTGATGAAGCTGTAGAATATCATCAATGTCTCGCCAGGCTTGATCGGTGTAGTTTCTTGACCGTCGCCTTTATCCAATCTATATCCTTTAGCATTAAAATCCATGTCCTGGTAGTACCATCCTGGATTATTCGTGTCCCCAGTCATACCGCTTGGATTATTATATCTACCATTAAAGTACCACACATTTTCTTTAGGTATTGCTGTTCCTGTCGTTTCACCCTTTTGAGAATAAATATATACATTATGTCTACTTGTTTGCATCTTATTGTCCCAACTCCAAGAATCGTTCCAGTTGTTATTGTTATCACCTGTTCCATAGTATTCATCCAAAATACCTTGGAATTGGTTAGTTTTAAACTTGTCATTATTTGACGAATTTGACGACCTGTCATTAATGGCACGGAAATAGATACGGTAATTGTCAACCGGAGGTCTTACTGTTACTTTAATATCTCTGTACTTATAGTTGCTATTATACGAGTCTTTCGAGTGTACTCGGAATGTATGCACTGTAGTTGTTCCAGGGTCGGTTGTAGCCTCCACCTGGAATGTTCCCTTGGGAGCGTTTTCATCGGATGGCTTCGATATTTTGATTTTTGAGCTACCAATGGTGGAAGTCAGCTCGTCAGGAAGCACGATACCTCCCAAGTTTGTAACCCAAGTGAATACCTTTGTGTTGGTTTCTGCTTTTGCCTCATAATAGATGATTACCTCCAATGGATCAACCTCAAACAGAGGTTCTACATTGTAGTCTACATCCAGATATTTCTTCAGGTTGTTAGCCTTCAGCCATATCTTGGTCTTTCCTTTCGGAGGAAATTTACCTTCCCCATAAGCACTCATGGGAATCTCGGGATTAATCCTAAAGGTGATAATATGATTGACCTCATCTCTTTTATCTACAACGACGAGGGGCTTACCATCAACAATCGCATCGCAACCAAACTCCACATTCACCCAATTTGACTTGTAGGAAATAGAGTCTTCCTCTATGGAGGTTATTTGAGCGCTTGTCTTGTTTACCCACAGTGTGGTATGGCTGAAGTCTGCATCTATCGTTACAGGTTTCCAGTCCTTTACGCTCACATTACAGTCGAGAGTCATGTTTCCCAGACTCTTGATTTTGCCGATAATCTCATAATAGGTGCCACGAGGGAAAGTTGGGACTTCTTTGGAAGTTGAACTCTCGTCCTGACGATGTCCCAGCTTAATCGTATAGTTGTTCTCAATGTTACCATTCACAAAGCCATTAACTTTGAGGGTAGACTGCTGAGAGGCATTGGCGATATAACGCTCAGGCAGATAGTAAGTGCCTTGGAAAAGCCACTTATCGGCGGCATTCTGTGGAGCAGCTTTAGGAGTAGCACCCTGAACAAGGGTGATGATGTCCTTATTATTCACATTGGCATTGGATGCATCCTCTGTCCAGTCTCCCGCCTTATAATAACTACCCTTATTGCTTGCCTCAGAAGAAGTAGCATAAACTTCACTTTCAAAACCATTGGCATAATCTGGGCTAACATTAGAATTGCTAAATGCTCCATTCCAACTCAGCGTGGTGCTAGGAGAAAGCTTTTGAGCCAGAATATCCTTGATGCTATAGCTATTACCATTGAATGCAGAACCTTCAGCAGTAGGGTCGAAGAGCAGGTTGAGCTTTACCTTTACGCAAGTAAACTTCAGGTTAGCTGCCACCTCTGTATATTTATCACCACCTTTTTCTATTTTTTTATCGATGATTTTACCGTTTACATCCTTAGGTTCGTAAATCATCGGGATATTGGTGCATACAGGCATACCTGTTGTACTTGTAGGTCTGTAATCGAGTACTATATTTTTGAGATCATCTTCAGTTTGGATATTTTGACCACTCAACACCTTGTTCATGTTGGCAACCACATAGATATGGTAAGTGCCCGGCTCGATGGTGAGCTGATAGTTAGCTACATTCGGCTCTACCATCATCGTAGCCAATGGGGCAGGGAGCGTCTCTACCAGGAGCTTGCCATCATTTCCATTTCCTGTAGGGACAGGGAAAGCATAGAGGGTCAGGTCGTTGATCTGGCATTCATCTACCGTAGCATTATAGGTAGGAAGGCCGGAAGCATCGTCGGTACGGGTACCGCGGCTGCTGAGCACGGTTGGCACGAGTACATGCAAGTTGCTTTCTGACGAAATGGGAGCGCGCTCGCCTCCAAGTTCGTCAGAGCAACTTACTGTAACCAACAATATAAACCAACTAACTAAACTTAAAATGAAATCTCGTATTTTCATTGTTTCCAATTTTTAAAGTCAAATACTCTTATGAGCTAAATGCCCGGAAGGGGCTCTGACACCTGAAACGGTTAGAAATCGACACGCTGGATGCGCTTGACCCAATCCAGAATGGAGATTCTGAGCGTCGCATACTTCCACTGGTTGCCCTGGAGGAAGAAGTCGAGCTTATAGTCGTACTCACGGTCCAGGAATTCCTGTGCTGAATAATGGCGTTCGAAGGCACCACGGCCTTGTGCCAGACAGTCAGCAAGATTGATGCGTGCCACCTCTTCGCCAGTAGTCTTGTTCGTGATGGTGAGGATGGCGTTCTTGCCGTTTTCTTCTACCGGATGCCAGATGAGTCGGGAGAACATGAGGGCGGCATGAGCGGTGCGCTCCTTTACATTGCCCTCGGTATCTTTAAACTCAGTGGTCCAGGTGTAGTATGGGGTATATGTCAACTCCTCGTCGGGGAGGAGAGAGTTGTCGTAACTGATATCGCCGTTGGCATTGGTTATCTGATAACTGAAGTCATCGGCATTGATGTTGGCAGGCTCGTCGGTCTGATGCAGGCTGATGGTGAGCTGCTTGGTATCACGAACCAGACCGATGGTATGGCGTGTAACCTGCAGGTCTTTTACTTCAACCAGTTCGTTGCTGAGTCCTTGCCAGAGTGTATCGAGCGGTTGGCTCTGGTTGTTCACCTTGCCCTGTTCGCGGTCGAGTCGTGCATGGAGGGCGGTGATGTTGTCACCCTGCTGTGGCAGAGCTATCTGGAATTTGGCACCTGGCTGCGCGAGTGCATCTTCGTATTTCTTTTGGAAGGCGAAGGTTGCGAATCGGTATTTGCCCGGTTCCAGATTGATTCGCATGGCATAGTTAGGGTCTTTGAGCGGCTGTGATGTCGCATCGTTATAGGCATCATGGCGAGCAATGAAGTTGCCCTGCTCGTCGTATACGAATACGCTGAGTCCGCCCACATGATCATTGAACATGTCGGCACGCTGCACGTTGTAGTCGTACTTGAACTGCAAGTCAACACCCATGTCACAAGGAGGCAGGTCGTCGTGCATCAAGTCGTTGCAGCTGCTGAGCAAACTGCCCGCCATGATGAAGCTCCATCCCATGCATATATTCTTGATCCAACTGTTAAACTTCTTGTTTGCCATGATGCTTATCTGTTTTGTGAAAAAGTAAAGTGTATAAATTGATTCTTATTCTTCCGATATAGCCAGCCGCTCCTTAGCGCTAGAGCGGCTGAGCTATATATAATAATGTGTACTCGATTACAAATCGACGCTCTGTGAACGCTTAGCCCAAGAAAGGATCTTTACGCTGACGCTGATGTACTTGTAGCTCTCATCGTCTGGTTCTTTTGGCTTGATGGTTGGAATATCTGGTGTACCAGGACCACTGACACTTCCTACAGTCAACTCATACCAGTTGTTACGGAGTACACCATAACGACCGAGGTACTTAGTGTTATTATCGTCATTATCGACTCCATAGGTAGCATCACCTTCATTCCAAGGTGTTAAAACACCGAAGTGCTTGATACGGGCGATATAGTAAGACTCACCACTCTTATAGGTTGCGATTCCTACGATAGGCTCTGTTTCTGTTGCAGCTTTCAAACCAAGCTTTTCATTGATAGCCTCAATCTCTTTTGGTTTTACGTTAGCTCCATTATGCTGTACGTTTGCTTCTGTCAAAATCTTGGTGCCAGCGTATTCCTCGATATTGTTGTCAGCCGCCTTAAGGTCAACTTCAACCTTATTAGTTGCACTTTCTTTACCCAGAACTTCTTGAGCTTTTGCCTTAATCTGCTCCTCCAATTTTGTCTTGCTCCAAAGATCAGTATTATTACCTATTTTATAGAATGTCTCGTCATCACCGAATCCATTAGGTTTATACTTAGCTTTGAATACAACACGTGTTGTCTGTCCCTGCTTCATGCGGTTGATGTCGAAAGTATTTTCAAGACAATACTGAGGCTTGTCTGCTGCACCATCGATTGTTGCATTTGCATCAAATATGTTAAATGCAGCCTTACAAGCATCAATAGCTGTCAAGTCATCGCTATAGTTAGGGTCAATACCCCAATGTACACGCTTGAATGATTGGTTGCTTCCATCTACAAATCGAGTAACAGAAGCTCCTGTTGTAGAAGGAGTGTTACTCCAAATGGTAGAGAAATTTGTATTCTTCAAACCTACAGTCTTATGGATTGGGAATGTACTCTTGTTAGTAACATCCAAGTTCCAAGCAGTAATCTTAACTTCATCTTTGTTATATTTTGTACCAGATGGGGTAAAAGTTTTAGTGAAATCGGCCGAAGCAACTGTCACCTTAGCCAAACCGCGCTCTACATGAATAGTTGTAGCCGCATTGGTTTCTGCTTTCTGCTTTGTTGCATATACCTTATCAATATTTACAAGAGTAGTTGGTTCTTCACCTGCGACAAATACAGGTGCATTTGCCATATAGAAACCCTTTGTGTTATCTTTAAATTTTGTTTCATCGGCGTTACTAGCTGCATTCCAGCTACCGTACGTTACGGGTGGAGTAGTTGATTCAGTAGTTGGTTTAGTAGGTAAAGTTATCTTATCTTCACCTTTTGAATTCTTATTATTAAGAATAGCTAAAGCATAATAGTCACTTTTTGAATCTTCACTTGTAAGTGCAACATTACTTAATTTTGCAGTAATAGTAGCAGACGCAGTAATACCATCACTATTGTTTTCATCCTTCCAAGGAGCCATATTACCCAATTCAGCTTTTTCTACGAATGTGTAGTCGCCTTCAGATTTTGATGAGGCTGTCTTCTGGAAAATAAGCAAAGTAACGTCATTTACATCATACTCATCAAGAGTACCTTGCTCATAGGTAGGATCACCTGCACGAGTGCCGTTTGTAGAAGGCAAGTTGATGGTGAAAGTTGCATAACCAACACCAGCTTCATTAGTACCAGTACCTGGACCTGCGGTACCCAGATCCTCATTGCTTGAACAGCTTGCTGTCATAGCTGCGATGACAGCCAAGCCAAATAAATGTTTAATCTTCATAATCTTAAAAGTTAAGCTTGTTTATAATCGTTATTCTCTA
>ERZ840407.1224-NODE-1224-length-12357-cov-7.448870_pt1 | contig 12357 bp, 11 predicted proteins | sample MGYA00519877_ERZ840407 | MGnify/ENA primary metagenome ERZ840407 (study PRJEB31850, sample SAMEA3708875) | human gut metagenome | biome: human gut; feature: human-associated habitat; material: faeces | place: China | collected 2014 ...
CATCAGCACCATCGTCTGCAACTGGTTCGGCGCCGGCAGCCCGAACCTCGCCAAACCCGACAACGATTCCTCCATCCAGAGCTACGAGAACATCTACGACCGCAACTGGCTGATGAAGGGCAACAGCATGATCATGCCCGGCATCGAGCGGGTGGATACCATCCGGACCGACGACGGCTGGACCATGAAGAGCATCTGGTGCCGCGACGACCTCAGCGACACCTCCATGATGAAGCTCTCCACGGCCACCGGTTATATTTACGGCTTCGTGCAGGATGTGGACAGCGGCATGTGGCAGTACATCGTGCTGGATTTTGAGACGGGCAGGACCGCCCTCACCGTGGACGTCGCGTCGCTGTACGGCTACAATAACATGGCCATCGGCATGTATGCCGGGCGGGACGGCAACAAGCTGTACTGCCCCACCGGCTACAAGGAGCTGCTCCGTTTGCAGGACCGCTTCGTCTACCTGCCGGAGATGCCCTACCGCAAGGTGGACCTGGATAAGACCCGCCGCACCGTCGTTTCGGCGGCAGAATTTGCCGCAGCAGGCGGGCAGGGCACCCCGGCGACCTGGCTGCACACCGTCACCTTCGACAACCTCCACCCCCAGACCATTGCCGCCATCCGGGTCAACGGCCTGACCGGCAAGGCCTCCGACTACAAGCTCTACGCCAAGGGCACCGACGGGCAGTATCACGCCTTTACGGGCAGCTGGTCGCTGGAAAATGCCTCCGGTCGTCTCCGCGCGCAGAAGGTGTATGAGATCCGCTTCACCCTGCAGGACGGCGGCGACTTTGACCTGAGCACGGACGCAAAAGAAGTGACCGCAGCCATCCTGCTGGCCCGCTGACCCCCTGAAAACTGTCCTTCTCTCTTCGCTTTTGAAAACCGCCGTCTGCCTTTGGATCCGTATGGGCAGACGGCGGTTCTTTTTGGTTGCACTTTGGCGGCAGAGCCTTTGAATGCTACGTCCGGGAACCCTCGCGGACCGGCCCAAAACGAAAATCAAACAGAAATTTCACGATTTAGGGGTTGTGTTCCGGGGTGCAAAATGGTATGCTTGAGACACTTTGCAGCTTCCTGCGGGAAATTTCAGGGGAAGGGAGCGTCTGATAGAAGATGCAGAAACACACAAAACAGTTGATCGCAGCCGTTGCGCTGCTTCTTATTGCAGCGGTGCCGCTCGCACTGCACATCGCAAACGCAGACTCCACCGACGAGACTGTGGCCAGCGCTGCGGCCAGCAGTTCGGAAGCGCAGGCAGAAGCGCCGGTGTCCTCCAGTGCGGCCAGTGCCGCAGACTCCACCCGTGAGCCGGAGCCGCAGCCGGAAGAGGAGCCGGACGCATCCTCGGAGGAAGCGGACAGCAGCGCAGAGAGCGGGGATGCAAGTGCGTCCTCGTCCGAAGCAGCCGCTTCCTCGAAGCCCGCATCGAGCCACGCCGCTTCTTCGAAGCCCGCTGCACATTCGGCGGCGTCGTCCCACGCGGCATCGTCCTCGCATTCGGCCGCTTCGTCTCATGCGGCGTCGTCCTCGCATTCGGCGTCGTCTTCGACATCGGCCTCGTCTGGCAGCTCGCATACAACGGAGACCACGGATGCAAAGGTCAATGCGTATGTGCGACGGCTCCGGAACCTGCAAAAACGCAGCAGCAAAAAACTGTATCAGACCGCAAGCAGTGCGTACAGTGAATATATGGAGCACCCCGTAGAAGAACGGAATCTGGCGTTGAAGGTCTCCATCGTGCTGGGGAAAACGATGGAATTGACCAAACTGCAGAGCGAATGCGACAAGGAGTTCCAGGAGATCGTCACGGAGCTGCGCCAATACCTGCGGGAAAATGGTTACGACCAGAGCATTGCAGATGCTGCGGAAAAAGAGTACAAAGAAGAAAAAGATGCGATGATCAAAGAGCTGACCAACGTGACCTACAGCCAGGTGACCGGCAAGGGCGAAGGCGGCAAGTGGCTTCAGGAACATGCGGACATGGGCCAGTAAGACCGAACATCACACAAACGCGCAGAGCGTGCTTCCCGAAGCGGGGGAAGCGGCTCTGCGCGTTTTTCTGTACCTGGCACTCACAGCAGCTCTAGCGGCTGCCGGAGCACGAAGTGGTTCTTGCGGAAGGTGAGTAGCCCTTCGTCCCGCATCCGGCACAGCTCCTTGGAGAGGGCGCTGCGGTCAAGGTTGAGGTAGTCGGCCAGCTGCTGGCGGTTGAAGGGGAGGTCGAACTCCATGCCGCCCGCCTGAACGGCCTGGCCGGACAGATAGGTCAGCAGCCGCCCCCGCACGGTCTTGGGGGCGGTGCAGAGGATGCGGCGGGAGAGGGCGAGGTTCTTTTTCATGGAGACACGGAGCAGATTCCGCAGCAGGCGGTCCTGCCAGCCGTGCTCGGCGTGGGGGCGGGAAAGGGCAGCCGTGTCCAGAAACAGCACTTCGCAGTCTGCCGCCGCGAGGACATCCACCATCAGCGGCTCCCCGCAGAACGCATAGGTCTCGGCAAAGGCCTGCCCCTCGCCCACCTCGCTGAGGATGCTTTTGCTGCCCCAGAGGTCGATGCTCTCGATGTGGACGGCACCCCGCAGTACGATGCCGATCTCATGCACGGTGTCGCCGGTGTGGAAGATGGTCTGGCGGCGGGCAAAGGCTTTCCGCCGCAGGCAGCGGCCGCGTTCCATCTGGTCGATGTCGGCCTCGGTCAGGCCCTGAAACAGAAAAATCGAGTGATAATCCATAAAAATCCCTCTTTGTGGTTACAACAACCGAATCTTTGCTGTCATTATAGTATACTGTGCACAGAAAAAGCAAGGAGGATTCTCTTATGATTCGGAAAATCATTCACATAGACGAGGAAAAGTGCAATGGCTGCGGTGCGTGTGTCACGGCCTGCCACGAAGGGGCCATCGGCCTGGTCAACGGCAAGGCCAAACTCATGCGGGACGATTACTGCGACGGCTTTGGCGACTGCCTGCCCGGCTGCCCCACCGGTGCCATTACATTCACCGAGCGGGAGGCCGCTGCTTACGATGAGCAGGCTGTGCTGGAAAACAAGCAGAAAAAAACAGCGGCTGCACAGGCAGCTCCTGCCCAGCCCGCAGCCTCGGCATTTCACGGCTGCCCGGGCAGCCGGATGCACCAGTTCCACCGGGAGGAGGCAGCGGCTCCTGCCGCTGCTGCTCCGGGATGTCAGCCCTCACAGCTGGCCCAGTGGCCCTGCCAGATCAAGCTGGTGCCTGTGAACGCCCCCTACTTTGCAGGGGCCAAGCTTCTGGTGGCGGCAGACTGCACGGCGTATGCCTATGCCAATGTCCATCAGGAGTTCATGCGGGGCAAAGTGACGCTGATCGGCTGCCCCAAGCTGGACGATGTGGATTACAGCGAAAAGCTGACCCAGATCCTGCGCCAGAACGACATCAAGAGCGTGACCGTTCTGCGGATGGAAGTGCCCTGCTGCGGCGGGCTGGAGCGGGCTGTGGTCACGGCCCTGCAGAACAGCGGCAAAATGATCCCCTGGCAGGTGGTCACATTCTCGGTGGACGGCAAAATTCTGGACCGCTGAGAAGCGCGTGATCGGATCAAAAGAGAGGAACGAAGAAAAACGGCAGGTGCCCCCATTTAGAGGGGAACCTGCCGTTTTGGCGTGTGTGTTTATTGGATGGCGTTGAGCGTGCTCTGGACGAGCTGCGCGATCTGTTCCAACGTCTGCCGCAGCTGGACGAACGAGGCAATGTCGCTGTCCTGAATGAGATCTGTGGGGGCCGAGAGGTTGTTGACAACAGGGGCCACAGAGCCCGTGAGGGTCACAGAGACATCATGGGCGGGGATCTCCAGATGAATGTCTACCGGGATGCTGTCGTCAAAAAGAAGAGACTTGAGGGGCAGGCCCAGCACCAGCGTGGGGGAGCCAACGCCCTCCGACGGGAACTGAAAATAAGTAAAGCCCTGGGGATCGTAGTCCGGGTGGACGATCCACTTGGGGTCCAGTTTCAGGGTGTAGCCGGACATGTTCTGCATGGCCACCTGAGAATCCGGGACGCCCAGCATCTGGGCCAGCTGCGCCTGCGAGACGTAATTGGGCAGCGACCACTCGGGGAAGAACGTCCCTACCAGCGGGTAGCTGGAAACGACGGAATCCCGCAGGGTCCGGTAAAGCTTCCCGGCATTGAACAGAGTCTGGTCTGCATCAATATAGACATCGGTGAAAAAGTTGTCGCCGCTGGTCTCGGTGGTGGCGGCATCGCGGGAGTAAAGATAAAGCTGCAGCTGGCCGGGGGAGTAGAGGCCGGTCATCCGGCCCTCTGTGGCCCCGGCCTGGTCCAGAATGGAGTAAAGGGCCGGGTGGGTGGTGCCGCCCTGGGAGGTGACAGCGTAAGTGAACTCGAGATCCGCGCCCTGCTGCAGGGCTTTCAGCTTGCGGTTTGCAAGGCCGTAAAGGACAAGAGCCGCCACGATGCAGACTGCCGCAAGGCAGAGCAGGAGAGTGACAACGGCACGGGAACGCTTTTTGCGGGAAGATGCCATAGAAAACGCCTCCTTTTATTGAGAATACGAACCAGAACTTAAAAATCGTGCAAGCTGCCGGGGATTTTGGATCAAAATAAATTTTTCAGGGTATTGCCGGGCAATTTGCCGGTATCCGGCAATCCGGGCAGGTGTGCGGCCCTGATATAAGACCCACCAGACGAATTCAGCGTCGATCTTTTCCATACAGCCGGGCGCGGAGGAATCCCGCACAGCGCCCCGGTTGGCCCACCACCGCCGGATGACCCGCCAGAGGCAAAGAAAGCGGTTGAATGCAAGGACGATGATCTGGTCTGCCTCTTCCAGCCGCCGGGCATAACAGGTTTTGGTGTAGTTTCCGTCCATGACCCAGCTGCTGTGGGTGTCAAGAAACGAGGTGACCAGCTGCTCCTCCTCTCCCGGAACGCGCTCCACCCAGCCGGGCAGAAAGTGCACAGCGTCCAGATGCAGGACCGGAGCGTGATAAAAACTGCCCAGCTGTTTGGCAAGGGTGGATTTTCCGCTGCCGCTGAGGCCCAGAATCGCAATTTTCATAAAAAACCTCTTAATGGCAGGCTTTGACAAAAGCGTCAAACAGGGCCTGCTGGCGGGGGTCGGCCTCGCTGAGCCACTCCGGGTGCCACTGGACCCCGAGGCAAAACTTTGCGTCCGGCTTTTCCAGCGCCTCTATGAAACCGTCCTCGCTGAGGGCGGCAATTTCCAGCCCCGGAGCCACCCGGCTGGCTGCCTGATGGTGCTGGCTGTTGACCAGAACGGTGTCCTGCTTTAAGATCTCCGCCAGCAGGGTGCCCCGGCGGACGGTCACGGTGTGGATTTTAGCCCAGTGATCGTTGTGAGGCACATGCTCTAGGGGCTTGATGTCCTGATACAGCTCCCCGCCGAGGAACGCGTTCAGCACCTGGATGCCCCGGCAGATGCCGAGGATGGGCTTGCCCGCCGCAAGGAATGCATGGAGCAGCTTGGGCTCAGCGGCATCCCGCAGGGGATTGGGCTCCCCGCAGGCCGGGATGCGCTCCTGCCCGAAGAGGCTGGGCTTAATGTCGCCGCCGCCGGGCAGCAGCAGGCCGGCACATTCCAGCGCCACGGCCACGGCCTTGTCCGGGTCAGCCAGCTCCACCCAGCGGACGGAAGCACCCGCCCGGGCCAGACTTTCCACATATTTGGATTGTGCGGTGGTCAGCTCCGGGTCGGCGCTCATCCGGGGCATGGCGATCGGAATGGACATTTTATCATCCTCTCAAATTTTCACATAAAGCAAAAACCCGGAACTTTTCAGTTCCGGGCGTTTTGGCGGAAAGATGGGGATTCGAACCCCAGAACGCTTTTGACACGTTACACGATTTCCAGTCGTGCGCCTTAGACCAACTCAGCCATCTTTCCACATCTTCTGTTTTGCTTTCGGGCCGTGGCCCTCAGCGCTCCACTATAATACCTGAAACAAGGGATTTTGTCAAGCAATTTTTCAAAAAAATTTGTATTTTTTCAAAAAGGACGATGGTACGTAGTACGACTTTTGAACGGAACTCCCGAACGCCTGCAAAACCTCTTGACGCGGGGAAAAAGAAAGACTATGATGAGAGCAGAGAGAGTGCGGACCCTGGTAAAAACGCAGGGTCAGGAACGAACAGGGAGGAAAATGCAATGAATTATTCTGATGTTTTAAACAACGCGCGGCAGTGTATCGGCAAATACTGCAAGGCCTGCCCGGTGTGCAATGGCGTGGCCTGCAAAAACCAGGTCCCCGGCCCGGGTGCCAAGGGCGTGGGCGATACAGCCATCCGCAATTATAATAAGTGGGCGGACATCCGGGTGAACATGGACACCCTGTGCGAGAACGGCACCCCGGACACCCATGTGGAGCTGTTTGGGCAGAGCTTCCAATACCCGTTCTTTGCAGGCCCGGTGGGTGCGGTCAGTCTCCACTACTCGGACGCCTACACCGACATGACCTATAACGATGTGCTGGTGCGCGCCTGCGCGGAGAACGGCATCACCGCCTTTACGGGTGACGGCACCAACCCCGACGTGATGACCATGGCCACCAAGGCCATCGGAGCGGCGAACGGCTGCGGCGTGCCCACCATCAAGCCCTGGAACATCGACACCATCAAGGCCAAGATGGAGCAGGCCAAAGAGAGCGGCTGCTTTGCCGTGGCCATGGATGTGGACGCGGCCGGTCTGCCGTTCCTCAAGAACATGACCCCTCCGGCCGGCAGCAAGAGCGTGGCGGAGCTGAAAGAGATCGTGGCGCTGGCGGGCAAGCCGTTCATCGTCAAGGGCATTATGACCGTCAAGGGGGCCCTCAAGGCCAAGGAAGCAGGAGCGGCCGCCATTGTCGTCTCCAACCACGGCGGCCGTGTGCTGGATCAGTGCCCCGCGACTGCAGAAGTCCTGCCGGAGATCGCGGAGGCTCTTAAGGGCAGCGGCGTGAAGATCCTGGTGGACGGCGGCATCCGCTCCGGCGTGGATGTTTTCAAGGCACTGGCCCTGGGTGCCGACGCGGTGCTCATCGCCCGTCCGTTCGTCACGGCGGTCTATGGCGGCGGCGAAGAGGGCGTCAAGTGCTACATTGATAAGATCGCAGGTGAGCTTGCCGACACCATGCAGATGTGCGGGGCACACAGCCTGAGTGAGATCACCCGGGATATGGTGCGGGTATAAATTAAAAGATGATAGAGGACAGGGGCTGTCGAGAGATAGCTCCTGTTTTTTAAAAGGAGAAAGGTAAATGGAGATCCCTGACAGACTGTTTGAAACTATTTTATTGGCTGTCCGAGATGCGGCAGAAGAAGTAGAAAACGGGAATTTAATGGTGACAGATATCCCGGAAGTATATGAGAATGTGTGCAAAAAGTTGGCCTGCTTTTCGGAACTGTCGAAAGACAATCAGCCAGAACAAATTTTGGAAGCGCGAGAAAAGGCAAGAACAGGTGAATGGTTTCGATCGAAAGAGCTATTGAAAGTAATACGACATTTTTATCTGGTAGATTCAATAGAACATAAAAATTCTGTGACGGAAAAATCAATTTTATTTGTATTGTGGTGCTTTTTGGGTGGACAATATTCTTATACGAAAGAAACTGTTCCGGACTTGATGCGAACAGGAGCACAGCTTTACCTCAGTGCGTCAAAAAGTGGTAGATACTCCTACATGTGTAAACTTCGAGGGCTTGAAGAAGATGAAAAACTCTTGGTCCAGGCAGTACAAATATTGAAGCGGCACAGTGTACAAGTGTTTGTACAAAAGGGAACGACGGTAATCAATGATGAAGATGAGAAGAAGATTCAGCTTGAATTAGAGCAGAAAATCGAAGTATATGGTGGCTTGAAATTTTTGCAGGAGCTTTTTTTAACTGAAATCGCGCCAAAATATGATGCTGAAATAGGGCGATATATGATTTACAGGGGAAAAACCGCTCTTGGACACGTTCCGAAAAATCTCAAAAGCAGGATTCCTTACCAATATTTGATTCAACTTGCGCTAAAACATTTGCCTGCTCAAAAGTGTGTTGCTGGAATTTCAAAGCAGTCGTTTCAAGAGATCATAGAATATGGAGCAGCATACCTTGAAACATTGCAACTACAGGGGTACAGCGCGGCGGAAGATATGTTTTGCGAGGGGCAGGATTTGGGAATAGATGTCTACAAAAATATGCTGTTTGAAAAACTGTATGTCCCGAGGCAGTATCATCCGGAGTTTATAAAGATGCTCTTGGTTGGAATGTTCCGGCAGGAGTACGAGAAATGCCGCCCTGAACTGCGAAGCTATTCATTTTCATGCTATCTTAAAGTGGCTTCCTATATCCTTCAACGATCCAATGGGCCAACAATATTTTCCAGGAAAGAATTGCGCGAAAATTGTTCAGTTGGTGAATTTCGGTTGAATCAGCTTCTGGGAGACATTTCACAAAAAGCGGAAGACGTGAATAAGGGATTCTGTGCGTTTGTTGATCGAACTACCTCATGGAAGAAGCCGTTGATTCAATTGGACGAGGAAAATTACTTTTGTCTGGATGCACGAATGGTTGGATATGGATTTTATGAGGTTCTGTACCAAGTACTGTTTGAAAAAATGGGAAATAGTCTTAGCCGAGAGCAAGGAAAGCTTTTGGAAAAACTTTTATATCAAATGTTTCAGAAAAAGAAAATTCCATATCTGGCTGGAAAATATCTGACGGAGGGAGACTTATCCGGGCGGGATTGTGATATGATCCTTGATGGAAAGGACAAGTCGATGTTTCTCGAAATAAAAAAATGCCCGTTGCCGCGGTCGTATGAGACTATGGACGATGTGGAAGTCTTTAAAACATTGGGAAAAGGTTTGTTTTATGCGCAGGAGCAAATTCTGGCTCATCGTCTTAGATTAAAACAAAAAGGAATGATCGAACTTTATGATGAACAGGGACGGCATTTGACAGATTATAAAACAAATGGAAAACGAGTGCTTTCGGTAAGCATCTGTATGCCTGAGTATGATTTTTTCACAGAACGGCAAATGGTAGAACGGATATTGGAGGTCGGGCGGACGGGCACGTTTCACGCATATGATGAAAATAGAGAAAGCGCCTTGAACGGATTAAATGGACGATTGGAAAGAATCCGTAAACTAATGGCTCAACTAAACGATGAAAAACAGGTTGAGCACAGAGCGTTTTTTGATTCACTATTTTTTAGTTTGCAGCAAATATGGATGATCTTGCGCTTTTCAGATGAGATAGAAGACTTTTTAGGGATATGTTCCACATTAGCGTGTGTAACACATGGAACCGGTGATGTTTATGCTGAAATAAGAGAAGCGGTTCGACTGAAGCAGATATGTCATAAAATGAACGGTTATCAATTGATTGAAACATAAAATTATGATACTATGAAACTGTGGATGTTCGGGGAGCGGAGATGAAGAAAGACAAGAGGAATCTACCATGATTACATTAAAGCAATACACAAATGAACAAAATCAAATTCTTTCCTTGATTCAGGGCTTTTGGAAAGTCCATAGCAATTATGCCCAGAGTGAAGCGGAAGCACAGGAAGACCTTTACAACTGGACGAAACCGGGCCATGTTATCTATTTCATCCGAAATGATGAAACCAATGTGGGCTTTGCACATTTGGGAAGCCGCGGCGGGAAAATAGATTGGCTGGAAGAACTTTTCATTCTGCCGGAATACCAAGGAAAAGGCTTTGGCGGTAAAGCGATTCGTCAGTTGGAAGAAATTGTGAAGAAATATTCCGTTTCACTTTATATTGAAGCAGCAGCCCGCAATGAAGCTGCGATTCGACTGTATCGAAAACTGGGTTATAATTGCCTGAATACCATTACGCTCCGCAAAGATTTTCCAGGATATGAGTACGATGTTGTACGAAATGAGAAAATCTACGATATGAGTTTTGAAATCCGCAAGGATAAAGATTTTTAAAGCCTACAATAAGATGGTACAAAAAACGACATCTTCCCGGAGGGGGGGAGATGTCGTTTTTGTATACTATCAAAAATTATTTTAGCGTGCCATCCAGCACCTGCTGGTAATACCACGGTTTCGGTGCATGGAACGTTTTGCCGCTGAGAAACTCGAAATCCGGCTGGGTGAAGCGGGGCATGGTGAGCTCCCAGGCACAGAGAGCCTGATACTTCAGCTTCAGCTCCCGGTTGGCGGCGTTGTTGCCATACTTGCTGTCGCCCAGGATGGGGCAGCCGATGCTGGCCATGTGGGCGCGGATCTGGTGGGTGCGGCCGGTGATGAGCTTGACCTTGAGCAGGGCCAAACGGCCGGAGACGGCGATGGTCTCATACTGCGTTTCCACCTCCTTGGCACCGGGCTGCTTGTCCTCTACGATCTTGACGATGCCGCGGTCAGCGTCCTTGAGCAGGTAGCCGCCCAGCGTGGCGTCCGGCGGGGTGGGGCGGCCAAAGGTGACACAGAGGTAAGTCTTCTGCACATCGCGGTTTTTGATGGCAGCCAGGAAGAGCTCCTCGGCCTCGGGCGTTTTGGCGATGATGACCAGACCGCTGGTGCCGGTGTCCAGCCGGTGGCAGAGGGCCGGGGTGTAGAGGCTGTTCTCCTTGTATTCCCCCTGCTGGTTGAGATAGAGCAGGGCACGGTTGAGCAGGGTATCGTCCTCCGGGCCATCCACGGAAAGGCCGGCGGGTTTGTTGACGATGAGGATCTGCGGGCAGTCATACACCACCTGCGCGGGGCCGCGGGCGTTCTTCCAGGCGGGACCTTCCACCCGCTTGTCGGCGTCCAGCACTTCGTCCAGAATGAAGAGCTTGATCTCATCGCCCGCCATGACGCGGGTGGAGAGGGGCTGCTTTTTGCCGTTGAGTTTGATCTTGTTTTCCCGCAGGGCCTTGTTCAGGCGGCCCGGGTTCAGCGCCGGGAACTGCTCCATCAAATAATTGTCCAGCCGGGTGGGGGCAAGACATTTCACTTTTAAAATCTTCACGGAAATTTTCCTCTCTATCTTAAAATCAGTTGCAATAGAATGGGTTCTTGATTCGTTTTTATTGTAGCGGAATAAATCTACCGCGTCAAGAAAGAAGGTATTTTTATGAACCTGAAATATAAGATTCTGGCTGTTCTGGCTGCGGGCATCGCATTGACGGCCTGCGGCGGCTCCGGCACCCCCGCCAGCACCCCCGCATCCAGTGCAGTGCCAGCCTCGTCCCATGTGGCAGAAGAAGGCGTTACAGAGCCGATCAATCTGCTGACATGGACACTGGACGATCTGGATGACCCGGATGCGGTAACGTTTATCCCGGCATCCATCGTTTCCGGCGTACAGGACGGCAAATTGACTGCAAAGGTGTTCAGCTACGACCTTTATAAAAAAGAAGATGTTGAAAAACTTGCCGTTGGGGATCAGATCACCCTCCACGAAGAGGGGGCTGCATGGAACCAGTTTGTGACCGTTGCAGTGAAGAGCATCGAGAAAAACGATCAGTACCATCTTGTCACCATCAATGGCGGCATGGAGGAGCAGGACGGTCTTGACCTGCTGCTGGAGGATGACATCTACCGGACCATGACCTTTGACGACTACCCTGTCTACTATGAGATGGGCGAAAAGACGCTGCCGCTGGCTGAGGACGTGGTGCTGAAGGACAGCTCCGCTGACCCGCAGGCCGAAGCGGTGGAGACCACCGGCGCTTCTGCCGTGGCAGCTGCCATCAATGCGGATCCGGACAATTGGACGGTGTATAATACCACGTTGGTGGTGCAGGGCGGCAAGGTGCAGGAGGTGCGCCGCATCTGGGTGCCGTGACCTCTCAGGCGCTGCCGCTGGCCTGCCTTGTCTATGAGGAAAGGTTTTTGCCGGAAAAGAGTTGACAAACGCAGAGCCCATGCTATAATTTAAGTGTACGCAAGGGGCGAATATGCGCCTTTGCGGCAAAATGTGAATTATGACAGATGGCAATGATGGGGTCAGAAATGCACACCGCCGCCCAGAGAGAGCGCTCCCAGCTGCAAGGCGCTCCGGCAGGTCTCGTTTCGTGCCGCCCCGGAGCTTCCGGCGAAACAAGTCGGACGCAGCGCAGCGTTACCGCGCCGAAAGCGGCAGGGGACAAGCAGTTTTATCCTTTGCAATTTGGGTGGTACCACGGAGCAGTTTTACACAGCCTCGTCCCTTTTGGGATGGGGCTGTTTTTGTTTTTGCGCCTGCCCGCCCCTCTGCCATAACATCATAAAAACTGACGTGCAAACGCCAAGGACAATTGAGGAGAGAAAACCTATGCAATGGACCGGTTTGAATGAACTGCGTGAAAAGTACCTGAGCTTCTTTGAGGGCAAGGGCCACCTGCGTCTGGACAGCTTCCCGCTCGTCCCGAAG
>ERZ840407.1233-NODE-1233-length-12334-cov-8.925238_pt1 | contig 12334 bp, 10 predicted proteins | sample MGYA00519877_ERZ840407 | MGnify/ENA primary metagenome ERZ840407 (study PRJEB31850, sample SAMEA3708875) | human gut metagenome | biome: human gut; feature: human-associated habitat; material: faeces | place: China | collected 2014 ...
GCAACGTCATCAAGACTCGTTCCACCAAGCCCGAGATCCACGTCGAAGTTTGCTCTAAGTGCCATCCCTTCTACACTGGTAAGCAGAAGCTGGTTGACACTGGCGGACGTGTTGAGCGCTTCAACAAGCGCTTCGGCCGTAAGTAATTACTGGTCTTTTCTCAGCGTCGTTCCCTGCGGGGAGCGGCGCTTTTTGTTTTGTGCAGGTGTCGTTTTCTGCCGCAATGGGGCGTCTTGCGGAGTTTACACTTCTTTGCCTTATTTTGAACACATTTATATCCTAGAATATACCAACAATAAAGCACAAGATGCTGAGATAAGGAGCGTTATTCTGTGATCGAAGTATCCCATCTCACCAAAAAATACGGCGGTCATCTGGCGGTGGACGATGTTTCGTTCACGGTGGAGGACGGCCAGATCTACGGTCTGCTCGGGCCCAACGGCGCGGGCAAGTCTACCATTATGAATATCCTCACCGGGTATCTCTCGGCTACCAGCGGGCAGGTAACGGTGGCGGGGCACCCGCTGCCGGAGGAGGCCGACGAGGCCAAGGCCTGCGTGGGCTATCTGCCGGAGCAGCCGCCCCTCTACCCGGAAATGACGGTGGGGGAGTACCTGAACTTTGTGGCAGAGCTCAAAAAAGTCCCTCATGCCCAGCGCAAGGAGCAGGTGCTCCGTGCCGCCCGGCGGACGGGGCTGGAAAAAGTGCTGCCCCGGCTCATCCGCAGCCTGTCCAAGGGCTATAAACAGCGGGTGGGTATTGCGCAGGCTCTGCTGGGCAGCCCAAAGATCATCATTCTGGACGAGCCGACCGTGGGCCTGGACCCGGCGCAGGTGATCGAAATGCGCAAACTCATCCGGGAGCTGGGCAAGGCCCACACAGTCATTTTGTCCAGCCATATCCTCAGCGAGGTGCAGGCGGTCTGTCAGCAGGTGCTCATCCTTTCCAAAGGCAAACTGGCGGCCTCCGGCACCCTGCAGGAGCTGACCGCGGGCGGCAGAAGCCTGGAAGAAGTCTTCCTGGCCCTGACCGGGGCACAGACCGACCCGGAAGAAGAGGAGGAACCCCATGACAGCGATTTTTAAACGGGAGCTGAAAAGCTATTTCCATGGCATGATGGGCTATGTGCTCACGGCCTTTCTGCTGGCAACCTCCGGGCTTTACTTTCTGGCGCTGGATCTGGGCTATGGCATGACGGATTTCAGCTACTACACGCTCTACCGCACCATTTTTATCCTGCTGCTCTATATCCCGGTGCTCACCATGCGCTCACTGGCCGAGGAGCGCCGCAGCCGCACGGATCAGCTTCTTCTTACCAGCCCGGTGTCGGTATGGGGCATCGTGCTGGGCAAATTTTTTGCCATGGCGGTCATTTTTGCGATTCCCTGCCTCGTGGATGCCGTCATGATTTTGATTCTCTGGGGGCTGGGCAGCACCACCACGGCACTGGCGGCCAACTTCGCGGGCCTTTTATGCTATTTTCTGCTGGGCTGTGCGGCCATCGCCATCGGGGAGTTCCTCTCCGGTCTGACGGAGAACCAGATCATTGCCGCCGTTATGGGCGTGGCAGTGCTGCTGCTGGCCTACATGATGCCCAGCCTGCGCACCATGTTCAACGCGGGCAGTGCCGTGGCGCTGGCGGTTTTTACCGGCCTGGCGGGAGCAGCCTCCGTGCTGGTGGGGCTGCGCACCCGGAGCTTTACACTGGGATGTCTGCTGTTTGCGGCCCTCTGCATGGGGCTGTCCGGCCTCTTCCTCTTAAAGAGCGCCTGGCTGACCAGCGCGTTCAGCACGGTGCTGAGCGCGCTGTGCCTGTTTACCCCCTTTGAAGAATTCGTCAACAACAGTTTTTCTCTCCCGACGCTGGTGTATTACCTCTCGGTGACGGGGCTGTTCCTGTTCTTTACGGCGCAGAGCATCGAGAAGCGCCGCTGGAACTGAGAGGAGGAAAACGGTATGAAATTGAATTGGAACAAGCGGAAGAAAAGCGAAGCAGCCAGTAAAATCTTCCGCAGCGGAGTCTATTCCGCAGCGGTCACGGCGCTGGTGTTGGTGCTGGTCATTCTGCTCAACCTCATCGTCCGGGCCATCCCGTCCCGGTATACGGAGTGGGACCTCTCGGAGGCGGGGCTCTACACCCTGAGCGAGAACTCGGCGGAAGTGGTCCGGAACCTGACCAAGGATGTCAAGATCTACTATCTGGCTGAGACGGGCAACGAGGATGTCATCATCTCCAAGCTGCTGGACCGTTATGCGGCCCAGAGCAGCCACCTGAGCTGGGAGCTGAAAGACCCGGCCCTCTACCCGACCTTTGCCACCCAGTATGGGGCCACAGATGTGACCAATGGAAGCCTCATTCTGGTCTGCGGCGAAAACAGCACGGTGCTGGATGCCGCGGACCTCTACGAAGAAGACTACAGCAACTATTCCCTCACAGGTACTTCCAGCGTGACCTTTGACGGGGAAAACAAGATCACCTCGGCCCTCTACCGCCTGACCAGCGGGGAAGAACATCACGCCTACTACACCACCAACCACGGGGAGCAGACGCTGACGGATACCCTGACCAGTGCACTGGAAAACCAGAACCTGACTCTCACCGGGCTGGATCTGCTCTCGGACAGCATCCCGGAAGACTGTGACCTGCTCATCATCAACAACCCCGTGCAGGATTTTGCTTCCGCCGGGGCACTGGTGGACGAGATGAGCGACCTGCGCGGCTACCTGAGCCGGGGCGGCAAACTGCTGATCGCCACTGACAGCTACAACCGCACCCCCAATCTGGATGCCCTGCTGGCAGAGTTTGGCCTTTCCCGCACGGAGGGTCTGGTGGTGGAGGGGGACAGCAGTCATTCTATGAACGGCTACCCCACCTATCTGCTGCCGGATTACGCCTCTGCGGTGGAGAGCGGCGTGCTGGACAACGTGGACAAAAACCGTGGTGTTCTGCTTCAGATGGCCCAGGGCATCGCCCTGACCGAGACAGAAGACGTGATCTCGGAAGCCCTGCTGACCACCTCCGCTGAGTCCTACAGCAAGACGGCGGGCTATGAGATGACGACCCTTACGCAGGAGGACGGCGACCCGGATGGCCCGTTCACGCTGGCGGCCTACGCCCGCAATGAGAACACCGAAGCGGAAGTCATCTGGATCGACTGCGGCAATATGGATAACGAGGGCATCTATCAGGTGCTGCCCGGCAATGTGACGTTCCTGCAGGCATGCGCCACCACGCTGGCCTTTGAGGAGAGCACGACCCTCATCGAATCCAAGGCACTGGAGGCAGCCCCGCTGGAAGTGTCCAACTCCACCTCTGTGGCGCTGGGCCTGACCTTTGTCATCGTTCTGCCCGCTGCGGTGCTGGCGGCAGGTGCCGTTGTGGTCCTGCTGCGCCGCCGCAAGTAAGGGGGCAGAGCAGATGCAGTACCCGAAAAAGAAACCGGAAACCGCCGTTTTGCTGTTATTGCTGGGCCTTGTGGTGCTGGCGGGCATCGCTCTGGCCGTGCTGACGGCATCCAACCGGAAAGCCGAACAGGCTGCCAGTGAAGCAGCCGACGGCAGCATCCCGGTGCTGGCCATCCCGTCGGATACAGTCCGGAAGATCCAAATGGAAGCGCGGAGCGGAACCCTGACGCTGGCGTATGCCGATGGAAGCTGGTCTCTGGCGGAAGACCCGGACTACCATCTGGATGAATCCTCCTGCAACGCCATGCTGACCGCCGTTTCGGCGCTGAACGCCAAACGTGAGTTGCAGGAAGCAGCCGGGGAGGACTACGGCTTCTCCGCTCCGCAGGCCACCGTGACCATCACCACGAACAGCGGCGAGGAAACACTGGTATTCGGAGCCCGCAATGCCGTCACGGGGGATGTCTACCTGCAAAAGGCAGGGGAGAGCGCTGTGTATACGGTGGCGTCCTCCAAGCTGAACTGCTTTTTGAAAGATAAAGCTGCCCTTTTTGGCGCGTTCAGCCCGGCGGGGCTCACCAGCTCGGCCATCGAGGCAGTCTCCTATACGCTGGCCGATGGCGAGACGGTCTCCCTGAAAGCCATGTCGGAGCCGGTGGAGAGTGCAGGCAGCGGCACAAGCGAGGCGGCCTCGGACAGCACCGCCTATCAGACGGTCTGGCGGCTGGAAAATGACCCCACGGCAGACCTCGACACGGACAAAACGGATGCCATCCTCACGGCGCTCAGCAGTTATGTCAGCGGGCAGATCACCCCTGCGGATGGTGCCGACCTGGCCGCGGCCGGGTTTGACACCCCGCTGGTGACCGTGCAGGTGACCACGGCGGAAAAGACCGTCACCTTGCGCTACGCCAGCGGCATGGACGGCTATTACCTGATGGTGGAGGGGGCTGGTTCCCTCTATACCGTGGACCAGAGCACGGTGCAGGCGCTTCTGCTGCCGGAAAACGCACTGAAAACGTCGTAAAATCTTTGCACATGCGCTGCACCAAAATCCCGGTGCGGCGCATGTTTTTTTGTTGCGGAAAGCAAAGTTTCGGCAAACATCGGCAGAGTGATTGACATTTCGGCAAAGATTGATTAAGATAGACGAGACAGGGCAGAATAACTGCGCAATATTACGGTTGTCATGGATGTTGTGCGGGGCTGGGTCACCCTGGTACGAGGGATGGGGTCAATACCCTGTCTTTTTTCGTATCTGAGTTTAAGGAGGATAATGGAATTATGGACAACTCGGTGATCGTTTCACTGCGAGACATCGTGGTGGAATTTGATGGTCAGCGCATTCTGGATGGGCTGAACCTCGACATCCATGACAAAGAGTTTGTGACGCTGCTGGGCTCTTCCGGCTGCGGCAAAACCACCACCCTGCGCCTCATTGCAGGTTTTCTGGAGCCCAATGCGGGCCAGGTCCTGCTCAAAGGCGAGGACATCACGGGCGTGCCGCCCTACAAGCGCCCGGTGAACACGGTGTTCCAGAAATACGCCCTTTTCCCGCACCTGAACGTGTTTGAGAATGTGGCCTTTGGCCTGCGGCTGAAGAAGATGGACGAAGAGACCATCCGCCGCAAGGTCCGCGATATGCTGGAAGTGGTGGGCCTGAAAGGCTTTGAGCGCCGCAGCATCAGCCAGATGTCCGGCGGCCAGCAGCAGCGCGTAGCCATCGCCCGCAGTCTGGTCAACGAGCCGGAGATCCTGCTGCTGGACGAGCCTCTGGGCGCGCTGGACCTCAAGCTGCGAAAAGAGATGCAGCTGGAGCTGAAGCGGTTGCAGCGCGAGATGAACATTACCTTTATCTATGTCACTCACGACCAGGAAGAGGCCCTGACCATGTCGGATACCGTCGTGGTCATGAACGGCGGCAAGGTGCAGCAGATCGGCACCCCGGAGGATATTTACAACGAGCCCAAGAACGCCTTTGTGGCGGACTTCATCGGCGACTCCAACATTGTGGACGGCGTGATGCACAAGGACTTCCTCGTCTCGTTCTCGGGTGTGGATTTCCCCTGTGTGGACCGCGGCTTTGCCCGGGAACAGAGCGTGCAGGTGGTTGTGCGCCCGGAGGATATCGAGGTGGTCTCCCCGGTGGAGGGCCAGCTGACCGGTGTGGTCAACGATGTGATCTTCAAGGGCGTCCACTTTGAGATGCATGTGGACTGCGAGGGCCGCGAGTGGCTCATCCACTCCACCCGTGCCTGCACGCCGGGCGAGACCATCGGGATGCGGATCGGCCCCAACGAGATCCACATTATGGCGCGTTCAGAGGGGTGATGCAGCCATGATGAAGATTTATGATAAAAAACTGGCGTATCCTTACTTCTTGTGGATGACGCTGTTTACGGTGGTGCCGCTGATCATCGTGGTCTACTATGCTTTGACGGATGGCAACGGCAACTTCACGCTGGACAATCTGGCCTCCGTCAGCGGCTACAGCGCGGTGTTTGCCCGCAGCCTGCTGCTGGCCCTCATTGCCACGGTCATCTGCCTGGTCATTGCGTTCCCGGTGGGGTATTTCCTCTCCCGCCTGCGGGTCAACAAACAGCACATCATGCTGATGCTGGTCATGCTGCCCATGTGGATGAACTTCCTGCTCCGTACCTATGCCTGGATGGGCCTGCTGAGCGTCAATGGCCCCGTCAACGCGGTGCTGGGCCTGTTTGGCCTGGGACCCTATACCATGCTGAATACCTCCGGCGCGGTGGTGCTGGGCATGGTGTACAACTATGTACCCTACATGATCCTGCCGCTGTATACCAGCATGACCAAGATCGACCAGAGCCTGGTGGAGGCGGCCCAGGACCTGGGCGCTTCCACCACAAAGACCCTTGTGCGGGTGCTCATCCCCATGAGCGTGCCCGGCATCAGCACGGGCATCACCATGGTGTTTGTCCCGGCGGTGTCCACGTTCGTCATCAGCCGGATGCTGGGCGGCGGCTCCAACCTGCTCATTGGCGACCTGATCGAGATGCAGTTCCTGGGCAACAGCTACAACCTCAACGTCGGCTCGGCCATGAGCCTGGTGCTGATGATCATTGTCCTGCTCTGCATGAGCTTTACCTCGAGCTTTGACGAGGATGAGATGGAGGGTGTGTCCTGATGAAAACAAAACATCTGCGTCTGATGCAGCGCGCCTACATCATCCTGTTCTTCTGCTTCATGTACCTGCCCATTGCCTATATGATCGTCTTCAGCTTCAACCAGAGCAAGGGCTATTCGCTGTTCACAGGCTTTACCCTCAAATGGTATGTCAGCCTGTTCCACAATTCGTCCATCCTCCACGCCCTCTGGGTGTCCATTGAGGTGGCGCTCCTTTCCGCCGTCATCGCCACGGTGCTGGGCACGGCGGCCTCCCTTGGCATTGCCTCCATGGGCCGCAAAAGCCGCCTGGTGGTGACCAACATCACCTATATCCCGGTGGTCAACCCGGAGATCATCACCGGCATCTCGCTCATGCTGCTGTTTGTGGCATACCAGCGCTTTACCGAAAGGGTGGACTTCCTGCCCGATACCATCATGGGCCTGCCCACGCTGCTCATCGCGCACATTGCGTTCAACGTGCCGTACGTCATCTTCAACGTGACGCCCAAGCTCAAGCAGCTGGATATCCGGCTGTATGAGGCAGCGCTGGATCTGGGCTGCGACCCAAAGCAGGCATTCTTCAAGGTCATCCTGCCCGAGATCAGCCCGGCGATCCTGTCGGCGTTCCTCATCTGCCTGACCTATTCCATTGATGACTTCATGATCTCCTACTTCAACTGCGGCACCGTGGAGACCCTGCCCATTGCCATCTACTCCATGACCCGTAAAAAGGTTAGCCCGGAGATCTATGCGCTGTCCACCATCATGTTTGTGGTCATCCTGAGCATCATCCTCATCTCCAACGCCATGGAGAGCCGTGAGTATCGCAAGGACCAGAAAGCGCTGAGAGGGGGAGATGCTGCATGAAACAGATGAAACGGCTTGCCGCACTGCTTCTGGCTGCAGCGCTGGTGTTCTGTATGCCGCTTTCGGCATTTGCCGCGGGCACCATGGAAGTGAACGAAGATGTCTCTGTTTCGGACGATTACGACTGGACCCGCTTCAAGGGCCAGAACATGACCCTGAACGTCTACAACTGGGGTGAGTATATCTCCAACGGCTCGGACGACAGCGTGGACGTGGTATCGGCCTTTGAGCAGCTGACAGGCATCAAGGTCAACTATACCACCTTTGATTCCAATGAGTCGCTCTATGCCAAGCTGAAATCCGGCGCGGCCGATTATGATGTCATCATTCCGTCGGATTACATGGTGGCAAAGATGATCGCTGAGGGGATGCTCAAGCCTCTGAACTATGACAATATCCCCAATTTCCAGAACATCGACGAAGTTTACCGCAACGCGGATTACGACCCGGAAAACGCCTACACCGTGCCCTATATGCTCTGCACCACAGGCATCATCTACAACACCACCATGGTGGACAAAGCGCCCACCAGTTGGGCAGACCTGTGGGATGAGCAGTATGCAGGCAATATTCTGATGTTCAACAACAGCCGCGACGCCTATGCCATTGCGGCATTCAAGGCAGGGAAGAGCATCAACCCGGAATCCACCGAAGAGGTGGACGAGGTGGTGGAAGAGCTCAAAGCTCAGAAACCGCTGGTGCAGGCCTACGTCATGGATGAGATCTTCGATAAGATGATCGGTGGAGAGGCTGCCATCGGCGTCTACTATTCCGGCGATGCCATCACCATGATCGATGATAACCCGGATCTGGCCTGGGTCTTCCCGGAGGAGGGCAGTGTGCTGTCGGTGGACAGCATGTGCATCCCCGCCACGAGCGAGCACCAGGAAGCCGCCGAGATGTTCATCAATTTTATGTGTGAGACGGATATTGGCAAGGCAAATGCGGAGTATATTGGATATACTACTCCCATGGAATGCGTCCGCGAAGTGCTGGACGAAGACCTGGCCGACAGCGAGATCGCATTCCCGCCGGAAGAGATCGAGGCCAAGGAAAAGGTCTTCACGGCCCTCAGCGATGATGTCAACAGCGAGTTGGACATCAAGTGGAGCGAGATGAAGAGCTACAATGAGGGCGGCAGCGGCTATCTGTTCCTGCTGCTGTTGCTTGCCATGGTGGCGCTGGCCTGCTTCAACATCTGGCGCAAGGTCCGCCGCCGCAGCCGCAATATGTACTGATTTTTCTCCCGGACCGATCCTGACAGGCTGCGCCGTAACAAGCGCGGCCTGTTTTTGGTCTGCCGCAGACAGAAAGGAACCTAGGATGGAAACGACCGAACGACTTGAATATTCCGAGAAGATGACCGCGCTGGATGGCGACAGCGATTTCCGCCGCCAGCTCAAGCCCAGCGCGCTGCTGCGCTATGTGGAGCAGATCTCTGCCGACCATGCCCGTGCCCACGGGATGGATTACCAGTTCTTCCAGGAACGGCACAACGCGTTCCTGGTGGCCAAGACGGCGGTGCAGATCACCCGGCGGCCTGTGCGGTCCGAGGAGTTTACCCTGACCACGGCCTGCGAGGTGTTCCGGAAAGGCTCCATGAAGCGGCTGACGACCCTGACTGACGCAGAGGGCAACCGGCTGGCGCTGGTGGACTGCCGCTGGATGCTGGTGGATACCCAGACCGGACGGATCCTGCGGGGGCCCAGCTGGACGGCAGAAAATTTCCAGAATGAGTCCCTCCCCGAAGAGCTGCCGCAGCTGGTCCACAAGGGCAAAGACCTGCTCCCGGCCGGAGAGTGGACGGCCCGCTACTCTCTCTGTGATCTGAACGGCCACATCAACAATGCGGTCTATCTGGATATCGCCTGTGATGTGATCCCGATGGAAGTGTGGCAGACCCGGGAGCTGAAATTTTTCTCCATCAAATATCACCGGGAAGTGCCGATGGGGGAGAAGATGGAACTCTTTTATGCCCCTGTGGAGCAGGGCTGGTATGTGCTGGGCCGTCGGGAGGAGCACGCTGCCTTTGAGTGCTACCTGGAATTTGGTGCCCCGGCGGAAGAAAACGGACAGGTTACAAAAATTAAAAACTGATTACAAAAAAATTACAAAAACCCCTTGCAAAATCCGACGCAAAGAGTTACAATATAGTTACAGAAAGGAATGCGACGCCTTTCTGGTTCATGAAATCTTTTTCTTCTTGTTTTTAAAGAGATACCGGGTGTCGGGCACTTCCTCCTCCAGCTGTTCTCCTTCACAGCTGACAGTCCCCCGCACCGCACAGGCGGTATTTCGCTTCGTGTGCAAAAAAGCTCATCCTGAAACAGGGATGAGCTTTTTTGCACCCTGAATTTAAGAGATCGGCCAGCATTTCCAAAATAAAGTGTGACTTTGCGGCAAATTCTCTATACAAAATGTCTGTTTTTCTCTGGCTTGGTTTTATAAAGTTTGTTTTGTATTTGCCGGGCTTTTGTGATATGATATAGACAATCATTTTGAGCATGTTACAAGCTTTGTAAGTGAAAAGGATTTGTTGTCCTGACGGGCTGCAATGAGAGAAAAAGGAGATTTAGAATATGGCTTATTTTTACGAAGAACCTTCCCGCACTTTTGGCGAGTACCTGCTGGTGCCGGGCTATTCCTCCGCAGAAAACGTTCCTACGGCTGTCAGCCTGAAGACCCCGTTGGTCAAGTACCGCAAGGGCGAGGAGAAGTGCCCGCTGGAAATGAATATCCCCATGATCAGCGCCATCATGCAGTCTGTCTCCGGCGATAAGCTGGCCATTGCACTGGCACGCCAGGGCGGTGTTTCGTTTATTTACGGCTCTCAGAGCATTGAGAACGAGGCTGCCATGGTCCGCCGCGTCAAGAGCTACAAGGCCGGTTATGTCGTCTCCGACTCCAACCTGGCTCCCACTGCCACCCTGCACGACGTGCTGGAGCTGAAAGCCCGCACCGGCCACTCCACCATCGCCATCACCGCCGACGGCACCCCCAACGGCAAGCTGCTGGGCATTGTGGCTTCTCGTGATTACCGCGTCAACCACACCCCCGATGACGCCTCCGTCACCACGTTCATGACCCCCATCGAGAAGCTGGTCACTGCTCCGGAGAACACCTCTCTGCACGACTGCAACAACATCATCTGGGATAACAAGATCAACACCCTGCCGCTGGTGGACGCTGAGGGCAACCTGAAGTACATCGTCTTCCGCAAGGACTACGATTCCCACAAGCAGAACGCCAACGAGCTGCTGGATGCCAACAAGAGCTATGTGGTCGGCGCTGGCATCAACACCCGCGATTATGCCGAGCGCGTGCCCGCACTGGTCGAGGCCGGTGTGGACATCCTCTGCATCGACTCCTCCGAGGGCTACTCCGAGTGGCAGAGTCGCACCATCAGCTGGATCCGTGAGAACTACGGCGACACCGTGAAAGTCGGTGCAGGCAATGTCGTGGACGCCGAGGGCTTCCGCTTCCTGGCCAAGGCCGGCGCGGACTTTGTCAAGATCGGCATTGGCGGCGGCTCCATCTGCATCACCCGCGAGACCAAGGGCATTGGCCGCGGCCAGGCCACTGCTGTCATCGAGGTCGCCAAGGCCCGTGACGAGTACTTCAAGGAGACCGGCATCTATGTGCCCATCTGCTCCGATGGCGGCATCGTCCACGATTATCACATCACTCTGGCTCTGGCCATGGGCGCTGACTTTGTCATGCTGGGCCGCTACTTCGCCCGCTTTGACGAGAGCCCCACGAACAAGGTGCGCATCAATGGCCAGTATATGAAGGAGTACTGGGGCGAGGGCTCCAACCGTGCCCGCAACTGGCAGCGTTACGACCTGGGCGGTTCCACCAAGCTGAGCTTTGAGGAAGGCGTGGACAGCTATGTTCCTTACGCAGGTCCTCTGGCCGATGGTGTCCAGACCACCCTGTATAAGGTCAAGAGCACCATGTGCAACTGCGGCGCACTCTCCATCCCCGAGCTGCAGCAGAAGGCCAAGCTGACTGTGGTTTCCTCCACCTCTATCGTGGAGGGCGGCAGCCATGACGTTGTGCTGAAAAATGCGACCCCCAATATTATAAACGGCTGAGCCTGAACAGGCTTGCAGGGCCGCTCCCGGAGCTTTCGGGGGCGGCCCTTTTGGCAGTACCGAAAAAAGATTTTTCTTTCTGCACGCAGGAAATTTACAAAAGCCCTTGCACCCGGGCAGCAAAGATGCTATCATGGTACAAACGTCCTGTCAAGACAGGGTGCAGGCCCACGCACTGCCGGAACAAAGGCAGGGGGAGAAGGGGCTGTTTTTTCAGCAGCGGCAAGGCTTTTTCGCTGCTGCGAAGTACAAGGAGAGGAAACTTTTCATGGACGAGATCAAAGTTGTTCCGTACATTCCGGACGAAGATTATGATAACCCTGCCATGGTGGTGGATTTCTACGAATTCACGATGGCAAACTGCCTGTTCCTGCACGGCTTTAAGAACACCACCCTTGTGTTCGATATGTTCTTCCGTAAGAACCCGGACAACATGGGTTATTCCATCAGCGCAGGCCAACGCAAGCTGACCCGGTTCCTGCTGAATTATCACTTCAACGAGCAGGATATCCGCTGGCTGCGCACCAAGGGTATGAGCGAGGAATTCTGCGAGTATCTGCGCACCTATAAGTGGAAGGGTGATATGTACGCTCTGCCCGAGGGCACGGTTTGCTACCCCCATGTGCAGATGGTCCGCATTGAGTGCGACCTGGTGGGTGCGATCCTGATCGAGACCTACCTGCTGCAGACGATGAACTTCCACAGCCTGATCACCACCAAGGCGACCCGTGTGACCGGCCTGAACACCCATACGCCTCGCAGTGTCATGGAGTTTGGCACCCGCCGCGCACAGGGCGAGAGCGCAGGCAACGACGGCGCTTATGCTGCCG
>ERZ840407.1236-NODE-1236-length-12329-cov-2.979224_pt1 | contig 12329 bp, 17 predicted proteins | sample MGYA00519877_ERZ840407 | MGnify/ENA primary metagenome ERZ840407 (study PRJEB31850, sample SAMEA3708875) | human gut metagenome | biome: human gut; feature: human-associated habitat; material: faeces | place: China | collected 2014 ...
CGACTGACCGGTGAGCGCGCCCTGGTCGTTCGACAGGAAATACAGCGTGTTCGCGACGTCCTCAACGGTCGTAAATACGCCGTCTACCGTGTCGCGCAGCATGATGTTCTTGACGACTTCCTCTTCCGAAATGCCGAGGTCGCGCGCCTGCTCGGGAATCTGCTTCTCGACAAGTGGTGTCTTGATGAAGCTCGGACAGATGGTGTAGGTGTAGATACCGTACTCCGCGCCCTCGCGAGCGACCGCCTTGGCCAGACCGGCAACGCCGTGCTTGGCAAAGTTGTACGGCTCTTTGAGCTTGGATCCGACAAAGGACTGCACCGAGCCGGTAAAGACGATGCGGCCGCCCTTGCCGGAGGCTTTCATGCGGCGGAAAGCCGCGCGGGAGACCAGAAACGCACCGTCCGCGTGAATTGCCACCATCTTTTTCCAGTCCTCAAACGGATATTCATCAAACGGGTGCACGATCTGCACGCCGGCGTTGGACATCACGAGGTCGCACGAGCCGAACTGCTCCATCATGCGGTCGAAACCGGCCTCGACCTCCTGCTCGTCCGCAACGTCCATGCGGACCGCGAGCGCCGTAAGACCCGCGTCCGTCAGCTCCTTTGCAACGGCTTCCGCCCCGGCGAGGTTCAGGTCGGCAACGACGACTGCCCAGCCCTCTTTCGCCATCTTTTCCGCACATGCCTTGCCGATACCGGACGCCGCGCCCGTAATCTATGCTGTTTTCATTTGCTTTTCCTCCTGATCCCTTGCGAGGTTTTCTTTGATGGTTCCTATTATAGCGGTCCAAAACATAAACATCAATAATGAGCCGGTGGTTTCCGCGTTGTCGGCCATAACGTTCTCCACGGTTTTCCGGTAAACGTCGAGCATCTGCACCGCGCCATTCATCAGACGAATTCCCTCGTCGGTCAGCCACTGACGCCGGTCAAACGAGTAAAACAGCTTCACACCCAGTTCGTTTTCCAGTTTCTTTATCGCAACCGAAAGCGCAGGCTGCGACACATTCAATTTTTCCGCCGCACGGGAATAACTGCCCTCGCGGACAATCGCGGTGAAATAGGAAAGCTGCTTCAGATCCATATCGTTCTCCTGCCGGTTTCGCGGACTTTCGTTCGTTTATTCTGTCTTTCAGTATAGCGGTTTCAGGTGAAGTTTGCAAATAAATCTTTGTGTGGGAATGATTGGGGCGGTTCTTTTCTCCGTGGTTGACTGCTAAATCCGAAAAGGTTCTTTTTGTCGCTTCGATAGAGCATCGCACCCATCTGCTTGTCATACGTCAAGTTGATTTCGTCTCATAACTTGTCGTATGACAAGTATTCATATAATAAGATACTCAGCAAAAAACCGACCAAATGACCAACTTGGTTGTTTGGTTCAAAAACTGATTCCATTTTCGCTGCCCCGATAGGACCACACAGAAAAAAGCGCACCACCCCGCTCGGAGTGATACGCTTAGTCCCTATGTTTACTTCTTCCCTTCCCCTATCGCCCGCTCCACCATCGCGTAACAGGTCTGCACCGGAAGTTCGACGATGTGGGCGATATTCGCGTAGGACAGGCCCTCCGCGCGATATTTGGGAATGGTGAGCGTCAGCTGCGTTCTTTTAATCGCTTTCTGCAATGCCTCGGGGTCGCGCTGCTTTCCCTCGTTCTCTTTCTCCCAGCATTTCCAGCAGAGACCATCGGGCGAGGACGTCCAGTTTTCTCCGCATGCCTTGCATAATCTTCTGTCGTTATTCACAAAAAACACTCTTTCCTTTTGTGTATTTCAGACATATTCCGCGATATGTTTGCGCCGCCGATGTATTCTCTGTGCCGCTTTCGGGATTTTCTCCTCTGTGCGAGCTGGTGCAAACAGCCGCGTATTCTGCCATGCGTGACCGATTTTCCCGACCGGCTCGATTGCTGCCATTGCACGGTGCATGGACGCTTCGCGCGGATGAACGTAATAATGCGTAGTAGTCGTCACATCGGCGTGCCCGAGCAAACCTGCGACTGTCGCGGCATCCACACCCTGCTCGATGGCGCGCGTCGCGAACGTGTGCCGAATGTCGTGAAACCGAACGTGCGGCAGTTTCAGGCCGTCCAGTACATCACGCCAATAGGCGCTCAGGTGGTCCGGGTCGAGCACGCCGCCCACCGCGCTGTAAATGATGAAATCCGCCCCGTCCGGCGCCCGCTCGAACAGCGAGCGAAAGCGCTCCCACTGCACGGTCAGCAGGCCTTGCAGCACCTCCGGCAGGTAGAGAGAACGCTCCGAAGCCTCGGTTTTCGCCGTGCTGAACACCAGTTTTGTTCGCTTTCCGTACTCCGCGCTCGGATCGATCGTGACGCGCCGAACCGTCTGCGTAATATGCAGCGTGCCGCTCGCCGCGTCGTAATCCCTCCACCGCACTGCGCAGACCTCACCAAGCCGCATTCCGGTGTACAGCGCGAGGATAATGCCTGCGTTGTTGAGCGACAGATCGGAGAACAGCCACTTTTCGAGTGTCGCCTGTGCGTCATCGCTCAAAATGGTCAGCTTTTTCGAGCGGCAGTGCGTGTAAACCGTTGCCGGGACGGGATTTACAGGCATAATGCCGTCTGCAACCGCTCGTTTGCAGCAGAATGTGCTTGTGCATATTGTCGCTGTAATGCTCGTAACCGCTCGGCTTCGCCACCGGCTTGACGTACATCGCAAGCCACTGCTTAGTCCATCAATACTAAAATCAATTTGATCGTGCATCCATCCAAATATCGTATTTTTCTGTCTGATTTTCTCCGGAACCCTCTAACACATAAATGGGCTGGATATATTCACTTTCCGGATCTGCGTAGAAAGCATCAGAAACGGAATCGATCAAAATACTGTTTGGAGCGACCTCGGCATTCAGGGTATAATCATTTTCGCTCAGCGATGTTGCTACTTCATGATAGTTCTTCCCTTCGACATCGGCATCAACCAAGGCATATTCATTTGCAAACTTGTCAACGCCAACGATTTCTCCGCTCCCTGATACGGAAATGCAGATACGAAATGTTCCATATACAGGTTTTCCGGCAATCTCAGGGTAGAAATACACATTCTTTCTGAGAATTTCTTCTGTTCCTTGTGCTGCATCTCCGGTTGAGGTCGTACCAACCTTAGCGTCGCCCAGTTCTTTTAATGGGTACAGATCGTTGTCTGCAATAAACTGCTCAGCGATTTGGATGGCATCGGTGTCCGACAGTGTGCCTCCCGTTGCATCAAAGTCGATTGGTCTCTGATAAAACCATCTGCCTGTCTGCGCATCAATTCCAACTGTAGTTCCGTCAGGCAATGTATTGCCGGTTGGAAAAGCTCCGATATCAGATGAGGAAATCTGAAACAACTCTCCGATTTTTTGCTTTTCCTGATTAAGATTTACCGGTTTCAAACGATATACAGCCAACGATTGGCTCACGTTGTCGATCTCCGATTCGATGGTATCCTCGATAGATACACGGATATTCGCTGTTGCAATGTTTCCAACTACAGGGAGCTTTAACTTGGGAATTTGCTTATTCTGCGGTTCTGCAAAATGCAGGACTGTCACGATGCATAATATCACCGCGACACATACCGCGACAAAGATTTTACGGTTTTGAATAACGAAATTTTTCATGCTACGCTCTCCCTCCTATGGGTGGAATTGTTTCTGTATCAATCAAAAGATCAATATCGCTCTCATCGGTTGCTTCTCCGCGAGCATATGAACCGAACAGATACACAGCTTTCAACCGGTAACGGACTGCAACCGGTGTGATACGGCGGCGAATTTCTTCTGCGGTGTAAATCATATTCTCGCCTCCCTATCAATCGAAAGTCTTTCTCACCGCCTTTCCCTCACCATCATCAGCGCATATCCGAGCAAATTTTGGCCATTCCATTTTGTCTTGTCCAATCGCATCGGGTTCTTCATGGATAGGCCGATGCCCCAGATGCGGTCTTTTACCGCGCACTCGGCCAGAGTTGCGTTCCCGGTTACTTTCAGCTTCCCTTTCAGACTTTCATTCTGCGAGAACTTCGCAAGCAGTCCCTCGAAAACGATAATCTGACGCACGCCGTTCCACAGGCTTTCGTCGTAATTCGACACACGCCGCCCGAGCGCTTTTACTTTCGCCACGTCATCGGTTGCGAGTATCTGCGCGGCTGTCGCTTTATCGTGAAAGCAGCACGGTATTGACCTCGGGGATGTCCACGCCCTCATTGTAGATGTCCACAACAAAGATAAACCGCACTTCCCCGCTCACCAAGCGGTGCTTCGCCGCGTTTCTTTCCTCGTCCGAGGATTTTCCGGTCAGGCTGATGGAGGGAATGCCGCGCCGATTGAACTGCTCCGCCATGAAGTTTGCGTGTTCGACCGAAACGCAGAACCCCAAACCCTTTACCTCGTCAATATCGGTCACGTATTTCATTACCGAGGCGGCTGCCAGTTCCGCACGCCGCTGAGCCACCGCGCCGCTGAACGCATACACGCGCTCCAGTTCACTTTTGTCGTAGCCGCCCTGCGTCCAGCGCAGGCTGTCGAGGTCAACGGTATCCGTCACGCCGAAATACTGAAACGGGCACAGCAGCTTGCGGTCGATTGCCTCGGGCAGGCGGATTTCCGCCGCAATTCGGTCGCCAAAATACGGCAGAATGCTCTTGCCGTCCATGCGTTCCGGCGTCGCCGTCAGTCCGAGCAGGATTTTCGGGCGATAGTGCTGCAACAGCTTTTGATAGGTCGGCGCGGCGGCGTGGTGGAACTCGTCCACAACGATGTAATCGTAAAAATCCGGCGCGGTTTTGCTCGTAAAATCCTGCGAATTGAGCGTCTGAATGGAGAGAAACAGGTGGTCGATGCTTTCCGGCTTGCAGCCGCCGACAAACAGCTCTCCGAAGTTCGCGTCCTTGAGCACCGCGCGGAAGGTATACAGGCTTTGCTTCAGGATTTCCTCGCGGTGCGCGACGAACAGCAGCCGGCAAGGCGCACCGGTTTGCTTGCGGAAGCGACGGTAATCGAGCGCAGAAATCACGGTTTTTCCCGTGCCGGTTGCTGCAACGACCAGATTGCGCGTGTAGCCGCGCACCGTCCGTTCGGCGTCCAGCTTGTCCAAAATCTCCTGCTGATAGGAGTAGGGCGCGATGTCCATGGTATACCGTTCAGCCTCGTTGCTGCCAAAATACTTTTCCGCCTTGAGCGCCCGCGCCAAGCGCTCCCTCTGCGTTTCGGAGTAATACTCGAACTCGTCGGCGTTCCAGTAGCTTTCAAAGGTGGCCGCGATTTTGTCGATCGTTTCCGGCAGATCCTTTTTTTACCTTAACATTCCACTCCAACCCGCTCGAAATCGCGGCGTTCGACAGATTGGACGAGCCGACATAGGCGGTCGTAAAACCGGTATTCCGGTAAAAAACGTAGGTTTTCGCGTGCAGACGGGTGCGTTTGGTGTCATAGCTGACTTTGATTTGCGTGTTCGGGAGCTGGCGAAGTTCCTCGATTGCCTTTACGTCGGTCGCGCCCATGTACGAGGTCGTGATCACGCGCAGTCCGCCGCCGTTCTGCGTAAACTCGCGCAGCTCATCAATCAGCAGCCGCAAGCCGCTCCATTTGATGAACGACACCAGCATATCAATGCGGTCGGAGGATACGATTTCCTTTTTCAGCTCGGTGTACATCTGCGGCTCATGCACCGCCCCGGTGAACAGCGAGCTTTGCGGAGGTTTCGTCGGAAGCCTTATTCAATCTGCTCTGAACTTCTCAGACCCTTCATCCGCTTAAAAGTGTACACAATGCTCTGCCGGGCGGCATTACGGCAATACCGCATAATTGGACAAGAGCGCTTTCATTGTGCGGTGTTGCCTTAAATATAGCGGTGCAGCAGCGTACAGCCGGCAGAGCATACTGAACAGCAGTGCGTATATATGCCCTCCATTTGAGCGTCAAGCCGCTTTTCCAACCGGCAGTGTTACCAGAATAGTCGTTCCCGTATCTGCGCTCTGTTCAACACGCACCGTGCCGCCATGCAGCCGGACAATCTCCTGCACGAGCGCCAGGCCCAGTCCCACGCCGCCCATTGCGCGGCTGCGCGACTTATCCACGCGGAAAAACGGCTGAAAGATGCTGTCCCGGTACTCCTCGGCAATGCCCGGGCCGGTATCTCGCACGCGGATTGCCGCCTGGCCGCCTTCCCGCTCGACAGACACCTCCACCGAACCGCCCGTGCGGTTGTACTTGATCGCGTTCTCGGTCAGGTTGAACAGCAGCCGATACAGCAGCACATCGCTGCCGATAAACTGCACGTTCTCGCCGGTCTGCGTCAGTGTAATACCGTTTTTCTGTGCCAGCGGTGTCAAATCGACCAGCACCTCCTCAACCATCGGTGCAAGGTCGATACAGTCGGTGCGCGGCACAGACCGCAGGTCGCTCATCTCAAGCAGGGTACGCACAAGCGCACTCAAGCGCTCCACCTGCTCCTGATGAAAGTGCAGCAATTTCGCGGTTTCTTCGCTCATCTGCCGATGTTCCGCCGCAAAGAGCTCCAGCCTTGTCTGCATCAGCGCCAGCGGTGTCCGCAGTTCATGGGCGGCGTTGCCCGTAAACTGCCGCTGTGCATCGAACGACTGCGCCAGCCGGTCCAGCATGCCGTTCACCGACTCGCTCAGCTGCTGGAACTCGGCAGTCGTATCCTCCGGCAGACGGGTGTCCGTCAGGCTTTCTTCGTTGATCTGTTCGGTCTGCTGTGCAAAATCCTTCAGCGGCTTCAAGGCCTTTCCGCTGAAGAAATACGCGATAATGGCGCTCAGCAGTGTCACCAGCGCGGTGATGCACCAGCCCATGCGCTCGAAACGCACCTTTTCTGCACTCACCTGCTGCGAAAAGCCGCTGAAGAACGCCTGCATATTCTCTTGGGGTATCTCAATGGTCATTTCCTGCTGGTTTTCCGTCTTGTACTCCACCACAAAGCCGTTCAGCGCATCCATGCTGTCCGAGCCGGAGTAAAACAGCAGCAGATTCAGGCTCACGCACGCCGCCGCGATGAGCAGCGCAGTCAATATCGTGATGCGCCACTGAACAGAGATTCGTTTGATCATTCGCCCGCTCCTATCTCGTAGCCCTGTCCGATCTTGTTGCGGATTGGGTCGTATCCCAGTGCCGCACGCAGTTTTTTCCGCAGCATGGAGATATGCACACGGATGGAGTTGCTGAAGCTGTCCACACTGCTGTCCCACACATGCTCAATGAGCTCCTCCTGGCTGACGGGCCTGCCGCGGTTGAGCAGCAGATATTCCAGAATGCCGCTCTCCTTGCGCGTGAGCGAAAGCGTCTGTCCGTCTGCCGTGGCCATGCGGCTGCGGGTATCAAACATCAGTCCACCGCACCGCAGACATACATCCTGCTGCACAAATCGGCGGCGCGTCAGGCTGCGTACCCGCGCCTCCAGCTCCTCTAAATGGAACGGCTTGGACAGATAATCGTTCGCACCGGCATCCAGTCCGTCAACCTTGTCGGATATTTCACTTCGTGCCGACAGGATGAGCACGCCGGTCTCCTGATCGTGCTCCCTCAGGGTTCGCAGCACCGTCATACCGTCCACCTTGGGCAGATTAAGGTCGAGCAGCACCAGATCGTATTTTTCTACCGCCAGCAGCTCGAGCGCCGCCTCTCCGTCAAAGCAGGTATCCGCCTCATAGCCGGACAGACGCAGTTTTTTCGCAATATCTTCGCACAGATCACGCTCGTCCTCTATCACCAAAAGCCGCATGAGCTTTCCTCCTTTGTGTTTTCATACCTTTATTATACCAGACAGAGATAAAATTTGTGTTAACGAAATCTGTTGCAAAAAATTTTTGTTTTTTTAGCACCTTAACACAGATTTTATCTCCCGTGCGGTATACTGGTGTCAATAACTTCGGAGGGGGCATAACGATGCTGAAACGCAGAACCGCCGCCCAGCTTTTCCTGCTGGCAGTCGGCATTGCAATGATTGGGTTCGGCCTGTGGAGAGGCGAAGCCGAAACCGTATTATCAAAGGCGATCCGCCTGTGTATGGAGTGTGTTGGAATTGGATAAGAAAAAAATTCCCTTTTTAGCCCGTTTTCGCGGCTGGATACAGGCAGCAGCCACCCTGCTGACCAATATCCACCTGCCGAATTTTGTACAGGGCAAACTATATCAGGGAAGCGGCAAGACCGTCTGCGTGCCCGGACTCAACTGCTATTCCTGCCCCGGTGCTGCCGGTGCGTGTCCGATTGGCGCCTTTCAGGCAGTCGTCGGCTCGTCGAAGTTCCGGTTTTCGTATTACATCACCGGTATCTTGATCCTGCTCGGCGTGCTGCTCGGACGGTTTATCTGCGGTTTTCTGTGCCCATTCGGCTGGTTTCAGGAGCTGCTGCACAAAATCCCCTCGCCCAAGCTGTCCACCAAAAGGCTGAAGCCGCTCCGGTATGTCAAATATGCGGTGCTGCTGCTGACGATACTGCTGCCCGTCCTCGTCACGAACGAGCTCGGCATGGGCGACCCGTTCTTCTGCAAGTACCTGTGCCCGCAGGGTGTGCTCGAGGGCGCGCTGCCGCTGGCGGCGGTCAATTCCGGCATCCGTGCCGCGCTCGGCGCACTGTTTACCTGGAAAGCAGCCGTTCTGCTGACCGTTATCGTGTGCAGCGTGCTGTTTTACCGTCCGTTCTGCAAGTGGCTGTGCCCGCTCGGCGCCTTTTATGCCCTGCTGAACCGCGTTTCACTGTTTCAGATGCAGGTAGATACGCATAAGTGCGTATCCTGCGGCGCGTGTGCCAAAGCCTGCAAAATGGATGTGGACATCACCAAAAACCCCAATCATGCCGAGTGTATCCGCTGCGGTATGTGCATGAAAGCCTGCCCGACCGATGCTATCTGCTACCGCTACGGTCTGGGCGATAAAACCCAAACGACTGACAAAGGAGAAACTATCTAATGAAAAAGAATCGACTGATCGCATTTGCCCTGTCCGTAAGCCTGCTGCTCGGCGCATCCGCCTGCGGCAAACCGGCAAAAACCGTCTCCGAGCTGATGGCGGAGGAAAACGCCATCCTCGACCAGCACCAGGAACTGTGGACAACGGCTCTGAATTCGCTCGACAAGGATAATCTGAAGCAGAGCACCCAGAGCACCAACTACGCTGATGTACTCGATCTTGCGATTAGCAACGTCAAGGACCAGCTCTCGGACGAGGACTACAAGACGCTGACCGACGATGCCGCCAAGGTCCGCAAGCTGGAGGACCAGCTGCAGGAACTTCCGCCGGAAACAGCAGAGGCAAACACCTCCTCGGCCAGTGATACGTTCCCGTCCTTCGAGGGCAAGGATCTGGACGGCAATGCCGTGGACAGCAGCTTGTTCGCTGACAACGCGTTTACAGTCGTGAATTTCTGGTTCAGCGGCTGCAAGCCGTGCGTGGCTGAACTTGGTGATCTGGACAAGCTGAATCAGACTGTCAAGGCGCAGGGCGGCGAGGTTATCGGCATCAATACGGAAACGCTCGATGACAATGCGGATGCCATTGCTACCGCTAAACAGATTCTGCAGACCAAGGGAGCATCCTACCGCAACATTACCTTTGCATCCGGCAGCGAGGCAGGCAAGTTTGCACTGAACATCATGTCATTCCCGACCACCTATGTTATCGACCGGAACGGAAAAATCGTCGGTGAACCGGTACTCGGCGGCATCACGAACGAAAACAGCATGAAGCAGCTGCAGGAGAATATTGACACCGCGATTGCAAACGACGGAAAATAACACCCGAGTGTGATTGCCGCTGCAATCTGCATCATAAATATCCACAGCGCAGGATGACGTGGAATATATCAGAAATCATCCGCTGGCAGCCTACAATATTCCGATTTACGGTTATATTTTACGATGTAAAAACAGGCAGGCTGATCGAGGTTGAAAAGGCAACGGAGATTGGCAGGGCCAAGCAAACGCCAAAGAGAAAAGCCGCAGACTTTCGTCTGCGGCTTTTGCGTGCCTGCGGAACTATCCACGAAGATATGCACAAACTTGTGGATAAATTTGAGGACGAAACTTTTCGTGTTTCTCCTATATGGTTACTTAAAACACAAACGCCTCGCTCTGCTCGATCTCAATCCCGCAGTCCGCGATAACCGTCTGATACTGCGCGTAAACTTTAGCTTCCATGCGCCACGCGATGCCGCATCCGGCGGAAAGCCTGCGCGGCACCGGCATCAGCCGGCCGGCAATACCATTCTGTTTGCAGAATGCTTCCATCTCCATGGCAGCATCGGTGGTGTGAAAGGTGAGCACCTGATACAGCTTTTTCTCTCGCATTACGCCTGAAAAACAATCTCGAAGCACCCGTCCGGACGCACGGTCGTCTGACCGGACCTGTTCTCATACTCGAGCATTTTCTCAATATTCTTGCGGGTGTGTGCCTCGTCACCGAGCACACGGATCAGCTTCCCCGGGTGGGCCTGCATCGCGTCCATCGCCAGCAGAACCGGTTGCTGCACCGCCTGCAAAGCCGATGAGCGCGACCCACGCATTCAAGTCACCGGCAGCCATGCGCAGCACCATGCGGAGCGGACAGCCGAGGAATACGAGGGCGCCGATCATCATCGCAGCGCCCAGAATAAAACGCACCATCGGCGAAGACCCGGCGGTGGACTTATACTCCCTGGTCAGCAGCGCCAGCAGGAACGAGCCGCAGACAAAGCCGACAACCTCCGGGCGGAAATACTGCACCGGAGCCGCTGTATGCAGCTTGAGCGCACCCGCTGTATCGCGGATAAAGCAGGCAACGCAGATCGCCATGTTGGCAGGGTTTCCGTAAATTGCCAGAAGCATGACCAGCAGTCCGATTACCGCACCGGACACTGCCAGCTTCCATGTCTTGTCAAACAGTTTCATGATTTTCTCCTTTTTTGTGAAATGAGGGAATTTTATGCTGTATTCAGTATATCATGCGGTGTTTTCAATGTGAAATCGTTTCTATTGATAATCTGATTGAATCTATTGATATAATCTATAAATACAGCTATAATGGAGAAAAAGAAAGGAATGCCGCCCATGGATATTCGTCAGCTGGAAGCCTATGTCTATACCGTGAAATACCGCAGTTTTTCACTTGCTGCACAGAAGCTCTACCTGTCGCAGCCGACCGTCAGCGCGCACATCTGCAATCTGGAAAAGGAGCTGCACACGCAGCTGCTCAAGCGCACGACAAAAACGCTCTCGGTGACACCGGCCGGTCAGACGCTGTATAATTATGCCGCAGAAATCCTCGATTTGCGGCACAAAGCCATTCTGGAGCTGTCCAACGAGCAGGAAACCATGCTGCATATCGGCGTATCGTCCGTGCCGTCGCTGTATCTGCTGCCCGAGCTGCTGGCAGCGTACCACGAGAAGGCCCCGGAAGTCCGGTTCCGCACCAGCCGCTCGGACAGTCTGGATGTGATAAACAAGGTCGCAGACAGCACCTGCGATATCGGTCTGGTCGGCACAAAGACCGCGGAGACCAACTGCGAATTTTTGCCGGTCGCCTCGGACGAGCTGGTAATCGCAGCACCGAACACACCGCATTTCCGTGCCTATCAAAGCCAGCCGGACCCGCTGACAGCGCTCCTGCGCGAACCGTTCCTGCTGCGCGAGGACAACTCGGGCACCAAGCAGGAAACGCTGTATTTCCTCCAAAATCACGGTCTGTCGCTCGATGAACTGAATGTCATCGCCGTCATGGATGACGCGGCAGCGCTCAAGCGGTGCATCGCACTGGGCATGGGCATTTCCATTCTGTCGCGCGCAACTGTGCTGTCCGATGCACAGCAGGGACGGCTGCTGCTGTTCCCCCTCGGACGGTCAGCGTTCCTGCGCCGACTGTACATTGTGTATCCGTCCATACGGCGTATGTCCGAGCAGGCTGCTCACTTTCTGGATTTTATGAAAGGATATTATCGGATTGGATGACAGCCGTGCTGTCCGGTTTGGTATAGCCAATCGGGCAGGAGGCTCTTCTGAATAGAAAGCCGACCTCACACCGCCGTGCGTACCGACCGGTACACGGCGGTTCTATCCGCAAGGTCAAAACGGACAAAGCGGATTGCTTAAATATGGAGGCGGGAAAGGCATCCATTCTGCATTCCCGTGAACCGGCTGCAGCAATGGTATTTGGCTTTTTCTTGTTGAGAGAAATTCCTGCGGTGCTTTCGATTACAAATCGAATCAGTGTACTGAGCGCACTTGCTATGCTCGAACTTTCTAAGAAGAAGCAGGAAATTGTGGAGGAATATGATCATGTCAAAAGATGAGTATTTGATTACCGATGCGCCGCTGAAAGCGCTGACG
>ERZ840407.1238-NODE-1238-length-12319-cov-5.636579_pt1 | contig 12319 bp, 7 predicted proteins | sample MGYA00519877_ERZ840407 | MGnify/ENA primary metagenome ERZ840407 (study PRJEB31850, sample SAMEA3708875) | human gut metagenome | biome: human gut; feature: human-associated habitat; material: faeces | place: China | collected 2014 ...
TGATTGTAGCCTTACCAGCCTTAACACCCTTTACAGTTCCGTCTTCAGAAACTGTTGCGATTGTATCATCACTGGATGTGTAAGTGATCTTAGCTCTTGAAGAAGCCTTCTTAGTTGTTGTTAACTTAGTTGTGCTTCCAACTGCTACTGCTGACTCTCCAGATAAAGCAACGCTTGCCTTAGCAACTTTCATTGTGTAAGTAAGTTTCTTTGTCTTTGCCTTAGCATTCTTCTTTGTAGAAGTCTTGTAAGTTACCTTAACCGTAACTTTAGCGGTACCTGGCTTAACACCTGTAACCTTGATCTTCTTTGCTGCTGTCTTCTTAACTTTTGCAACAGACTTCTTGTTGCTTGTTGCAGTTACTTTAACAGACTTCCAAGACTTTGGAGTTTTAACTGTAACTGTCTTGTAGCCCTCAGAATAAACTGTGGCTTTTTTTGCGCTAAGCTTTGCTGTAGAAGCTGCCTGTGCGTTTGTAGCAGGAACTGCTGTTACAACCATAGCTGCAGCGAGAGCAAAAGCTAACACTTTTTTGCTTGATTTCATGTTTTTTCCTCTCTTTCTTTTTGACTAACTTCCATCTCTTCTACTCGTTTAACCCTGCACGTTTAAGTTCCTTCATCTTCTCTTCCAAACCGCTGCGGACGATTTTTCCAGTCCAATGTTCTCGCTAATTGCCTCCACTGGCCTCCTCGGTCTTACTGTTAAGTCCATTGTCAGTTTCATCTACAGACACACAAATCATAAATGACCAGAAACTTTCGCACATCAGACGTCGGCGTAGAGTGTGATATCAACGTTGATTGTCCAGCATCAAGATCAGCAAGCTGAGGTTCCGATGACTTATATTTCTAATATGTATCTGCAATTGTAAGGTCTGTCTGGAATAACTTCCAGTTTCCATAGCCTCGATAGTAGTTCATCACTTGTCGTACTATTTATAGTACTCTTTTAACTACTCTACGTGACAATCATACACCAAGTATTGTATCTTTGCAACACCAAAATTACATTTTATTGAAAAAATTCTTTAATATTTTCTTAAGCATTTAAGAGTTTTTTCACTTTTTTCTATTATTAAAACTATTTCACGCGTAGTTAGATTGAAACTACGCGTGAAGATAAACAATTCTATTTAAAGTAAGCAACTCCGGATTCAAAGATCTTCATATCCTGCTCTCCGTAAATATTCATAGCGACAGCCTCGCCGCGGCGCTCACTGTGGGCCATCTTTCCAAGTACACGTCCGTCCGGACTGGTGATACCTTCGATCGCCATGTACGATCCATTGACATTCCATTCTTCGTCCATGGTCGGCTCGCCCGCTTCGTTGACATACTGGGTAGCAACCTGTCCATTTGCGAAAAGCTTATCCAGCCATTCCTTCGGAGCTACGAAACGTCCCTCTCCATGGGATGCCGGATTGCAGTAAGTTGCACCCAGCTTTGCCTGCTGCAGCCATGGGGATTTATTCGTTACCACCTTGGTGTATACCATCTTGCTGATGTGGCGGTTGATGGTATTGTAGGTCAGTGTCGGAGAATCCGCACTCTGCGCCTGGATCTGTCCGTAAGGAACCAGTCCCAGTTTGATCAGTGCCTGGAATCCGTTACAGATACCCAGTGCCAGTCCGTCACGCTCAGAAAGAAGCTTGTTGACTGCCTCGGTCATCTTTGCATTCCGGAATGCGGTTGCAAAGAACTTCGCAGATCCTTCCGGCTCATCTCCTGCGGAGAATCCACCTGGGAACATGATGATCTGTGACTGATCGATTGCCTTGACAAACGCATCGACAGAATCACGGATATCTGCTGCACTCAGGTTTTTGAATACCTTTACAATGGTGTTTGCACCTGCACGCTCAAAGGCTTTCGCACTGTCATACTCACAGTTTGTTCCAGGGAATACTGGAATGAATACGGTCGGCTTTGCGACTTTGTTCTTGCATACATAGATATTCTTGGTATCATATACATCACTCTGCACTTTTTCCTTGCCCTCGGTCGCGCGGGTTGGGAAGACTCTTTCGAGTGTTCCGGTCCAGGCTGCAATTGCTTCCTCCATGGAAAGTGACATTTCTTTGTATACAAATTTCTGTGCATCGTTCACTTCACCGACAACAACTCCGGATGCTTCTTTTATAATAGGAAGAAACTCCTCTTTTACTTCTGCAACGATATTACCAAATCCCGGTGCAAATAATGTTTCTGCTGTGACATCCTCTGCAATGGTGACACCTAATTTGTTACCAAATGCCATCTTGCTGACTGCTGCTGCCAGACCTTTTCCGTCCAGTGCGTAGGCACTGCGGATTGCGCCCCTGCCAATCAGTTCATGGATCTTATCGTACAGCTTCATTACCTGCTCGTATACCGGCAGATCATATTCGTTCTTTTCGATGGTAAAGAGTACCAGCTTATCTCCTGCTTCTTTCAACTCTGGTGTGATCACGTCTTTTTCTCTTGCCACATCGACTGCGAAAGAAACCAGTGTCGGAGGCACGTCAATATCGTTAAAGGTTCCGGACATGGAATCTTTTCCACCGATGGACGGCAGTCCAAAACCGATCTGTGCATCAAATGCACCGAGCAGTGCTGCAAACGGCTGACTCCATCTCTTTGGATCTTCACTCATTCTGCGGAAATACTCCTGGAAGGTGAAGCGTACTTTCTTGTAGTCACCACCGGCGGTCACGATACGGGAAAGGGATTCCAGCACGGCATATACCGATCCGTGGTATGGACTCCAGGAGGATAAGTACGGATCAAATCCGTAGGACATCATGGTTACGGTATCGCATTTTCCTTTCAGAACCGGAAGTTTGGCAACCATGCTCTGTGTCTCGGTCAGCTGATAGCGGCCGCCGTATGGCATGTAGACACTTCCCGCACCGATGGAACCGTCAAACATCTCGACAAGTCCCTTCTGGGAACATACATTAAGATCCGCAAGCATGGCAAGCCATGCTGATTTGTTGTCGTTTTTCTGTAATGCATCTGCAACTTTCGGAAGTTCGATCTTTTTAAAGAAGTTGTCTTCCTCTTTTGGCATCTCGACTTCGACATCTGCTTCCTGATGCGCACCATTGGTATCGAGGAATGCACGGGAAATATTGACAATGTCTTTTCCTCTCCACTCTAAGATCAGTCTCGGCTCCTCGGTAACAACTGCCACCTCGATTGCTTCAAGGTTTTCTTCTTTTGCATAAGCAAGGAACTGCTCGACATCCTGCGGAGCGACAACGACTGCCATACGCTCCTGGGACTCGGAGATTGCAATCTCCGTTCCATCCAGACCGGCATATTTCTTCGGTACTTTATCCAGATTCACGCGCAGTCCATCTGCAAGCTCACCGATGGCTACCGATACACCGCCGGCACCGAAATCGTTACATTTTTTGATAATATGGCTGACTTCTTCCCTGCGGAACAGGCGCTGCAGTTTACGCTCAGTCGGTGCATTACCTTTCTGTACCTCGGCACCACATACAGACGTAGACTGTGTGTTATGTGCCTTGGAAGATCCGGTTGCTCCACCGATACCGTCACGTCCGGTACGTCCGCCCAGAAGGATAATCTTATCTCCCGGATCAGAGGTCAGTCTCTGTACGGCACGTCTCGGTGCGGCACCCATGACAGCACCGATCTCCATACGTTTTGCTACATAATCCGGATGGTAAACTTCTTTGACATATCCGGTTGCCAGTCCGATCTGGTTTCCATAAGAACTGTAACCTCTGGCTGCCTCGCGCACGATCTTCTTCTGTGGCAGCTTGCCCTCAATCGTATCTTTTACGGATACGGTCGGATCTGCGGCTCCGGTCACACGCATTGCCTGATACACATAAGTTCTTCCGGAAAGCGGATCACGGATGGCTCCGCCTAAACAGGTAGCAGCACCACCGAACGGCTCAATCTCGGTCGGATGATTGTGTGTCTCGTTCTTAAAGTTTACAAGCCACTCCTCTGTCTTTCCATCTACTTCCACCGGTACCACGATGGAACATGCATTGATCTCGTCAGATTCTTCCTGATCTGCAAGTTTTCCTTCTTTTTTCAGTCGTTTCATGGCAAGCAGTGCCAGATCCATCAGGCAGACAAACTTGTCATCGCGTCCCGCATACAGTTTCTTGTGGGTATCCAGATATTCTTCGTAAGTCTTTTTGATTGGTTCCTGGTAAAATCCTTCATCAAACTTCACATTTTTCAGTTCTGTCGAGAAGGTGGTATGACGGCAATGGTCACTCCAGTAAGTATCAAGCACGCGGATCTCTGTCACGGACGGATTCCGCTTCTCGGTATTTTTGAAGTAATTCTGGATATGTAAGAAATCCTTAAAGGTCATGGCAAGATTTAAAGAGCTGTACAGTTCCTTCAGCTGTGCTTCTGCCATGTCGATAAATCCGTCGAAAACTGCCACGTCTGCCGGCTCATCGAAATTCTGTACGAGGGTATCCGGCTTGTCCATACCGGTCTCACGGGAATCTACCGGATTGATACAATACTTTTTGATCGCCTCTAACTCATCCTCTGTGATGTCACCCTTGATCACATAGGTCGTCGCGCTGCGGATGATCGGCTCCTCATCCTCATTTAAAAGCTTCACGCACTGCTCTGCGGAATCCGCTCTCTGGTCGAACTGTCCCGGCAGGAATTCTACGGAAAATACGTTTCCGCCTTCTGCGTCAAAGTTCTCCTCATAAATATCATCCACTGGCGGCTCGGAAAATACCGTCTGCAATGCCTTCTGGTAAGTGGCATCCGATACATTTTCCACATCATAACGGATCAGAACACGCACCTGATCTGCAGCGATTCCGAGATAATGCTTTACCTCATGTTTTAATTCTTTTGCCTTTACGGCAAAATCCGGTTTCTTTTCTACGTACACACGACGTACATTGCCCATTGGATTTACCTCCTTCTTTTGCGAAACGGAATGCCCCCTGTATTCGGGGGCATTCTATTGATCTTTATGTTATTGTATCATGGGTTGACAATTAAGTAAAATTAATATCGCTTACGATATCTATTACCTGTTCTTATGAAATTACTGTACGGTAATTGCACTGTCCGTTACAACGCCCGGAGTGTCCGGTTCCGGCTGATCCGGCTGATCGGTACCCGGGTTTGGATTTACAAAATTAATCTTTACTTTCAGCTTTCTGGATTTATTTCCTGCCGTATCTTTGGCATATACGGTCACGCTATAAGTTCCATAGGTTCCTCTTTCCATAGCGGTAACTGCCTTATGTGCTTCTCTGGCATCCACGAAAACATATTTTGACGCAAGTTTTTTGCCCAGATCTTTTGCCACTACATCTGCCTTAATTGCAGAAACCAGTTTTTCTTTGGAAACGGCTTCATTGTAGGTCAGTGTCTTTCGCTTCAGGCTGATGGATGGTGCTTTCGTATCTTTTACGGTAATTATGATGCTCTTTTTGGTCTTGCTTCCTTTGGCATCTTTTGCGGTGTATGTAATCTTATATTTTCCGGTCTTTGCCGCATTGACTTTTCCGGAAACGGTAAATTTAAGTGTCTTACCTCTGTAATCGGTAGCTTTCACACCCTTTTTCAGATCTACTTTGCTGTTTGTTCTCTCGATGGTTTTATTCTTGATTCCCTTAATCGTCGGGCGAAGTTTCAGCCATGGATTTCTCGGATCAGGATCGGTTGGGTCCCATCCGCGGTACGGACTGTTTACATCGATACGGATCGGGGTAGGTTTGCCCAGCGGTCCCGGATCTTTGCTGTCATAGATGGTTACTTTGGTTCCTACCGGGCAGTTGTCATAGATCCACTTGGCATCTTCCACATTCAGACGGACACATCCGTGGGATGCCGTCTGTCCCAGACGGTTATAAGAATTGTATGCCAGCTTGCTCGGATCCTGTGAACTGTAAAACACAGAGTGGAACAGCACCCCACCGTGAATACGGCTGCAATACTGTCCGTACACACCGCCCATCAGTGTATGCCAGCGGTATTTTGCCGGAATCGAAAATGTTCCTGTCGGGGTGGCATTGTTGACACCGACCGAGCAGGCAAATGCTTTGACCGGTTTGGTATATTTGCCTTTGGAATCAAGTGCATATACGGTCACACAGTTCTGCTGACGATTGATTTTAATGTAATATGGCAGTTTTGCTGCCTGAGTTGTAACGGGTGTTCCTGCGAACACAAGCAGCATGAGTGCCGCCATCAATCCGCATAAGGTTTTCAAAATTCCCTTTTTCATGATAATCTCCTTTTCTCTCCTTTGTGAAAGGTATATAATATATCCTATACTATACTATACTATACTACTGAGGATATGATCGATGGATATCAATTATGAATTATACAAGGTTTTCTATTATGTTGCAAGCTCTCTCTCATTTTCGGATGCAAGTAAGAAGCTTTTTATCTCCCAGTCAGCGGTAAGCCAGTCTATCAAAACATTAGAGCGCAAGCTGGGACAGCCGCTTTTTATCCGCAGCACAAAAAAAGTGCAGCTGACTCCTGCCGGTGCTCTGCTTCTGAAACATGTGGAACCTGCCATGAATCTGATCTCACGCGGCGAAAGCCAGCTTTTAGAATCCGGCTCTCTTGGTTTAGGACAGCTGCATATCGGTGCCAGCGACACGATCTGCCGCTATTTTCTTCTGCCGTATCTGCAGAAATTCCATCGGAAATTCCCGGATGTTCCGATTAAAATCACCAATGCCAGCTCGATGGGCTGTGTAGACCTGTTAGAGCAGCGCCGGGTAGATCTGATTATCACAAATTTTCCAAACCCGCATCTGAATCCTTCCTATATTCAGAAAACGGTTGGCTCTTTCTCGGATGTGTTCGTCGCCAATCCGGCATATTTTGATCTGGCGGACCGCATCGTTCCTTTCTCGGAGCTTGGCACCTATCCGCTCATGATGTTAGACCGCAAGAGCACAACGAGTGAGTTTCTGCACCACATTTTCCTGCAGCATCAGCTGGAACTGCTGCCTCAGGTAGAGCTCAGCAGCAACGATCTGCTCATTGACATGGCCCGCATCGGTCTTGGAATTGCTTTTATCCCGGATTTTTGTCTGAAACACAAGCCGGAGGATCTCTTCCTCGTCCGCACGCAGGAAACGATCCCGCAGCGGCAGCTGGTGGCTTCGTTAAACCCTACTCTTCCGGTTTCTGCCTCCACCGAAGAGTTTTTAAAGCTCCTCCCGGACGTCTGACCAGAACTGGCTCACTTCTTCCCGCAGCTGCGGCAGACCACAGACGCTTCTCTTTTCCCATTCTCTCGGAAAAAGCGCTCCGTATTCGCGCTGCAGGAAACGTTCATCCAGCAGAAGGATCACGCCGCGGTCCTCGCTGGTTCGGATCACACGTCCTGCCGCCTGCAGGACTTTATTCATTCCCGGATAGCGGAACGCATAGTCAAATCCAGACAATCCCCGCTCATCATAATAATTCTTTAAAATTTCACGTTCATCGCTGACCTGCGGAAGTCCGGTTCCCACGATGATGGCACCGATCAGCCGGTCGTTTTTCAGATCAATGCCTTCCCCGAAAATTCCACCCATCACACAGAACGCAACGAGTGTCCCCTGGCGCTCTTTTTCAAATTCTTCCAAAAACGCTTCTCTTTCGTGTTCTTTCATATTACTATGCTGCATCAGAATCTCGCACGAATCGGCTGCCTTCCCGGCAAAGACCTCATATACATCCTGCATCAGCCGGTAAGACGGGAAAAACACCATGTAATTTCCCTGCTGTGCTTCTGTGACTGCACCGATATAGTCCGCGATTTTTTCGTATTCTTTTCTGTTCCTCCGCGTATATTTTGTGCTCACATCCCGGCCAAATGCGAGAAGTCTCTGTGTCTGGGCAAACGTACTCTGCGCATAAATGGCATAGTTATCCTCGTCCGTGGAAAGTAGCCGCTTGTAGTATCCGATCGGCAGGAGCGTTGCGGAGAAAAAGATCGTGGAATTGCTTTTATCGATGCATTTCTGCAGATTGACCGACGGATCTACGCAAAAGAGCCGGATCCGGAATTTTCCTTCCTCCGTCATCTGGCTGTAGATCACGTAATGGTCATCCACCAGATCATAGATATTCAGGAAATTGCGCAGCGCAAAGTAAAAATCCAGCACCGTTTTCTTCTCCGGAAATTCCCGCGGTTTTTCCAAAAATTCATCCATCTGGGAGGCCAGCCGCATAAGGTGGAAGGTCAACGTTCCAACACTGTCCAGAATCTGGTAGTGCTCACACTCACGTTTCATTTCCAGCATGGCTTTGTTGCATTTGTCCAGGATACGGCAGATCGTACGGCTGTGCGCTTTCATGATCCGCTTCACTGCAAGCACGTCTTCTTTGTACAGATCGGCACTGTACATCTCCCTGCTGCGATCCACGAGGTTATGTGCCTCATCCACCAGGAACAGATAGTCTCCCTTTATCCCCTCCTGAAAAAAGCGTTTCAGATATACATTCGGATCGAATACGTAATTGTAATCACAGACAATATTGTCCGCCCAGGTTGCCACATCCAGACTCATCTCAAACGGGCACACCTGATATTCTTTCGCCTGCGCTAAAACTTCCTCTCTGGTAAACAGGTTGGATTTCTGCAAGAGATCAAACACCGCATTGTTCACCCGGTCAAAATGTCCCTTTGCATATGGACAGTTTACCGGGTTGCAGTCCATCGCTTCACACAGGCAGAGTTTTTCTTTTGCTGTAATCTGGATCACTTTGGCACGATAGCCCTGTTCTTCCAGCAGTGCGAACGTTTCTTTTGCCACAGTTGCTGTGATGGTCTTTGCCGTGAGATAAAAGATCCGGTCTGCCAGCCCTTCTCCCACTGCTTTTACCGCCGGAAAGATTGTGGAAATTGTTTTGCCCACTCCGGTCGGTGCCTCGATAAACAGGTTCTTCCCCCGCAGAATGGTGCGGTAAACATCGGCAACCAGCTTCTTTTGTCCCTGCCGGTAGGGAAATGGAAACTCGAGTGTATGAATACTCTCCTGCCGCTGTTTTTTCCATGCGATCTGCCAGTCTGCCCATTTCCGGTAATCTTCGATCAGATGCGTAAACCACACGGTCAGCGTCTCAAATGTATAAATCTCCCGGAAATACCGGATTTCCTCGGTATCCAGATTGCAGTAGGTCATCTGCACGCCGATCCGCTCCAGACGGTTCTGTTTCGCATAGATATACGCATAGCACATTGCCTGGGCTTTATGCACGTAGACCGGCTGTTCCATTGCCGCAACGTTTCTATATACACCCTTGATCTCATCGATGAAGCTGATTTCTTCTTCCGGAGGGATTTCCGCCGCAAACTCCTTCTCCGGTTGCAGCACAGACTCCGTCGCAGCCGGCAGATCCGGCTGAAATTTTCCATAGGCGATTCCGTCTGCACGTCCTTCCACGACCAGTACGTAATCGTTGGCTTTCCATTCAATTTTCAGCGGTACTTCCGCCTGGTAGGAGGTGTCCATGCTTTTTTGAATTTTCCGGTGGATACGGCTGCCTTCCATCATGGCCTCTGCACTCGCCAGCTTTCCGGCACGATTATCGATATCTCCTGCCCGGAAAATAAACTCTACCAGATTTCTCACAGAGATATGTAATTCCTGCATGTACACCTCCTTTCTCCCGCGGGTATTTTCCTGTTGTATGAAGCGAGTTTTTATTTGTTCCATTATTTTACAATAAAAAGCCCCGCTCCGGAATACGGAGCGGGACTTAAAGTTCCATAGTCACGATATAATAATTGTATTATGCCACTGCAAATTTAGCAACTACGTTTTCGAAATTTTCATTCTTTCCACCGTAGCAAACCTGAAGATTCTTTTTTACGCCAAGTCCAATCATACCAAGCAATGACTTTGCATCAATGAATGTTCTGTCGCATTTTACATCAATATCAAAATCACAACCACCTGCTGCACGTACAAAATCCTTAACTTCATCCATATCTGATAACCGAATTACTTTAACAGTTTCATACATAATCCAACACCTCTTTCTACCTTTAAACAACATACTTTTATTATCATCCCCAAGTTTAGAAAAGATTATGCCACTTTTTTTCTCATCTGTCAAAGTTATGCAAACTTCGCATTTCTCCGGTTTTTCCTGCATAATGACGGTAATCGCGCAACCGTTTCCATCAGATTCTTACCGTTTTTTTTCGTGTATTTATATTTATACCTGCTATCTTATGCAATTTCTCCAAAAAATTGCCTTTCCAATCACCAAAACAAGCATTTTTTGATGAAAACTATTTTTATCAAAGTGGTTTCCCACTTTTTTTCAGAATATCCACATATAATTCTCCGATCGGACTGACCTTTATCCCCTTGTGCCGGATATAGCCGATCCGCATCTTTTCGCTCTCCGCCAGCGGCACTGCCGCATAATCATTTCCGTTTAATTCTTCACAGATAATCCCGGAACAGAGCGTATAACCATTCAGCCCAACCATCAGATTCAGCATGGTCGCCCGGTCATCCGCATGGATCATCTTCTTATATTCATAGGTACTTTTCATCTCTTCGGCAAAATAAAAGGAATTATTTTTCCCCTGTTCGAACACCAGACATGGATATTCCTGCAGTTCTTTCATAGAAATTACATCCCTTTGTGCCAGCGGATGTCCTTTCCACAGATATACATAGGTGTCACAGGTAAACAGTTCTTCAAAAATCACATCATTTTCCTTGAAAAGTTTCTGGAGTACTGCTTCATTAAATTTGCTCAGGAAAAGAATCCCCAGCTCACTTTTCATGTTGCGCACATTTTCGATTACCTGATTCGTCTGTGTCTCATGCACGGCAAATTCATATTCTTCCATTCCCACCGCCTTGACCACTTCCACAAATGCCTTGACCGCAAAGGTATAATGCTGCATAGACACGGAAAATTTTTTTTTGGATGCAGACGAAATATAACGGGATTCCAGCAAATGATACTGCTCCACGACCTGCTTGGCATATCCGATAAATTCCTCTCCCTCTGGTGTAAGCACGATTCCCCTGTTGGACCGGATAAAAATGGTGATTCCTGCTTCTTCTTCCAGTTCGCGCACAACCGCAGACAGATTGGGCTGTGAGACAAACAATTTTCGGGATGCTTCGTTCATGGAACGGCTTTCTGCAATCGTAATTACCTGATGTAACTGCTGTAGGGTCATATGTCTTACCTCTTTTCCTTAAGCAAATGATCTGTTATATACCGGACAAGGATCTGAAGTATCCATGCAATCACAATGGAACTGCATACCAGCACCAGTTCGTAACGCAGATGGCATGTATGAAATGCTGCTCCCTTCATAAATTTTCGTATGGTAACATGTACCAGATACAATTCCAGCGAATGAGCACCAAACCATTCCAGTATTCTTATAACCGGGCGCATAGATAACTGGGAAAAGATCCAGGCAATTCCCGCACAACATGAGATATTAAAAATTCCGGTCACATACCTTGCAAAAATAGGAGATCCACTTGGAAGCATGGTGAGCAAATAGCCGGATAACGCAAAAAGAATCAACCATTTCCAATAACTTTCCCTTTTTTCATAGCTGGATCTGCCATAAAAACAGCCCGCTATAAAAACAGGCAGACGAAGCAAAGCAATATTCACATTTCCAAACATATCTTTCTCATATAATGCAATTACAAGTGCCAATACGGTAATAGCACTTACCATGGAAATCAGCCGGATCTCTCCATCTATTGCGTCTCGTGCACTATCCACAATCTGAAAGATATAGGGATAAATCAGATAGCATAACAACATCAGGCCAATATACCAATAAAGCCTGTCTCCATCACTGAAAAATGTGATAAATGTAAAGTCTTTTATGGCTTCTCCCCATCCTGTTTTATCCACACAGACATCTAATAAAATATAAGAGGGTACGGCTACGATGCAATAAGGAATCAGAATTCTTTTTAATCTTCTTATGTAAAAACTTCTAACATCTGATCTTTTTTTCATGGAATAGTATAACCCCAGACCAGAAAAGAATAAAAAAGCATCCACACTTGATGATGAAATATATCTCCAAAAGAAGGAAATCCAGCCACTAAAATGATAGGAGTAATAATGACAGTCATCCGTAAAATGAAAAACTATAATCAATATGATGGATATTCCCATTAACGCACCCCGATATTGCGAAAGCACGCTGTTATTTGTTTTTTTCATATACTTCTCCTTTATAAAAATTTAATTTAAATTACTATAAATAAAAAAACACCTAAACAGGTGTTTTTAAAGAGCAGGGGATGAGAGAATCGAACTCCCACCAAAGGTTTTGGAGACCCCTATCATA